>Ga0315310_10001806_pt1 | contig 13502 bp, 10 predicted proteins | sample TDP5_MG_FD_203630 | JGI IMG/M metagenome (GOLD analysis project Ga0315310, IMG submission 203630) | Freshwater sediment microbial communities from Lake Towuti, South Sulawesi, Indonesia - TDP5 | ecosystem: Environmental > Aquatic > Freshwater > Lake > Sediment | place: Indonesia: South Sulawesi... | reverse complement strand
GCTGGCAGGGTAACTTCTCGAAGCGTTCGTAAACGTGGCGCCCAAAAATCGTCTTCAAGATGTACACTTTCAACAGGCACAGGACGTAGCTTAGCACAAGGACTACGCGAAGTATCTACCACAAATGTGGAAGAGCACATCTAACATTTAACTTTCATACCTTGAAATAAGCAACAAAGCAACAGGGACAAGATTTTTATAGATATTTCCTTCCAACATTTATATGGCGTTGGACTTGGCTAGAGTTAGAATTATCAATTTGACAAAGAGGTTTGGGGATGTTGTTGCGGTTAATAACGTAAGCCTTGAAGCTAAGGACCAAGAGTTTTTGGTTTTGTTGGGTCCATCTGGGTGTGGGAAAACCACCACCCTCCGATGCGTAGCAGGTTTAGAGACTCCTGACGAGGGGGAATTATACATCGGGGACACCCTGGTTAATGATCTCGCACCAAGAGACAGAGACGTTGCGATGGTTTTCCAGTCGTATGCCCTATACCCCCACATGAAGGTTTTCGACAACATCGCGTTTCCCCTTAAAATGCGTAAGGTCCCAAAAGACGAGATAAGGGAGAGAGTTAAACGCACCGCCGACCTCCTCAAGATTACCCACCTACTGGATCGCAAGCCCAAACAGCTCAGTGGCGGTGAGGCTCAGAGGACAGCGTTAGGCAGGGCAATCGTCAGAGAACCCAAAGTCTTCTTAATGGACGAACCCCTTAGCAACCTAGACGCAAAGCTTAGGATTTACATGAGGGCGGAACTAAAGAGACTGCAAAAGGAGCTAAAAATCACCACGGTCTACGTCACCCACGACCAGGTGGAGGCAATGACCATGGCGGACAGAATAGCGATAATGAACTATGGTTTGTTACAGCAATTAGCCACGCCCGACAATGTATACTATCATCCACAGAGCCTCTTCGTCGCGGGTTTCATTGGCAGTCCCCCCACGAACTTTATAGACTGCACCTTCACGGAAAAGAATGGAGAATGTCTCATAGACGCGGCGGTCTTTACCCTCCCGGTTCCGGGAAAGATCGGAGATGCCATCAAGCAGCAGGCTACAAGCTCTGAGCTGATATTGGGGGTCAGACCCGAAGACATTCTAGTTCATAAAAAACGAATCCCCGCGGCTAACATTGAGGGAGAAGTCTATGTATTGGAGCCCCTAGGATCCGAGATTATACTCGATTTGAAGGTGGGAGAGAACTTAATTAAGGCTAAAACCCCGCCAGACTTCAGAGTCGATACTGGCGATAGGGTTTGGCTATCCTTCGACACGAATAAAATTCACGTTTTCGACAAAAAAACAGAGAAAGCCATCGTCTAAAAACTCGTCCCTTCTAGGAAAAGCGTGCGCTCTAAATTCTTAGGTAAGAGCGTCCTTTATATTAAGTGATGAGGAGATGATCTCAAGCCTATGTCTCTGAGATTAGGATGTCAAGTAGTAACTTATGGCAATGTAAATAGAACCATAAAGTACTCGATGTTGACTGAAAAATGTGGATTTGACGTGGTTAGCTTTCCGGATCATTTATTTCATCCGGTACATGGAAGATTCTTGCGAGAGCCAGCGTGGGATGTATTCACGATTTTAGGTGCCATAGGAGTTAGAACTTCTCGAGTCAGATTATTGATGACAACCGATTCTGTTCGCAGACACCCCGCTGTTATTGCCCATGAAATAGCTACTTTAGATCAAATAACAAATGGAAGGATTATTCTAGGAATAGGAGCTGGTGAATTGTTCACCTTCGCTCCAATTAAGGACATAATGTGGGATAAACCCTTCACAAGGTTCAAGGAAGCTATATCAGTAATAAAGGGTCTATGGGCATCGACTCGTGAGGATCCCTTTACCTTCAAGGGAGAGTATTTTAAACTTGAGGATGCGTTTCTTGGATTAAAGCCCATACAAAAGCCTCATCCGCCAATTTACATAGCAGGCTATGGGCCTAAGATGAGGAGATTGGTAGGTAAGATCGGTGATGGATGGGTACTGTGGATGAGCAGTCCGAGGGTGCTAAAAAATGAGCTTAAGGAAGTGGAAGAAGCCGCTAGAAAATACGGAAGAAGCTTAGATGACATAGATGTTGCTGTTATAGTTCAAACAGCTGTGCTAGAGGATTCAGATGAGGCTTGGAAAATAGTGTCCTCTAGGGTTAGGTTATCCCTTCCTATGAGGGCTGAGCTCTTAAAGGCCCTAGGTTATGAGGACCTTGCCAAAGAGGCGTTACAAACATGGGAAACAGGATTCACAAAGGAGCAAGTGGAGAGAATAGCTTCCCTTGCAGAGAAAATCCCCATGGATGTGGTAAAAGAGGTTAGCGTAGCTGGGGCAGCGGATGAAGCAATAGAACAAATTGAGAGGTTCAAGGATGCCGGAGTTAATCTTCTAATCGCGTTACCGATGGTCGATAAATTTGAGGAGACGATTAAGGAATATAGGAGAAAGATAATACCTTATTTCAAAAGCTTACCTTAACTTGAAACTAAAATCTATGCAAATAGTTCATCACTCCAATTATCAGTATGAAGTGAATTACTTATCAGAAATTATTCCAATATGGCGCATGCATTTGATCATGGTTGAATCACGACCTTAATGGCCCCCTTCTCTCTCTTTGCTAAAATTTCGAACCCCTTTTTAATGTGGTCTAATGGGAAAACGTGCGTAATAAGAGACCTCGCGTTCAATTTTCCGGCACTGATTAAATCTAATGCTGATTTGAAATCTCTTGAAGTGAAACCGTAGGATCCCTTGATTTCAATTTCTTCTGTAACAACGTTTAACATTTCTAACTCCATAGTCTTTTCGAGCATACCTACTAATGTGACTACCCCTCCCTTTTTCACCATAGCCATAGACTGTTGCACCGCTGTCCGGCTTCCTACAGCTTCTACAACAACATCTACCCCTTTCGCATCGCTTAATTTCGTAATTTTATTTACAGGGTCTTCTCTCTCTGAGTTGATTACCACATCTGCACCAAGTTGTCTAGCCATATTTAATCGATAATCATGATGCCCTATAACGATGAGTCTCCCTGCACCTGCAAGTTTTGCTGCTTGCAAGGTGGTTAAGCCTATTACTCCGTCTCCAACTACAGCTACATAATCACCAATCTTAATGGAAGATAGATTGACAGCATGGATGCCTACAGAAAAAGGTTCTACTAGGCTTGCTTCCTCAAAGGATATATTATCAGGTATTTTATATTGGTTTGTCACGGGGACGGCTACAAATTCAGCGAATGCACCGTTTGTATGTAACCCTATAAGCCTTGTATTGATACAAATATTTGACCGCCCACTTATGCACTGCTCACAAGTTCCGCAACGAATGATTGGTTCGATAACTACCCTATCACTCTCCTGAATACCTTTAACCTCCTTTCTAACTTCTGCCACTTCACCTGCAAACTCGTGTCCCATTATAAGGGGTGGTTTTCTCCTCCTCGATATCCCCTCGTATGCGTGAAGTTCAGAACCACATACCCCCACCGCTCTTACTCTCACCAGAACCTGGTTAACCTTTATTCCTGGTTTAGGCTTCTCCTCGATTCTGATATCTTTACCTCCATACCATACAGCTACTTTCATAAAATTCCTCCAAAATTTTTACATATAGTTCGATTATTTCCTTTTTAAGCTTAAAACATCCTTGTCGACAAGCTAATTAGGCAACGCCCAATTAACACAAGGTGAAATTGATGAGGGATTCGCCAATATCTTAAAGGCACACAAGGAAGATAAACCATACCATAAAACAGACCCTGCGAAATCGTTTTTTAATTCTCCGCTTTATGCTCAATTTGAAGACCGGACCATAGATCAGATTGTGAGCCACGCGTGGCTGATTTAAGAAACAGGAATCAATTTCCATCGATAAATGGTTCGTGAAGGGAATTTTCTCCTCCCTAGATGGGGGCTACTAACTTCGTAAAATGCGCATAGAAGGTCAATAGTTTCTTGAGAGCTAGCGTTATCGCTTAACGCGCGCTTTATGGTGATTTGTCTTTTTTAAAAATAGCTCTACCACAGTTTTAGACTGGGCGGACCTCCTTGCTGCATCTATAACCTTTATGGCGACCAGTTCGTCATTTATATCGATGATCTTTTGCTCCATCCCCAGAACTAGGTTGATAAAGTGCTCAATGAGTGAATCAATGCCGCTTTTGTCCCAGTAGTCCCAGCTCACACCTTTGTTGCCGTAAATTCTGATAGATGCATGATTAGGTCTAATTAGGACTGCACCGTCTGTCCCAATAACATCTATAGTGACCTCATCTATGGGATAGGCGGATACTTCGTTGAATCCTACAGCTATTGTTGCCGTCGTATCGTTTTTGAGGCCTAGGTTCATGACTCCGAAACTTTCATCGGGCGTAGTTGATGAATACACGTATTTGATCTCGCTGTTCATCAACAGCCTCGTCAAGTGTATGAAAGGCATGTAAAGTGTGGCTAAATTGCCCCTCTTTCCTCTTCTTATGAACCGCCTACAAAATGCCGAAACAGGCAATCCCAAGGCGTTTTCAAAGATTTGTTCCCTTAGGAATACGATGGATGGATTAAAGAAGACATCACTGGCGGGCACACATAATACACCGTGTTGACGCACCAATTGTGATACTTTCTCAGCTTCTTCCAGCTCATCGGCAATGGGTTCATTGTATAGGATGCTTACCTTGAATTCGGCTATTTTCTGCATTATTTTGGTTTTCTCATCTGTTTTTAGGAATACTGAAACAAAGTCTGGTTTTTCTATCCTCAGCATTTCCTCAAGATCGTAATAGTACCTAATCCCGATTTTTTCACATTCTTCTCTATCTTTAACTGAAAAAACAGCCCCAGATGAGATCTCAATTCGTGGATCTTTAGCGAGGGCTGAATATACCTCCATTTGTCCCTCCTCGAAACCTATCAGACAGACCTTCAACTTATTCATCCCCTTTTCACCTCGGCAACTCTACGGGCTTACCTAATTCAGCTGATCTAACAGCTGTCCATCCTATTTCCACAGCTCTCTTAGCATCTTCCGCCGAAACAAGAGGACTCTTATCCTCAAGTATGCATTTAATAAAGTATCTCAGCTCTTGTTCATATCCGTGCAGGGGAATGATGAGATTTCCTTCCCTAACTCTTACTCCCTGTTCATTGTAAATTAACCCCTCAATATCGTAAGAATCGTAAATCTGTATCGATCCTTTGGTTCCTTCGGCTTGAAGCATATGGTAAAAAGGATAGTTCCGAGGAACCATGGTTCTGCTGACCTCTCCGATTCCGATCCCTCCATTCTCGAACTCCATCGTAATATATATTAGGTCGGGAACTTCCATGCCGAAGTGCACGGCTCTCGCCAAGGTATACACCCTTACAACCTCGTTGCCGAAATACCATCTAAGCAAATCTATGATATGGATGCCCACTTCTACTATCGGCCCTCCGCTCTCTCGTTTGATGGTCCATCTAGTCCAAGCTCCCTTCCACCAAAACCATCCTCTATGGGTGGTGAGAGCCATTCTTAACCCGCCTATATCGCCTCTATCGATGACCTCCTTAACCCTGTTGAACTTTGGCCAAAACCTGTAGTTATGAGCTACCGTAAATTTTGCTTTTGACTTTTTAGCGTACCTAACTACCTCTTCAGCCTCTTCTACGGTCCTAGTTACGGGCTTCTCAACAATCACGTGTTTGTTTGCTTCCAAAGCTTTTATCACTGCCTCAGCATGAAGCTCCGTTGGCAACAGAATATCCACCATTTCTATCTCTTCGTCCTCAAGCATCTTCTCGTGAGAAGTGTAATGTTTCCTTACCCCGAATCGCGTTGCAGTTCTCTTTGCTTTCTCTTCTATGACATCACATACCGCGACAACCTCCGCTTCTGGGATTTTCCTGAGCGAAGTCAAATGAACTTCACTAATCCAGCCACATCCAACAACCCCAACTTTTACCTTCCTTCCTTCCATTACTCTCGACCTCTTTAACTACATAACAAGGAAGCAAACAATCTAATTTAAAATTATCACAAACCAGTAAGGCTTATAAGGTTTAGAAGAACTTATTTACGTTTCGGGTGTTGTTTAATGAGTTCTGAAGAAGTTGATAGAAGAACTTGGCTAAAGGTTGTAGGAGGGACAGTTGCTGGCTTAGTAGTAGGAGGTGCTGTTGGATATTTAGCGAGGGCTCCTGAAAAGGTAGTTGAGACCGTGACCAAAACCGTCACGGTCACAGCGCCCCCCACTCCAACGCCTACACCAACTCCAACCCCAACTCCCACACCAACACCTACGCCATTAACTGCAAGAATGTCGTTCTTGAACGCGGAAACGGATGCGGACAGTATTCTTGCCTTGAAAAAGGCAATAGAAGCGTATGGAAAGGTGGACTCGTACTTAAGCATCGAGTTAACTACCATAGGTTGGACGGAAATATGGGCGAGGTTAATGATGGACATTCCTGTAGGGAAAGCGTCCGAAGTAGTTAACCTCCCCTGGAACGGGCCCGCATACACCCTTGCCGTTCGAGGTCTATTAATGCCCGTCACCGACATCATAAAGGAGATGAACAAAGTTTACGGGTGCACTGACGCAGACTGGGGGAACTCAAGGGTCATTCATGAGGGAGAAGACTACGTAGTCCCCTTTGACACTAACGGCAGAACCTTCGTCTATCGTGAAGACATCTTAGAGGAAGCCAAGTTAGAACCTCCAGAAACATGGGATGAATTGATAGAGATGGCTCCTCAACTGCAAGCAGACACCGACGGAGACGGAAAAATAGATAGATGGGCGTACGCCTGGCCCGCCGGAAGAACTATGGCTAGCACAACCGAGAACATAATATGCTTGCTTTGGCAATGTGGAGCAAAGATTTGTGACGATGAACTAAACGTAGTTCTAGATTCTCCAGAATACATAGATGCTGCCGCTAATGCTTTAGAATATCATAAGAAATTAGTTGAAATATCTCCACCTGGTATGGAGGGCGCCGATTGGCCTGAGGTGATAACCTACTTCAAGACGGGCAGAGTGGTGACAGCCCCATACGGTGGAGGAAGAATAATCAAACATATGTGGCTGGAACAACCTAAAGTGGAGCCCTACGTTAGGATAGCGAAGAGGTTCCCAGTGGTTGACCCGAAAATACCAATTCTGTACATTGCAATCGACAGCTGGGGGATTATAAAGCCCTCAGTTGTCCCGGAGAGGGCTAAAGAGTTCCTGAGGTGGCTCTCCACCACTTCGTGGTACTACACGTTCTCCCACAGCGTGCCTGTCCACTTCTGCCCACCAAACAGGAAGATAGTGGAATCTCCCGACTACTGGAGACTTGTTGAAACGGATCCACCAGAGTTTGCACCTCTTGTTGAGCTACTGAATAGGCACAGGGAAGATAACATGAACTCCCTGCAGACAATATTCACTGGGCTCGACTTCTCACTTGAGCCTGGCAACAAAATAGCTAACCCATACGCAGGAGACATCATGGGCTCTCTAGTCTTCGCCGACATGGTACAAAACTACGTGCTGGGAAGAATGAGCGCAAAGGACTCGGTTAAGTGGGCAGCAGACAAGATAAGAGAGGTAATAGCGACCATAAAGAAGTGACCAAACAGTCAAAGAGGATGGGGATGCGCGAGGAAAAGAAGTTCGTAATATCGCTACTAATTCCCTCACTTTTTTTCTTGTCCTTCGTTGAGTTTGCTCCTCTAGGTTATGCCGCTTTTTACTCCTTAACTGATAGGCTCATATTTTCCACGGAATTTAACCTCATAGGTTTTGAGAATTACGTCAAATTTTTGGGGTCCGAAAGGTTTGTAAGGATTGTTTTAAACGCATTTGAGTATGGTTTAACCTCCGCCATTCTACAAACCTTGATCGGGCTTGGCTTTGCCCTTTTGCTTTACAACACTAGCGGGAAGCTAGCTACCTCCATGAAGTGTGTGCTTTTCCTTCCTTACGCTATTCCCTATATCTCAGTCAGCCTATTATGGAAGTTCCTGCTGGATCCTGTATACGGTCCACTCAATAAGTGGATAGTTTATCTTGGTCTATCCAAAAGTCCGATTCTATTCTTTTCATATCCAAACACAGCCATGCCAGTCTGTATATTCATAACCACCTGGATGTTCTTTCCTTTCGCCATGATCATCTTTTATGCAGCTTTAAAGACAGTGCCTAGAGACCTTGTCGAGGCCGCTAAGATAGATGGAGCAACCTCCACACAGGTTTTCAAGTACGTAACGTGGCCTTGGATTAAAAGAATATTTTATATAACGTTGTTTCTGAGGCTTCTCTTTAACTTCGGCAAATTTGACTTGATATGGCTTCTGACTCAAGGGGGCCCGATAGGAGCAACGGAGATTTTCCCTATAGTCACATGGCTGACGGCATTCTCGGAGTATAGATACGGCGAAGCTTGCGCGATAGCTATCATAGCCCTTTGGGTCCTAATAATACCGCTATTGTTGTTCATTTACGTGACAAGGAGGGAATAAGCTGCGTCGAGATCAGAGGTTCTCAAGAAAACCGCGGTGTACATTTTCTTGATTACAGCCTTCGTATTCACAGTTTATCCCATTTTATGCATGTTCTTCTCCTCAGTAGTTCCTGACGCTGTTTTGCTTAAGGGCTTTTTGATCCCGTTTACAACACAAGTAATTCTATCCCATTACGATGTTGTCCTCTCAAAGACATTATTTACACAGTGGTATCTGAACAGTTTAACAGTGGCAACTCTATGCATACTGATAAATATCCCAGTATCCGTCATGATAGCATACGTAGCCACGAGGTTTAGCCGAAAATACATGTTCTTAAGAATATTTGGCCCCTTTTCACTCTTCCTCTATATGATACCCTCTATTGTCCTAGCTCTTCCCTTGGCGCTTATTTTCGGTTACCTAAAAGCGTTCGATACATTAATTGGACTGGCGATAGCTGACTCGACCTTCGCTCTTCCCTTATCTCTATGGCTGTTATGGGGACATTTCAGCAACATACCGCCCGAGATAGAGGAGGCAGCATTTGTGGATGGCGCGTCTAGATGGCAAGTTCTGTTCCGTATAATTCTTCCTCTCAGCAGGCCTGCCGTTAGCGCTGTGGCGATCTTCACCTTCATAACTGTTTGGTTAGATTACATGTTTGCATTAACTCTTATACGTTCAGAAGTGCGATATCCCGTGTCAATTGGAATGAACTGGCTGATAAGGGAATACTCATTTACTTGGGGACATCTCATGGCTGCTGCAACCCTTATAGCTATTCCCTCCATCATAATAAGCGTTTTAGCCTTCAAGTACCTACTTTATGGATTTGAAATGACCCTTAAAGGCACCAGATGAACCAAATTCTGAAACTAAATGTTAAAGCCGAAAATGGCGTATTTCTTAAGTACTTCAAGGGGAAACACGCGGGTGATTAGTGGTCTGGCCTCGATTTTTCCGCTGGAGAGAAGGGATAGCGAACGATCCTAGGTTGAAGAAGTGTGAGTCCAGCAGCCCAAAAAGGTTTTCTCGTTGTTATGATGTGCATCGCATTGAATTTCTGATGCTCCTGCAAGTATGTGAGCCAGAATTACTCCAGGTTTGTATAACTTTAAGAGAAGTTAAAAACGCAAACCTATAGTGCTGATACGTTAATAGCTTATTAAGAACTCTCTACTAGTTTCCGGAGGTTGATATGTTTAGGTTTGAAAAAATCTCTTATCTGGACCAAATATACTGGTGATGAGGTCAGCAAAACAGCAGGCTACTTCATTATATCATAGAGGATTATATGATGATCGGCGACCTCTACGATATGGTCTCCTCTGCGAGACGAGTATTAACCATGGCCAGATTAGAGAGACAACGTTTTGTGTCTCAGGTTGATTATATAAAGTCTTCTGTTTCGTTCATTTGCAACTCCTCATAGAAAATGACTAATTAAAAATACAGTGAAAATTGAATAGGGAAAATGGGTGCTTAATGTAACTCAAGAAAACGAAAAGATCTGATTATATACTTCTTTGAACTTCTAGTTTTAATCGCTTTTAATAAGATGGAAAAACTATTTAAAAATACATTCTCCTCACCCATTTTAGCGATTCATTAGAACAAGGTCAAAATTCCTTCCTTTAGAAATGTTAGTCAAGATGATCCGCGAAATAAATTTTAAACGAACGATGCTTAGATGTATTCTTTCCAATATCCTACGCTTAATTTTAGGTCTTCCAGAACTTGAGACTCTCTTGCCTCAAAAGGATGAATTATTTCTAAGGCTAGTAGAGTTTCTTTCGCTCCCGAATCGTCTATTGCTTTTAAGATTTTTTCTGAACTAATTATCCCATCCCTATTAAATTCTGAAGTGAAGGGCCAGTGTCTGTCCCCTTTTCCGTCAGTTTGTTGAATATGAATAACGGGTGATTCTTGGGCTAGTTCTCTGAGCCACGCATATACATCCAAATCTGCTGGAAAAGTTACATCCCATGGACACTGGTGACCTGTATCAATGCACAATTTGACTGGAATTTTCGTCACCTCGTTTACTTCTTTGAGGAGTCGTTTTGCTTCTGAGATCGTGCAAGGTGGTTCACGGCTAATGGGCATAGGCTCCCACAGGAAAAATTCGTGTCCCAGGGATGCTGCAATTCCAGTTAAGTGAGAAAGAGCATCCGTTAAACAATTTTTTAAATATTTCCTTCTTTCTTCGTTTTTCTGGTCTTCGCAACTCAAGGCGGCAAGATGCCCCCCTGACCCCTTTGCGCCAAGTTTTGACGCTAGCATTATGCCCTTTTCATGCCAATCTATACCATCAACTCTCATGGCTTGGTTAGGATGCATGAGAAGATTGAAGCTATACATCGCAAGACCAGTGAAGCAACTGTGAATCGAGACGCCGTATGTCTTCAATGCATCGCGTATTTCCTCTACAACTTCCATCAATGCTGACGCACACGTTCTGGGATCAAGTAAGTCATATGAGAATTGAACCACACCCAACTCAAGATCGGAGGCAACGATCTTAGTCCAAGCGTCTGGCTCCGGCCACCTTTTAACAGCAAAGCAGTTATTTATACCAAGTGTAAACTTCGCCATGTGACTTCCGTCCTTCTCGTGGCTTTTTAACTAACCTAGGTTTTCAAGTCAGTTTATTTACTTTATATCATTTACTATAAACCTTAGAAATAGCAGTTAAGTGCTTCCCAACCGAGAGTTGATGGCAGTAAAGATATTCTCTTACCCATAGTAAGGTTCTTAACAGAACATGGAGTATTATATTTTATCAAGATGTAACTTGTGGGGGAATGAAACATGAAAATCAAAATCGGATTCGTCCCATCCCACCGGGTACCGTTTGATGAACGCTGGACTGTGGAGATGCGGGCGCGTACCTTGAAAGCTCTCTCTTCAATTGAAGGCTTGGCGGTCGTCGTCCCCGATGAAAATTTGACCCAGAACGGGCTGGTGCGGGACGATAAGGATGCGGAGAAAACTATTCAATTGTTCAAGGATAAAGAGATCGCCGGGATCATCATTGGGACCATGACTTTTGGACATGAAATCTCCGCTGTCACTGTGGCAGCCTCCTTTCCAGAGTGCCCTGTACTGCTTTTCGGGACTAAGGAAGGACCATTCACTCCAGAAGGGGGTCGCCGTTCAGATGCATTTTGTGGAACGCTATCGATCTCTTCAGGGCTGCATCGAAGTAATATTCCCTTCGCCTTTGCAGGCATCTGCTTTCCAGAAGAACAAGGATTTCTTGAAGCCGTGGCGAATTTCGTGCGGACATGTGCCATCACGAAGGGATTTCGAGGCGCCAAGATAGGTTTAGTGGGTCCTCGACCAGACCTATTCGTAACCTGTGCCTTTAATGAGGCGGCCATGATAAAGCAATTTGGTCAGCGAGTAGTTCACGTGTCCCTGGCGGACATTTTCCATGACGCGGAGGGATTAAGCGACGATAATCCCAGCGTACAAAAGATCCTCCGAGAAATAAAAAAGCAGGCAGATACGTCGGCCATTAGTGAGGAGTCCCTCAAGAAAATCGCGAAACTTGAACATGTTCTAAAACAGTTTGCTGAGGAGAAGAAACTCGCTGGAATGGGCATACAATGTTGGACGGCCATTCAAGAAGTGTATAGCGTGTCCCCATGCCTAGCAATGGGGCGCTTGACTGATCAAGGCATCATGGCATCCTGTGAAGTGGATATTTACGGAGCCTTGACGATGTTGGTTCAGTATTTAGCCGCCTTAAAAACAACACCACCGCACTTCATTGACTGGACCATTCAACATCAAGAACAAGAGAACGTCTTCCTCGCCTGGCATTGTGGGAACGCCCCCCCATCCCTCGTCTGCGAGGGATGCCAAATTACTGTGAGGCACCAAAGCGTCCTCGGGGATATGTTAGGCCCAGAACGATCCCAAGGCACAGGAGAGTTTCAGCTTAAACCTGGATTGGTCACCATCTGTCGCCTCGTTGAGTATGACGGAAAATTCAAGATGTTAATCACCAAGGGAAGAATTAGGGAGAGTGCTCAAAAACTTCTAGGATCGTGGAGCTGGGTGGAGGTTCCTGACCTTGCTTCATTGTATAAAACTCTAATTACAGAAGGCTTCATACATCACGCCAGCATGATCCACGGCGATTATGCCCAAGCAATTATTGATTCCTGTAAATTCCTAGGCATAGAAACAGTGGTTGTATAGTTAACTAGAAGTTTATTTTTAAAAAATTTGTCTCATCTCAAGCAATAGAACATACCCTATCGACCTATGAAAATAAAGGAACAAGAAAGACAGCAAAGTGGGTATTACATCAACTTCTTAACCATATAGGCGATAAACCTCTAGCGATGATGTTTGTCAAGCCATTGAAGACTATAAAGGGGAAATATCGAACCGAAATATCAATCCTTCATTAATGGTAGCTAAACCTAGATTTAACCTTAAGCAAAATCAACTATTAGAATTACGGCTCTGAATTTTGAAGTATTCTACTGGCAATGAAACGCCTTTAAAATAGATGGAAAACCTAGGTGATGGCAATAGTCTTGTAGGCAGGACTTAAAATGTCATAGACCTTCATATATTTCTCATGGATCTTCATGTACTTTTCGTGCGCATCCATCCTCGGGTCGTATCTTTCCATACCTCGTACACACCTTTCTACGCCTTCCTGAACATTTTTATAAACCCCTGAACCTACACCGGCTAAAATTGCTGAACCTAAAGCAGCGGCTGCATCAGATGCTTCAGGTATTTTGATGGGTATACCAATAACGTCGGCCTTTATCCGATTCCATAGGCAGCTTTTTGTCTCACCGCCAACCATGGAAACTTCTTTTACATGCACACCTAATCCAGTTAGCATCTCTAAAGTTTCAGCATACTGAAAGGCCACGCCCTCCAATATTGCCCTAATAAAGTGGGCTTTGCTATGCCCAAGTGTAAAGCCAAAGAACACAGCCCTCGCTAAGTCGTTGAATTTCGGGGACTTCGCTCCCATAGGGTA
>Ga0315310_10001804_pt1 | contig 13505 bp, 15 predicted proteins | sample TDP5_MG_FD_203630 | JGI IMG/M metagenome (GOLD analysis project Ga0315310, IMG submission 203630) | Freshwater sediment microbial communities from Lake Towuti, South Sulawesi, Indonesia - TDP5 | ecosystem: Environmental > Aquatic > Freshwater > Lake > Sediment | place: Indonesia: South Sulawesi... | reverse complement strand
TACTTTTAGCCATATTATCTTACCCCCTCTACTAATTTGAGTTCAGGTTGATTGATTTGTGCCTCACTCATAAGTCTCTGTTTTGCCAACTCGCAGTAATTCCTATCAATTTCAATACCTATCCCCTTTCTATTTGTCAGAATACAAGCAATCAGAGTTGAACCGCTTCCCAGAAAAGGGTCAAGAACAGCATCTCCAACGAAACTAAATAGTTTTATACATCGTCTCGGTAATTCTACAGGAAATGGTGCTGGATGTCCAACTCTTTTTTTGCTCTCCCCCATAAAATTCCATACCCCATTTGTCCATTCCATAAATTCTTGTTTACTAATATCTGACTTTCTACCGGCAGTGATCTTCTTCCAGTAGTTTTTATAAAGAACAACAATAACTTCAACTGGAGCAATAACATAAGGAGCTGAAGCAGAAAGCCATGAACCCCATGCAGTGCGTCTTGAAATATTCTGCTCGTTCCAGATAATTGTGGAATGATACTTCCATCCTACTTGTTTTGCAATTGTTGTAATGTCAGCACATACACTTTGTTGCCCACCTTTATTTTTATCAAGTGGAATATTTAGACAAAATCTTCCGTCGTCTTTTGTCAGTCTATAACATTTGGCAAGCCACTCTCTTGTAAAGGACAAATAATCTCTGTAGGACATTTTATCATCGTGAGAATTGTACTTAATACCCACATTATACGGAGGCGAAGTAACAATCAAATCAACGGTTTTTTCCTTAACACAATCCGTTATTAAAACATCGGCATTATAAATCCATATTGTGTCTGTTTGAAAATAGGGCTTAGCTTTGGCTACAAGCTCATAGCGAGTTGCCAGTTCTCCTATTATCGGTGTCTTAAAACTCTGACTCTTTCTTAAACATTCTTCGAGATTTTTCTGGCTAAAATGTCTTTGCCTACCCGAAGTTTTTGTAGAAGAAAGCAAACCGCGTTTTTCCATACGATAGATAGTAGCTGGACTTACCCCAAGATAATTGGCAGCCTCCTTTATAGTATACATAGCCTTATTTTCCATAGTTAACCTCCCCAAGTTTTACGACATTTATGAAGTTAAACATTCTGTATTCTGCCAAATAGGCCAGGAACTCTTCCGAAAAAATAGCGGCAATCCCCTTTATAACCTTACTTATCTAATCCACCGATGTATGACATACTTATCATTTCAGGTCTTTTGCTTTTCATTTGTAATCTTCCCCAAAACCAAAGTCTCGCCCCGTACCAACCACTTGCTCACAATTGGGGCATATTACCTTTGAATCTGGGTCAGTGGTGAGGCTGTGGTGCGCAGTGCACTCCCAATGCCACCCGTTCCACGACCATTCTTCTGTCATCAAAGCAGTAAACCAAAATGACTGGAGTGTCTTTCCACAATTCTTACAACGTCTCAGTCTATCCTTTTTCTTGCCAACCATGCTTCTCACCTCTCCAGTTCCAAACATAAACTTTAATTTCTCGCACAATGCCTACGCGTAGGGCAAGGATATGCTTAATGGTTCACAACATTTATTTCCCTATAGAATTAAACCATTTACTTATCAGAGTTCTCAAGGTTTTGAATATTCCGCTAACAATTCCTGTTGCTACAAGAAGGGGAATTATTATTCCTATTATCTTTAACCAGTGGTCGCGCTTAGAATCTTTCAATATCTCTTGATGCCTCCGCTCAGCTTCCTCTCTATTTCTAAGATCGGTTGCTATCGCTAATCTTTCTTCTTGGGACATATTGTAGGCATATTCGCGCCAGTGACCACAGGTATCCGTATCCTGATGCCACTGATTATCAAAGAGACAGTAGATTCTTAAACCCTTCCCTTCATCCCTACTATCACGTTGAAAGTTGCAGTTACCGCATACTTTTCCGTTCATTTTCGTCAAGCGCCTTTCTAAACTACCAAAAAGACCCTTTGCAAGTCAAAGCACAAAAGCAACAATCAGTGCCGGAGACGGAGGCAGTCCCGACTAAAAAAACATGGACAGCCCCCATCATCCCACGTTTGAGTTCTTAATGAATACAATTCATGAGATATTGCCAATCGATTCAATATTACTCCATCCAAGCTATCAACCCCTGCAGTATCGCAATATGAATACTCCGGATAATATAATAGCAATGGCTGAAATTACAAGCACACGAGGCTGCAGGAAGACCACTTCTACTCCAAATGGTAAAGGACTACCTGAACTTAAATAAAATAGTGGAATAAGGGAAATTAGTGTCGCTAATCCATCTAATATTGTTACAAGCGTCAAAAAATTTATCAAATCATTTCTATGCTCATGTTGAGAGTAGTAGACATTTTTGCGTGCGCGATACTCGTTTATTATTTTCTCTCTCAATTCCGATTCTTCGGCTCGGTCTGGTTCTAACTCATTGGGTTTTTTCATTATTTCCCGGATGCGGTTTAATTCTTTTTCAGCATGATCATCATATCTCTCAATTACATATTGCGATTCTTTTGCTTTTCTTGCCAATAGTTCGGGGCTCCATTCAAACCATTCCTTTTTATCACTTTCCTTGACTTCTCTTACTACATGCTCCTTCATATCTGCTAGTATCCTTTGGGTTTCTCCTGTAATTAGCTCTTTTGAAGCAGGCCCAAACCTAACCAATATGAAATCAAGCAGAAAAACCAATGCATCTTTTATCTTCCTGTCCAGTAGTTCCAGTCTAAATACAGCAAACATCCCGGTAACTGCCCACAACGCAGCAAAGACTTGGGCTACAGTGCTATAAAACCAAAAATAGTTTCCCACTATAGAGTACCTCCAGTATTCTCATCATAAGTAGTGCGCCTGAGAGGAATCGAACCTCCACACACGGCTCCGGAGGCCGCTGCTCTATCCATTGAGCTACAGGCGCAAAATTGCTTTCACCCCTCACCCAGCCCTCTCCCCCAAGGGGAGAGGAGAATTCCTTGTTTCCTCTCCCCGAGGGGAGAGGAAAGTCTCAATGTACCCCTCACCTTTATCCTCTCCCACAAGGGGAGAGGAGAGTCTTTGAATGTCTAGTAGATGTGGAAAGTGAAGAGGATTTGACCGCCAGCGGTGAAGCCACCGAGGTCTTGATAGCCTAAGTTTGACCAGGAGGGGACATAATTGTAACCGCAAAACAGAACTATGCGAAATGGCCCTCGAAAAAGTTCGATCCCACCCGTACCACCAACCAGAAAACCGAAGGCGCTCTTATCGTCCTTGAATTCTTCCCATCCGGCACTACCCGTGTACTCGTATTCTCCGGAAAACTTCTCCTTTGCTCCAGTGAAGCCCGTTTTCAAGGTCAAATTGGGGGAAATGGGGCTTCCCCTGAGTGGTTTAAAGATAACTGTTGATAAGAAGGATATGATTGTCAGCCTGGTGAATGTCCTGTCCATATTCCAGTCTACGCTGGTCTTGCCGGTCAAATCAGGGCCCTTCACCAGCAGGCCCTTCTTGGAATTCCTGGCCGGATAATCTAAGGGTTCTCCTTCCCTTGAAAAGTATTCCAGTTCGAGACCCCAGAAGATTCCAGAGTCTCCTTCAATTCTTCCACCTATTCCAAAGATCGCTCCTGAACCGTAAATCTCTTTGAGATTGCCGTTCCTGGAGTTGAAATATTCTGTTTTGAAACCTACTAAGTTGGTGGCGGATAGTTTGCCGGGAATCGTTAATAGGGATATAAAGAATATAATTGAAAGAAGAATGGCTTTTTTCATTTGAGTCGTTCATATTCTATTTGGAAAGGCAGAGTGGGCGACCACAAGGGTCGCCCCTAAATTAAAGGCCAAGAAACGGGTTCGATTAATCGAACCCCTACGACCCCAATTATGATTTAATGAATGAAGATATTGTTCAGTGCCAAGAAACGGGTTCGATTAATCGAACCCCTACAGATTCTTGATTAGTTTTTCGGCCTTGGCGAGGGCGCTGTCGAGTTTGTCTACGGACTTGCCTCCAGCCTGGGCCATATCTGGCCTTCCTCCGCCAGAGCCGTTAACCAATTTGGCTACTTCTGCTATTATTTTTCCGGCATGGTAGCCCTTCTTTACCAGGTCCTGAGTTACTACTGAAAGGAGGGCAACCTTGCCCTCAATTATGGCTCCCAGAATTACTATTCCGGATTTGAGTCTCTCCCTTAACTGGTCACCATAGGAGCGGAGAATACTTGTGTTACTCGCTTCCACTTTCGCAGAAACGAGTTTAATTTTGCCAACCTTCTTCGCTTTCCCGGCCAGTTTCTCGACGGCAGAAGTAACTGTCCGGCTTCTCAAACATTCTATCTCTTTTGCCATTTCTCTATTTTCCTTAACCATCTTTTGTAACCGGCTGACAAGTTCACTCCGGGGAACCTTTAGCACTTCAGCCATCTCTTCGATTATCGTTTCTTCTCCCTTGACATGTTCATAGGCCTTCCTGCCAGCCAGAGCTTCTATTCTTCTCACGCCAGCGGCTATTCCTGTCTCTGAAATTATTCTGAAAAGTCCGATTTCCCCAGTTGAATGGCAGTGTATTCCTCCGCAAAGTTCAAAGCTGAATGCGTAGTGTGGCGCGGATACACTTTCCGGAGTGACCATCACTGTTCTCACCTTCTCACTGTACTTCTCTCCGAAAAATGCCAGGGCGCCCATCTCCTTTGCTTGATTTAAAGTAGTTTCTGAAGCTTGTACTGAAAAGTCCTTCAATATAGCACTATTCACAATCTCTTCAATTCGGTCGATTTCTCTCTTTGTCAGGGGTTTAGGATGGGTATAATCGAATCTTAACCTGTCGGGCGACACCAGGGATCCGGACTGCTCCACATGCTTCCCTAAAACCTGGCGTAGCGCTGCCTGAAGGAGGTGAGTGGCTGTGTGGTGCCGGGCTATTTCTTCCCTTCTGGAAACATCAATGGAGGCTATTACCACGTCACTTGGCTTTAAACTTCCTCTTTCCATTTTACAATGGTGGACAATCAATCCCTCAACAGGTCTCTTGGTATCGAAGACTTCGACTTTTCCTTCAATTTCTTCTTCTTTTAAATCTCCAAGTTTTATATCTTTCAATTTCACCGAAGGCTTCAGTATCTTGCCCGCATCTCCAACCTGTCCTCCTGCTTCCCCATAGAATGGCGTTTCAGCGAGGATAATTTCGACCTCTTCCCCTTCTCTTGCTTCCTTTGTTCTCATAACCTTGTTTGTTGATTTGTCCCTTTTCAGGATAGCCTTTATGTGTGAGGTTAACTCGCTAAAATCGTATCCGCGAAACAGAGTTTCACCCAGCTCCTTTTTGATTTCTTCATAAAATCCCATATCTACCTCCCCCGAACCCTTCCAGGCCTCTCTTGCCCGTATCTTCTGGGCTTCCATCTCCCTCTCAAATCCCACAAAGTCAATGGAGAAATCTCTCTCTTGAGCAATCTCTTTTGTCAAATCTAAGGGGAATCCGTAGGTGTCGTAAAGTCTGAAAACCTCTTCTCCAGGAATGACTCTATCTTTTTCTTGAGAGGATAAATTCGTAATCAATCCGTCGAGTATTCGCATTCCTGCGTCCAATGTCTCCTGAAACTTCTCTTCCTCCATTTTGGTCACATTTGCAATATGCTCGCGCCGGGAGCGTAGAGACGGATACGATTCTCCCATAATTTCCACAACCTTGCCCGTCAGTTTATAAATTAAGCTCCGCTTAATGCCCAGAAGACGTTCCTGGCGAACCATCCTGCGTAGTATTCTTCTTAGGACGTACCCTCTCCCCTCGTTGGAAGGTAAAACCGCGTCAGAAATTAAGAAAGTGATTGCTCTCACGTGGTCGGCTATAATGCGTAAGGAGACATCGACTTTCTCGTCCTTGCCGTATTCTAAACCAGTCAATTCACAGGTATAATCAATAATAGGTCTTAATAGGTCGATATCGAAACAGTTCTTCTTACCATTGACAACTTCTGCCAATCTTTCTAACCCCATACCCGTATCAATATTCTTTTGGGGCAGGGGATTTAGATTACCCTTCTCATCTTTATCAAACTGGGTGAAAACGAGATTCCACACCTCCAGCCATCTGTCACAATCACAGCCCGGAGCACAATCCGGCCTGCCGCACCCCACTTCCTCTCCCATGTCCATCAGAACTTCTGAGCATGGCCCACAGGGGCCTGTGGTTCCCATCTCCCAGAAATTATCCTCTTTGCCCAGTTTGGGTATCCTTTCTTCGGGCAAAAATATTCTCCATAAATTATAAGCTTCTTCGTCTTCTCTGTATACTGAAGCGTAAAGCCTCTCCTGCGGGAGACCCATCTCTCTGGTCAAGAAATCCCAGGCCCACTCAATGGCTTCCTTTTTGAAGTAGTCGCCAAAGGAGAAATTGCCGAGCATTTCAAAGAAAGTAAGATGCCTGGCCGTGTTTCCCACCTTTTCGATATCGGTGGTGCGAAAACAGATTTGAGAGGAGGCTGCCCGGCGAAAAGCCAGTTTACCCTTCCCCAGAAACATAGTCTTGAATTGCACCATTCCGGCACTTGTGAAAAGAAGCGTCGGGTCTTGCGGAATGAGGCTCATAGTGGGCACAACTTTGTGTCCTCTTTTTTCGAAATAGTCCAAGAATTTTTTTCTAATTTCATTACTAGTCAGCATCTGTTATTACTTTCTCTTTATTTGGGGCCAGACTTTCTTCAAAGAGTTTAATAGGGTAGAGACTGTACCGCGAATAGCTCCTTCTATATCGAAAGATTCATAAGTATATGAACTCGCCCAGACAACCAATCCAGTCTCTACATCGACCATTCGGGCACTAACTCCCACCTCGGCGCCAATCAAGAAGACCTCTGACTTAATCTCTCCATTCTCGTCTGTAAAATAGATAGTATCTTTATGTTCGGGAATATACCTGGTCACTGTCCCTGTAATCAGTGCATCAACTCCGGATATCCTTCCCACTTCTTTAACCGTTTCGGGGTCAAGAAATTTGCTAGCGGCCAAATGCTGTTCTCTGAGCAGGCTCTCCAGCCTCTCTCGTTCGATGACGTCTATACCCCTAAATATTAGTTCCATCATAAATCCATCTGCTACTGCATCTCCAGAGTTTATCTCATCTCCATAACTGCTAAACTCCAGGACTCCTACACGAGCAATCTTGGTGAAATCGTATCCTTTCTTTATTGCTGTGCGAGGAGCACATCCGAAAATTAGAGTTAGAAATAATAAATGAACGATAGAAAATACTATCCAGTTTACGGTTCTTTTCGATTTCATTCCTTAAATTCCTCCAACCTCTTCATATGTTTCCTCACTCTCTCAGCATGCTTTCCTTCAGGGCGAAGAGCGAGAAATTTTTCCCAGGCAGCAATGGCCTCTCCATAACGCATTATCTCCTCATAAGCCATACCTAAAAGGTAATAAGCAATTGCTTTCTCAGGGTCGAGAGCTATTACTTTCTCAAAGGCTTCTATTGCTTCTCTATACTTTTTCTGGTTCAGGTAGGCTATGCCGATACCACAGTAGGCGTCAACATATTCAGAATCGACCTTTAGCGCCTGATTGAATTCTTCGATTGCTTCTTGAAAATGTCCCCGATTGATATAGGTCACACCCTTTTGGAAATAGGCATCCGCCTCGGTTCCGCCTATTCCCTTCGAGAAACAGACTGAGATAAAGAATACGCTAATGAAACATGCCATAAGTCTTTTTTTAACCATTCTCACTCCTGATAATAAATTTTTTCTTCATCCCCTCACCCGACCCTCTCCCCAGAGGGGAGAGGAGCGTGATATGAGTAAGATTCCCCTCACCCTCTCCACAGAGGCGAGAGGGCAGGTTGTTCGCCGGCTAAAGCCGTCGGCTACCATTCTTACACAATACCTTACAAAGCAGAGAGGAGTTTATTGAAAGTATCGTCAAGAGATTCGGGGATAATCCTCGTATCTCCCACGGTATAAACAAAATTGGTGTCGCCTCCCCAGCGGGGGACAACATGAATATGGATATGCCCCTCAACGCCAGCCCCGGATATTTTGCCTATATTGGCTCCTATATTGAAACCTTCTGGTTTCAATGCTTTTTTAAGGACTTGAGTGCACTTCTTAACTAGCGCCATCAGCTCCCCTAACTCACTTTCCTCCAGACCGTCAAAATCGGGAACATGTTTATAGGGAGCAACCATAAGATGGCCATTATTATAAGGAAAAGTATTAAGAATGGCGAAAGCAGTCTTTCCGCGTAGAATTACGTAATTCTCTTTGTCTTTATCCTCTTTTATTTTATCACAGAAGATACAACCTTCCTTTCTTCCTAAAATGTACTTTATCCTCCAGGGAGCCCAGAGAATCTTCATCCAGTTTCCTCCTTCAATCTCTTCACCAGCCTAGCGACTTTCTGGCCCAGGATTTCACACTCGTTACTGCTTCTCTCGTCCGGAGCATAAAGAGCTACAGGTCCATAGTGATCGCCTCTCGCTTCTCCCTGAACAATCATTCCATGAATAAGGAATGCCCTTAGAATATCCATAATTGTCGTCTCGTTTCCCCCGCCTACCCAGTGGCTGGAAGTGAAAGCTGCTCCAACTTTGCCCACCAACTGTCCCTGCAATTTTCTGCTCTGTTCAAATAGTTGCTTAATCTGAGAAGCCATCGAACCGTAATGGGTTGGCGAGCCTATTATTATTCCATCCGTATCTTTTAACTCCTCAACTTTCACATCTTCAACTTTTTTAACTTCCACTTCAACTTTCTCTTTTTCTACGCCTTTTGCCACTATTTTTGCCATTTTTTCCGTATTGCCAGTGCGCGAATAGTATATGACCAACACCTTAGGCATCGATTACCCTCCATTTCTGTTTAACGCTATTATATCTAATTCGTTTGGGAAATTCAACCAATAGTTATCATTGCCAGTAGGGGCGGCACTGAGTCCGTCCCCTGCTACAGTTCTTTTCCAATAGAGCCGATACTTGTAGCTGCTACTAAACCCAGAACTGCTCCATAGGAAAATGTCAGTATGGGATTATAAGTCCATAAGATTCCAGCAAAAACACTTGCCAGAAGCGTGGAGATACCTATTGCCGTGTGGAATGCGCCCAGGGCTATCCCTCGTAGATTTTCTTCCACAAAAACTGAAGCGAATGCGCGTTGATTGCCCTCAACCAGCGCAAAAGAGACTCCATAAAAAGCAAATAGAATAACGAAAGATGCGAGCGTTCTGGTAAGTGCAAAGCCTAAACATGAGAGGCTGTATATGAGATAGCCAAGACTCAGAGTTCTCCTTCGACCAATTCTATCTGAGAGCATCCCTCCAGGTAAAGAAAATAGAGCATAAACGATGTTAAACCAGCAATACAGGAGAATAGGAATGGTAATAGCTAACCTGGGAGAAAAAAGAGGTTGGAAAACATCCTTGGCTCTAAGAATAAAGAACATATATGTAAAGTTTCCTAAAGCAAAGACAACTGTAACCACGAGGTATCTCCTAAAGGGTCGAGGAAGATTTCTAAGGCTTATTCTGAAAGAACTTTTACCCTCGGCATAGGTGGAACTCGATGTCTCTTTTATCCAGAGAAAAGGAAATAGGGCTGAAAAACTAATTACAGCGGCGATAAACAGGATGGGTTTAAACTCAAACTTTAAAAACCAGAAAAGAATAAAAGCTAAAAGAGCCCCCAGAAAGGCGCCAGAAGAATCCATCGCACGATGAAATCCAAATGCCTTTCCTCTAACCTCCACCTGGGATGAGGCAGCGATTAAGGCGTCGCGAGGCGCGTCTCGTACGCCTTTCCCGACCCTTTCCAATGGTCTTAAGATTAGTAGCTGCGTCCAGCTGGAAATGAAAGGAAAGAAAAGCTTTGCCACCGAAGAAATGCAGTATCCAAAGAAAGCGAAAGGCTTCCTCTTTCTCACTCTGTCCGACCAGTATCCTGAAAAGACCTTGAGCAATGATGCCACACTGTCTCCTACACCGCCGATAAGGCCGATAGCCATCCCGGCTCCACCCAGAGAAGCGATAAAAAGCGGAAGGATAGCCAACATCATCTCGCTGGAGACATCGGTTAAGAAACTTATTATTCCCAGAAGTAAGATATTAATTCCTAGACCGCTTATGAACTTTCTCATATTATGGTCTTTATCAGTTCAGTTTCTATTCAGTATCTTTCCCGTAGTTTTGAAAAAATTTGTCCAGGGTATTCTCTGTAGTCTCTACGGAAAATCCTCGACGAATTAAGAAATCCTTTATTCTCCGATAGGCTTTCGACTTTTCCAGTTTCTGATACCGAGGTATTCTCTTTTCAATTGCTCGCCAGGCCAATTCATCCTCACTGGAAGCAAACTTCTTAAATCCTTCAACCAACGATTCTTCAATTATCTCCTTCTCTATTCCCTTTTTCAAAAGTTCCCTACGTATCAACATCTTCCCTCGCTTCTCCCCCAGTCTCATTTCCACCCATTCTCTGGCAAAAGCACGGTCGTCAAGATAATGGAGGCGTTCCAATTCCTCGACAATCTTCCCGACCACTTCTCTTTCATATCCTTTCTTAAGGAGCCTCTCTGAGATTTCTTGAGAGCTTCGGGCGCGATAGGATAAGAGAAGAAAAGCGTAATCGCGAGCTTCCTTGGTCTGTTCCAAACGAGTGACTTTTCTTATCTCTTCTCGGTCAACCTCCTGCCCCACTTTCCAGTTCAGGTTGGAAAGGACATCCCTATTTAAATGGAATGCGTATTTACCATCGAGAAATATGGAATATAATTTTTCACGACGTTTCTGCTTCTCAATCTTAGTTATCTTCATATTCTTCAAATGAGAGAGGCTGCGATTTCGGCGCAAATGACTGTGTCTTCTGTGCAGAAGATTTCACTAATGTTGCCGTCAAAGAGGACATTAGCCTCGGGACTGAACTCTTCATCGCCCTGCCATAATGTAATAAGTACTGGTATGCCATCAAACACTTCTAAAACAACACTTGCATCTGCCTGCTTAATCTCTTTAGCTTTAAAGCGCTTCGTTAATTCAGAGAGAAATCCTTCTGGATTCTTACCATATTTTCTAATTATAGGTTCGAGCACGCGCTTCCTGAAAACAGAATAATAAACCTGACCACCATCCAATTGTCTAAAAGAAATCCATTCTCCCGCTGGCTGAGGCAAGCCTTTTAATCTCCGGGAAAGATAATGCAGTATCAGAATACTGATGTGGGTCTTTGGGGGAACATTGCAAGATAGGGACAGAATGCTCTTCTTCCCTAAATCAATACCATATTCATCATTCAAAAACCGAACAACATGATTATTTTCGTGGGTAAGATTCTCTAATTCTGCCCATGCCTTTGAAAGTGCAGTATCATATCCCATCAGATTTCACCCTTCCCTTCTCTCCTCACCTTTACCCTTTCCTCAAAGGGGAGGGATTTTCGCTCAATTTTCTTTCTTGCTTTTAAACTTTTCCAAGAGTTGATTCGCCAGGTTCCAATGGGTACCTTTCCAGTATATTCTTTGACAAAGTGGACAATAGGAAAATTCCTCCTGCGTCTGAAAGACATAACTGGGGACTCTATCCTTAACTTTCTCTTTATCTATCTCCAGGAGAACTTCATTGCACACTGTGCACCTTGTGAATATGTCGTCAGGCTCTACTTCAATATTTAGCTCGGAAAAGACCTGTTTCAGTTGTTCTTCCAGTAAATCGCTATTAATTATAATCAACTTTATCGCCTTCTTCTTACTCAGTCGGTGGTCCCGGGTCAATATAATCCTTCCCTCTTTGATGCTTTGATATATCAACTCGCTTTTCTTGTCGGATACAAAGTAGGAGGAATCGTAACCGAGTAACCTCAGCCATTTGCAAAGCCTGCCAAGCATAAAATCTACCAGGAATTTCATACGTTACCTTCTTATCTATATCTTTACCAATTCGTAATCCCTTGTTCCCATACCTAACTTCTCAGCGTAATCGAGTTGAAACTCCCAATCTGTCCCGGGATAGAGGTGGCGAAATACATCCCTTTTGCCTACCTCATTGACCAAATCTACAGAAGCTTCATCAATTGCTACCGGATCAGAAGAGGCTAGAATGCCAATGTCCGGAACGACGGGACCGGCATAAGTGGCACAGCAGTCACACAAACGGGTAATGAAATTTAGGAAGTTAACAAATAGAGCCTTCTTGTTCTTTAGAACTCCAAAGGCGTACTCAATCAGCCTTTCCTGCTCGCTCTTCGTTAAATCGCCCCATTCGATAGAGAGAGCGCCAAAATTGCAGTAAAGGATACATTCCCCACAACCTATGCATTTATCACTATCTATCTTAATCTTCTCTTTCACTATCTTGATCGCCCCCGCCGGGCACCACGTAACGCAGACCCCACATCCAGTGCATTTTTCATAGGCTATTTTGGGAATAATGGCTTCGTGTATCTCATATTTACCAGTGCGAGAAGCACAACCCATGCCAATATTCTTGAGAGCCCCTCCGAAACCACCCAATTCATGCCCCTTGAAGTGCGTAACAAAGATTAATGCATCAGCTTGATAGATAGCGCTGGCAACCTTTATCTTCTGGAAATGCTTCTGGCCGATTTCTACTTCCACAAAGCTATCTCCCCTCAAACCATCAGCAATTATTATGGGAGCCTGGCAGTTTTCCAAATCAAAACCATGATTTCTGGCAATAGCCAGATGCCTCAAGGCATCAGATCTTTCTCCAACATATATGGTATTGGCGTCGGTCAAAAATGGTCGACCTCCTAAATCTTTCACTTCCTTCACCACCCGATTAACATATTCTGGTTTCACATATCCTCTATTCCCTTTCTCTCCAAAGTGGAGTTTAACAGCCACCATGTCGTTTTTTGAAACTACTCTGTCTAAGCCAGCCAAGAGGAGTAGCTTGTTAAACTTGCGCATAGAGTTAAAATCAATGAAATACACTTTAGACAATTGTCTACTATTTGCCCTTCTTGATTAATTTCTCGAAATCTTCTTCCGAAAGTATAGAAACCCCGAGTTCTTTCGCCTTCCCATATTTTGATCCTGGACTTTCGCCAGCAACAACATAAGAAGTCTTGCTGCTCACTGAAGAACTCGCCTTTCCTCCCAGACTCTTCACCAATTTTTCAGCCTCTGACCTGGAGTAGCCCTTTAGCTCTCCTGTAAAGACAAATGTTTTACCAGTCAGTATCTGAGGGCCCTTCTTGACTCTTTCCTGCTCCATCTTGAGTCCAGCCTTCTTAAGTCTATCAGTAAGTCTCTTTATCTCTCTCTGTTGAAAGAATTCTCTCACGCTTCCAGCAAGCGCCGGCCCCACTTCAGGAATGCTCTCCAAATCTTCTTGCTTTGCTTCCATTAATGCGTCAAGAGAGCCAAACTCCTCAGCCAGAGTTTCTGCTGCCTTCTCTCCTACATGGCGAATGCCTAAACCGAAAAGGAGCCGAGCCAGGACCCTTTCTTTACTCCTCCCTATGGCATCGAGTAGATTCTGCGCTCTCTTTTCGGCAAATAATTCCAACTTCAAGAAGTCATCTTTCCTTAGCGAATAGATGTCAGCAAAGTCCT
>Ga0315310_10001803_pt1 | contig 13510 bp, 12 predicted proteins | sample TDP5_MG_FD_203630 | JGI IMG/M metagenome (GOLD analysis project Ga0315310, IMG submission 203630) | Freshwater sediment microbial communities from Lake Towuti, South Sulawesi, Indonesia - TDP5 | ecosystem: Environmental > Aquatic > Freshwater > Lake > Sediment | place: Indonesia: South Sulawesi... | reverse complement strand
TGGCTTGACATAGGGTGGGCTTGCAACAATCCTGGATTGGCTGAGTTCAAGGAGAAGTGGAAGGCTGTTTCAAGGTTTGATGTTTGCATGCAAGAATACTACAAAAACGAGTAAGGAAGGGTTGAAGAAAGAGACAAACATGTACGTTAAAAAAAGAATTATCGAAAAGCCTTGAACTGAAGCGGTTTTACTCTGTTTCTCCCTCGGTTTCAGTCTCTTCTGTCTCTTCTTCTGCTGCTTCTTCAGCGGTTTCGCCTTCAGCTTTGGCTTCAGCTTTTCCCACAACTTCGGCTTCGCAGAATCTTCGGCTTATCCTAGTTACACGGATCTTGACTTTGTCGCCTGGTTTGGTGTTTGGGACAAAGACCACTAGTCCCTTGATTCTTGCTATTCCTTCGCCTCGGCGGCTTGTCTCCTGAATTTCCACATCGTATTCCTTGCCTATTTCAACTGGCTTTGGTGGGAACCTCGGGCCGAAGCCTCTTCCCTCTCTTCTTCCGTAGGAGCCTCTTCTTCTTTCATATTCCATTTTTTCTCACCTCTCATTGACGCTTACAAAACATTTTTCCTTGATTCGGACGTTCTTGTGCCGTTTACAAGACGCTGAGTTTTCCATATCTGCCAACGTTTAATTGCATCTCGCCTCTGAAGGTTGTTATGTAGCCGTTTTCGATTTTTATGTTGTCGTCTACTTTGACTTGGTCGATTTGGTCGTTCCATAGGGTTAGTTTTATTGTGCCTGTACCGTCGCTGACTGTAGCGTTGGCCACTCGATGCACCACATCCTTGTATCTTGAAAGAACCTCTCTTGTGGCTTCTTTACCGACGACCTTAGCTTCGACATCTACGCGTTTCATTCCGTCCCTCAACTCTTTTATTTTCAAATTTTTTCCTCCCGTGCTTTCAGTTTTTCCGCGATTGTGAACTCGCTGGGAAGCATCTGAGTCTATCGAGTGTTTTTGGGTTTTGATTTTTGGCGCCAAGACAGAGAGTCGTCTTCTTCCTCTGGTTTTGGTTTTTTCTAAGAGCCCTTCTCGGCATGTGTTTCTTTCGTCCTTGTCGCGGAACTTAGCTTACCAAACAGAACAAGCTTCGTCGGCAAAAGCCGCGTTTTTTGCTTGGCTCTGTTGGACTGAGCTAATGGTTGAGGAGAGCGCTTTTGTGTGATATAAGCTTTGTTGTGATGTTGGCGTGTGTTTGTTAGTGGTGCCGGTTGGGTGGAAAGGTTGTTAAGGAAGAATTCTTGCGTATCCAGCGTTGAAGTTGAAGCATATCTTTAGAAGGTCTATTTGATTTTAGTAGAGGTCAAAAGGGCACGAGACTTCAAGGTGTATCCTTGGGGCTTGGCTTTTTCTTATAATTTTATCAGAACTGAGCGTCCATAACGGTGTGAACACAAACTTACAGTGCGTTTAAAAATCAGGCACTAGAAAGCTTTTCATTCTCAAACAGCATTTAACTATGCTTCAATATTTAGGAGCTAACTGAAGAGATGAAACGTGAAGATTTTTTGAGCACGCCTGTGGTGCAAATGGAACTTCAGCCTAAAATGAGTGTGAACCAACTCGTACAACAATTTGACAACGCAGGTTCCTTCGGAGCAGGCAGACTAGCAGAAGCGTGCGACATCTTTGAACATATGGTCAGAGATAAAGAATGCACAGTCTTTCTCGCTTTGGCAGGTGCCATGGTGCCAGCTGGTCTGCGCACAACCATCGCTGATTTGATAAGGAGAAGGCTAATCGATGCGCTTGTGAGCACCGGGGCAAACATGGTGCACGACCTCATCGAGGCTTTGGGCGGGCATCATTATAAAGGACACTGGTTCGTAGACGACTACACACTCTACAAATATCACATATACCGCATCTACGACATTTTTGTTCCAGAAGAAGACTTCGTCAAAGCCGACAAAACTCTCATAGAAATGTTCGACGAGATCGCCGCAAAAAGAGACGCAAACACGTTTTCCACAAATGAACTCATGCGAGAGGTTGGAATGCGACTCAAAGACCCAAAGTCAATTGTGAGGTCAGCGTACGAATCTAACGTTCCAATTTTTTTGCCAGCCATGCGTGACTCAGAATTCGCATACATACACCGTGTGCACACCATTCGCAACAAAGAAAGGAAGGTTCTGACGATAAACGCTTTTCAAGAAGTGCCTGAAATGTTAACAATAATGGAAGAGTCGGAACGAATTGGCATGGTTGTCCTCGGAGGCGGTGTACCACGCAATTCTGTTCAGCACGCTGCGTTGATGACGGGCAAAGGCTTAGACTACGTTGTCATCATCACAACAGACAGACCAGAACCAGGCGGACTCTCAGGGTCCACTATAGAAGAAACAATCAGTTGGGGAAAGGTAAAACGAAAAGCCGACAAAACCATGGTAATAAGCGACGCATTAATCGCTTTTCCCCTAATGGTTGCGGCGGTTATGGAGCGTCTTGGAAAAGATTTTCAGCGAAAGGGGAACCCGTGAGAGAAAGGAGGATGAAAACTCTTGAAGAACGCAGTCAACTCTGGAAAGAGATTTTGTGGGAATTGCCGTTACCATAACACGTATGATTATCCAGACCAGATTTTCTGTTTTGTCAAATTTCAGAAACTAGATGACCCTGTTGTTTCAACCCTTGACCATTGCGACCACTGGGAGTATAAGCCTCAGGAATGCTTCTGTCTGGAGGACACGCTGAAAAAGAACAAGAAAAAGACTTAGAAAGGCGCTGTCTTAATGTCTCAGGATGTTTGGAGAAAGTTTGCTAAGCCGCTTTCTTCCTTCTTCGCCTTCTAGCAGGTTTCTCTGCTAGCTTCTCTTCTTCAACCTTCGCAGGTTCTTCTAAAGTTGGAGCTGGAGTCGGCGCTTCTTCTGATGGTGCAGGCGGTGAGGGTAGGGGTGAAGGAGTGGGTGGAATAGTTAGAACTTCCTCTGCTGCCGGTGGTGGTGCAACTGGAGCTTCCTCTACTTTTTCCTCAACCGCTGGAGGCGATGGGGTTGGAGAAGGTTCGGCGGGTATTGGTGGACGTGCTGGAGGAGGGGGAACGCGAACCTTAGGTCTTAAGACGTAACCTCCTGCAACGAAGAGTATACCCAAGATGACAAAGATACCCATGCCAACTTGGTTCATAGGTTGGTCGGTTCCTATGCCTAGGAACGCGCCTGCAATTATAAAACATATCAGAGCGACAACATACAAGCTGTAATCTGTTCTCATCTCGTTCTCCTCTTAACAGTCTCTGTTAGATTCATGGGAAATGACTTAAATAACTTTCTGAAGAATTATCATGTTTTTTACCGAGAAAGCCTATGGAACGCCATCATCGAATTTTTAGAGACTCAAATTTTTGGTTTTTTGCATAGCCAAGCTAACAGCCATAAGGAAAGTTTCATTGATAGTGCCTAGCCAGTGATTGAGTGTAATTGTCTTGTGCGCGCATGCATTTATGCCCGATTGTAGTAGCCGTCCAATTTAGTAATTAAGAAAGTATAAAAATCAAGAAAGCCATCTAGTTTAAAGTATGCCTCCTCAGAAAGCGATTATCTATGAAGATATGGATGGAACCAGGTACGAGGTTGAGCTGCCTCTAACGTCAAGTGTTGACCCTGAGGAGATAAGAGACGAGCTTGGTGTGCCATCGTATGTGGACATGGATTACTTCCCAATGAAGAATGCTATGGTCACTATTTGGGCGGCTCTCAAAGCACCTGAACTCCATAAACTTTATCCCTATGCCTTTGAGAAGAAAGTCAGTGATAAACCAATTCCAGTCCTATTGTTTGGCGGGGCAGCTGTCAAAATCCTTTGCGAGCATGCTAACGGTGCTAGCTCCTTGGCGAGAAAAATTAAGGATACAGACTTCATAGTTCCAAGGAAGCAGGGGTCAGACTTTTACAAGCTTCTTTTAAGCATGGATAGGGCTTTTGGAACGCGTTATAAATCCTTTTGCACCAAGAGTGATAGGCTCTTCAGTGCGTTGAGGCATGGTGAAAGGTACAGAATTCGGACAATCAATGGGGTGACTAGGGAAGGGATTCCTACCGTAACAGTGATGGATATACTCTGCGACAGCATAAGTTTAAGGCACAAGGTGGATGTCAGGGAAGCATTTGGAGAATACAGAGATAATCTCTACACAATAGGCTTGGAATCTTTGATACTGTCTAAGACTCAGTTCATAATGGACTTTCCAAAAGAGAGGTTTCGGGAACTTGAAGAGTTCAAGCAAGAGTTTAGAATTCTGCCTTACCAACATTATGCAAAAGACATGGTAGTTCTGGGGATGGAAGAGAAAGATGTGAGAGACATTTGTGCGATATTTTTAGATCACTCAATTGGGACTGAAAAAGGAGAAATAGACCCAGAGAAGATAAGTAAAGTTTTAGAAAAAGACCAGAGGTTTGCTCTCACAGCTACGCTGAATCTTCGCAACATAGTGGAAAAACCTTGGGTGCTTGACGCGTGGGTGAAGAAAAGTGAGGTTGCAACTGTTGTGGATAGAATCCAGACGCTTCTTGAAAGACTGCCAAAGTTAGATAAGAAATGGGATAAACCCTGGTGGAATACCGCCGTCGAGACTCCATTGATTACATAAGTCTATTTTCTCTTTATTAGCTCCCTAATTGCGTTATAGGCGTCTTTTCTGGATAAGCCAACTCTTGATAGGGGTAGGTCAAGATTCTTTTCTTTTGAATGTAGTCTTATGCATGTTTCATAGTTTGGGGTGATGTATATTGTCGTGTCTGTATAGTTAGACCATTTGCCTTCCATTATGGTTTGACCCTTTCGGAGTTGGAATCCTTTATTGTTTAGTGATAAGGTCGTGTGGTAACGTGTTTTGTAGACGGGGTACCCTATTATAAGGGAAAAAATGGTCATAAGCAAGAGGGTTAAAGTTGAAATTGCTTGTTGCACTCCAAAGAAATACAGAATGACTAGCATAAGTGTGCCTAGTGCTAATATCATGACAAAACTTTTCAAATAATTGGGCAGATCGAAGGCTTCGAATTTTGCTTCAGTTAACTTAAGTTGTTTTGCAAGGCTTTTCCCAAGGACGTTGTTGGATGAAACCATTTCCTTGGGTGCGAGGCTGTAGATAGCTATACCTATATTCTTGTCAGTTATGTCTGCAACAGTTTCTTTAATGGTTTTTCCGAGTGGCTGGCTTTGAACCAAGCCTAAGAAAACCCATTCGTCGGCGCCAAACTTGTTTTTGCATGACAGAATAATTTTTCTTAAAAATTTAAGGTCAATTTCAGGGTTCGTGTGGAGAAGAAAGTGGATTTTGTATTTAGGTGTCACTAAGGCTGAGAAGACTCTGGAGAGTAAGAAGCCTCTTTCTTGTAGGCTTCCTGAAGCGTATATTGGAAACGTTATATCATCTATTTCGTAATCTCTGTGGATTTCATTGAAGTTAGCTAACCATCTGAGGTTTCCTTTGACAAGCTGCTCCTCCACCATGTCAGTTATAAAGTCTAGTTCATACACGATTAAAACACCTGTAATTTTAATATTGAAAATAAAAAAGAGGGAATGTATTTAAGGTTATTCTGGTGGGATGCTCAAGTAGAGGGTTCGCATGTCAACGCCTTTGGTTGAGTTTCGATACATGAACCCGATGTAAAGCAGTAGTCCAGCTAAGACTAGGCCAATTAAGCTAACTGAGCTTATTATCTCACTTTCTGTTGCCCCACTAGTGAATAGCGCCCAAATCCATGGTGATTGTTGTATGAATATGTATAGGCAGAAGGCACCGCCCAGCGTTGCTACAAAGCCTAGCAAAACAACAAAGCCTGCTGAATGTTTGACAGCAGCTCTATCGAAGATGTCTTTCCTCTCTAATGGGAGCAACATACAGGATACACAGAACAGTGTTAGGAAGAGCGCATCGAATATATCGGTCCCAACCACTCCTGCAAACTTCAAGTAGTCAGCTGCTCCTGCGGGAAAGTTTGCCTCAACCATGCATGCTGGGATAGCGAAAACAGCTGTAACTATTATTGACCAAACAGGAGCATGCCATCTTTCGCTGACGTAAGCAAATCTTTCAGGCATCATTCTGTCGAAGGACATTGCAAAGAATGTTCTAGACGCAACAAGCAGGAAGGGTGGGATGTCATTGAGCAACCAGATTACACCGCCTATGGCGACTATCCATGAAAGCGCTCCCAAGCCCATTCCTCTAGCAGTGAAAGATGCGATTCCTGTACTCCATGCCTCTTGGAAATTAGGAATTGCGGCGTCACGTAATGCAATCTGCGCTTCGCTTAGATTAGGACCATAATCGCTTAGCCAGCCGTAGGCTTGGAAAAAGCTCCACTTATGGCCTGTAGCAGAATCGGTCCAAGAATACACATTTATGGCAGAAATTGCAGAAAGCGACGTAGCTAGCACGTAAACTACCATTATGATAACTCCTGCTGTCAAAAGAACCATTGGAAGCTTTTTGTTTGCCTCTTTCACCTCACCTGCAAGGAAAGTGGTTGCGTACCATCCCATGTAAGCCCAGAACGCTCCCGGAAGCGCATATGAGAAGGCGTCAAAGAAACCTACAGCATTTTGTGTCATTCCCGTATCGACAGCGAGGGTCATGAATGTCGACGGTGGCGCGCCCATAGCATCCTCAATTCCCTGTGCGACCACGCTGGGGTTCATTGCCCCTCCTATCCACATTGCGAAGAATAATATTGTGATTGCAGCCGGTATGTAGAACATTACTTGAAGGAGTCTGCCGTACATTTTTGTCCCTAACAGGGCGAGGAGTGCAAACAGCCAAACTATTCCAATACCGCCAAGAAACATCACACTTGCGTCAAGAGATATCCCTTGTGGAGCCGCCGCGATGCCATAAAATACCCCGATTGCCCACATTACGTCTACCCCGATCAGCCCGTAGGAAAAGGCTTCGGCGAGGTACATCAGCCACCCACCCATGTAGCCTACTATTGGGTGGATCACTCTTGAGATTGTGACATATCCGCCGCCAGATCTTGGCATTGCAGCTGCAACATAGCCCGCTGTATAGCCCGTGATGAGCACAATTATGCCGCAGACTAGAAAAGCCCAGAACATTGCTGGAAGACCGAGCGGCATTAAGTCTGTGGGCATGGGTGCTGGTCCACTATATTGGAAGACTCGTCTCTGCCAGCCTAAGCCGATGACATGGGTTAGGATGATCATGACGCCAAGGCTGAAGCCTATTTCTCTGACTAGTCCTGTAGCTTCTCTTGCGAAAAGTCCTGGTTTACTTGCACCCATATTTTTTGTTCACCAAAACTCTACTTCTTAACTCTAAGAAAATTTAAGCCTTTCCTAGGAATTTTAACCTTAAATATTTCCGCAATCCATTTAATACATAGAAAAACAGAATTAGGAACGATTTGATTGACATTTCTATTAAAAAAGAAAAAAGAACCTCAAACAAGAATCCTCTTCGCCACAGACATGCACGGGTCAGAGGGCGCATGGAGAAAATTCCTCAACGCCTCAGCCATGCTCAAAGTGAACGTAGCCATCTGCGGCGGAGACCTAACTGGAAAAATGATAGTGCCCATAATAGAAAGAAGCGACGGAAAATACACTTACTACCTTTTGAAGAAAACCTACACAATAGACTCGAATGAGTTGGAAAAAGCCTTCAAAGACGTTCGAGGAATAGGCTATTACCCTCATCAGACCAGCGAAAGCGAATACGAGGAGATGAGGCAGAACCCAGCGAAAGTGGACGAAGTCTTCCACAAAGTCATGACTATAACGCTGAAAAACTGGTTCGACATTATCAGACAGAAGGTTCCAAGCGAAACCCAAGTAATTGTCTGCCCAGGAAACGACGACCGAACACTCGTAGACGACGTAATCAAAGAACACAAAGACGTAATCAACGCAGAAGGCAAAGTAATAAACATCGACGAAATGCACGAGATGATAAGCACCGGCTGGGTCAACCCTAGCCCATGGAACACAGCCAGAGAAGAAGAAGACGATAAGCTTGAAGTTAGACTAGAAAAATACATTTCTCAAGTAAAAGATGTGAAATCAGCGATATTCAACTTTCACGCCCCACCCTACCAGTCTAAACTGGACGAAGCCCCTTTGCTTGACAAAGACTTGAACCCAATAATTCAAGGCGGAAGCGTCGTCATGGTTCCAGTGGGCTCAAAGGCTGTACGAAAAATGATTGAAAAATATCAACCCCTGTTGGGGTTACATGGGCACATTCATGAAGCATCTGGCTCAATGAAAATTGGCAGGACTCACTGCGTTAACCCTGGAAGCGAGTATGCAGAGGGAATACTGAGAGCCTTTTTAATAGAGTTGAAAGGCAACGACATCATTAGGCTTCAGAGAATAGAAGGTTAAAGGAGAACAACGGCGTCAATGGCTTGGTTGCTCGACAAAGAAATCAAAAGAGAACTGCCTGAAGAGTGGAAGGGAATAGTTCCCACAGAAGTGTTTCTCACGGAAGCCGAAATCATAGTTAAAGAAGCCGACAAAAAAGGCGCAACCCTGAGAATATTAGGCGGACTAGGAATAGCCATACACTGTCAAGATTCAAGAGACTTCGCAAAGAAACTCGGCAGAGTAGGAACAGGCGCTTTGAAGGGTCAAGAATACAGTGACATAGACTTTATGTCTTATGCTAAGCACAGGGAAAAAGTGAAAGGCTTCTTTAGTGAGATCGGGTACGCCAAGAGAAGGGCAACCCTCTCTTCAGCCGCATCTGAGAGGCAGATATATTATCATCCAAAGGGTTGGTTCTACGTGGATGTTTTCTTCAACAAGCTATTGGTGGCGAATCATCAGATTGATTTCAGCGGAAGACTCGAACTGGACTACCCAACCATCCCAGTGACCGACTTGTTGCTAGAAAAAATACAGATGTGGGAAGCGTTTAGTGCAAAGGACCTTAAGGACTGCCTACTCCTGCTAAAGGCTCACAAGGTTGAGGAGAAGGCAGGAAGGGAAAGCATAGACGCCTCGTACACAGCCAAACTGTTGTCTGCAGACTGGGGATTTTGGTACACAGCTACAACCAATCTCAAAAAAATCAAGAGGTTCATCTCTGAGATAGACAAATTGGGCGCAGAAGCCGAAATTGACCCAAAAAGCCTTGAAAAAGAAGACAGAGAAGAAGTAAGTCAAAAAATAGAAACTTTGCTGGAGAGAATAGACAAGGAATCCAAGTCGTTCGGATGGAGAATGAGGTCCAAAGCAGGCACAATGAAAAAATGGTACAACCCAGTTGAAAGACCCGAAACAGTGGGCGGGTTCCAAATCTGGGAAGCCCTACTTGAAAAAGAAAAGTCTTAACTTAAAAGCTACAATGGTTTCTTCATGAAAACTAGGTCTTGCCCAGTGACTGTGTCTCTCATGAAGCCAGTGACGATGAAACCTTTCATTGAGAAGAGCCCTATGGCTTTGTGGTTTTCAGCGAATTCGTTGTGAAGAATAAACCTTGCCTTAGGTGTGCGTTTTCTCGCAGTCTTTAGGAATTCGTCGACGAGCAAACTGCTTAAGCCCTCTCTTGCGCTCTGCGCGTCTGTGACGGTTATGAAAGTGATTCTTGGTTGAATTGGCAAGGTGCCGCTGATCAAACCAACTATTTTGTCCTCTCGCTTAGCTATTATTGTTTCCACTCTTTCTCCGTAGATCATTCTTTTGATGGTTTCTTTGTCCTCGCTTATTGTTGCCACTTGACTCCTAAGTGTTGAAATTATAGCGTTTGCGCACGTGTCTAAGTCTTTTTCTCGGAGCGATTCGAATTTGAAATTCAATAGAAGCGCTTCCTCTTGTTAGGGTTGTTAGTGCCTTGTTTACTTATTTGTTGTGCGGCTTTCTCTCGACAGAAGATAAGGGCGCAACTGTTTTTGGAAAGGTTAATAGGCGTCTTTCATGAAGTGCTGATAGAATCTGAGGTCATTTGGAGAAAAAAGCTCTATGACTCTCTGGGACGACATCCAGCCTTATCTCATTTACATTGAAGCAGTAGTACTGGTTGTTGTCGCAATCATTCTGGAACGCTTAATTGCACGATATTTAAAACGGCTTTCAAAGCGGAAAGAGTGGCCGCCCCACGTCACAAACGGTTTGGTGCTTATCTTCCGCCTTCTGATTCTCTTAGGCGCTGTAGCCACAGTTATGAGGATTGGGGGCGTACCCCCAGACTGGTTAGTTGCTTACTCAGCCCTTGGTGGTGCAGCGATTGGTTTTGCTTCGCAGCGGACTCTTGGAAACTTTATGGCTGGTCTCTTTATTTTTGTGACTCGTCCATTTCGAGTGAACGATTACGTTCGAATCGACAACATTGAAGGTGTAATCGACGAGATAACATTCAACTATACGAAAATTTTGACACGAAGCGGCACCAAGGTTTTCATAAGTAATCTGAAGGTGTTAGATCAGAATGTTGTGAATTACAAGTATCGAGGCGGAAGATCTCCGTTGTACTGTTACACTGTGGACCTAGCCTTCGACCACTCTCTGCCCACAAGTCAATTGGAGAAAGTGTTTGACGAAGTGATAGAACGATACGCAAAGAAGCTTCCGAGAAAGCCAGAATATGTTCAGCTAAAGATGGGAGCATTCGACAGAAGTTATGTTTTTTACTTGTACGTTAAGGAACCCCACGATATCTTCGACGTTCATCCAACCTTTGTTAAAGAAATCACTGAAGCATGGGACAGAGCAAGAGGAAAATAACTACCCTTACTTACCTAACCACTCAGTTATTTTTGCTTCCGCCTTAGCCTCAGTTTTAAACCTTATACCCATGGGTTGGAAAGTCTGATTCAGTGCAGTTGTTAAATTGCGCACATAGTCTTCCACATTTATTTCTAAAACGCTCTGCACCTTGTCTGCGGGTTTAACCGTGAACTCTCTTCCACGATAGGTGAAGGGTCTGACCTTGATGAAAGAAACCGTGTCTCGTTGTTTCACTTCCCTGCCAGAATCGATGAGCTGGGCTGCACACTGGTAGGCTTGAGGCAAAACCTTTGACGCCAATTTTACCTTCGGGTCATGATACAAATTCACTGAGAAAATCAGATCTTTAAGTTCAACCTTTCTGTCTCGTAAGTCTTTGATGGCATTCTGAACAATTGCTGCAATCTTCACCTTCGACTGTTCGTATTCTTCAGCGTTTTTTACATAACTCAATTCTCGGACGCAGGCTTTGAAGACATTTTGAATCAAAACTGGAGCATTAGACTTTATGGCTGTTAACCCCTTCAGGTCTGGTGTGCCATCGGAGAAGATGCCGAAATAAGCTTTCTTAGCCTTAGACAGTACACAAACAGAGTAGTGTCTCTCAACAGCCAAGTCCAAACGTAGCCGCTCTTTTACAGTCTTAATCAACCCGTCAACCTTTTCAAGAGGAGCGTTTTCTAGAAAGATTGAGTCTGTGTCTCCGTAAACCGGATGCAAACCGTTCTGTTCAGCGGTGTTCCACGTGGTTTGAAGCGCCCATCGACCATAACCAGTTATTGACTCAGCCAAGGGTGGACAAGCCAAACCATGAATGCGCACAGAAACGCCATAACTAGAAACCGTCAAAAGTTTGAGCAGTTTGGCTGTGAGTTCAGCCTTGTGGCGCTCGCTTTGCAGGAGCGAAGAGTCTTTGGAAAGAGGCTTGAACCAGCGAATGCGTAATTCCTTCAATGCGCCAATCAAAGCCGCGAGGAAGCCTCTCCGTTTCACACACACGTGATGTCCAACTTCAGCAACTTTGTTGGTCTTGCACTCTTCGTGGTTGCAGTCAACTGTTTCATAAGAAAGATTGTAACTGTCTATGCAGCTGGGATATAGGCTTTCAAAGTCAGCCACAACCGTGTTAAAGTATATTCCGCTCTTCGGCGTTATGGTTAAGGCACCTGGAACCACATGTGTTTCTAATCCTCTGCGCAGTTCTTTAGACGTTGGAATCAAAACGTTGTTCTTGCGCAGATACGTGTACATCATAGACTTCAGCCAGTCACTCACACTTCGGCTTGAATAGGCGTGAAGGATGGGCAAGTTGACTATCCTTGACAACGTAAATGCAAAATAGTACCTGTCTGGGTCAACCTCTCCACTCACACCTAACATTTTAGGTTGGAGTTGCGGTACTGGTTGATGCAGAAGACTGAACCAATGCTCAAGTTGACCAAATTTTAACGGGTCAACGGCTTTGACGTTTCCAAACACTCTATCAAACTTTGTTCTCAATTCTTCTTGAATTCCCGAAATCGGCGTGAAATTGTTGTCTTTTACCCAGTGTTGTGCACCAAAAGTCAAGCCGCGGTCGTAGGCGTAACTGTGGTGGAATTCGATTTCGCTCTCCCAAACTGTTTCAAACTTTCTTACGGCTTTTGTGAGAAACTCGGGCTTGTAAACCCTGACCTTGGCAACCTCTCTTTCTTCATTTGTGTACAAGTCAATTTTCTTAACAACTTCAGCTTCTCCATAAAGACTTCGAACTGCTTCTTCATCTCCTTTGCTGAGTGGGTATGGGATGAAAAAGTATGGCTTGTACGTGCTGTCCCTAAACTCTTCTATTTTGCCCAATGAGGGATCGAAAAACTTTAGCTTGACAGTGGTGCCTTCGGTGTCAGCGCCTATCAGATACCAAGCGTCCAATTGTTTTCCTTCTCTAACTGCTTCTTAACTTCAATTATTTCCTGCCGTAACAGCGGTCTTGGATAGTTATAGATTGGTCCGCCTGGCTTTTCATTATAGTAGGGGCGGTTGCAGCCTGGGCAACCAGACGTCTGAAACGGATTGCCACTCTCCACAGCTTCACGCAATAGTTGATTAGAAACACCCAAGTCATCGATTCGCCCTCTGTTATCAAACTTCATGTTTTCACAGCGAGTTTTTCCATGAACTATAAAGTAGCGAGCCAACTGGACCCTCCTATACGAGGTTATTGACGGTTGAGGCAACCTTTCTAAAGCTGTTCCAGCAATAGGAGTGAACGCGAAAAGGCTGGGACAAACCCCAGAGTCAACGCACCACTGAACGGTTTCGACTATTTCTTGTTCATTTTCGCTGAGACCAGCAATGAGATGTGTGGACACTGAGCCTTTGCCGAAAACTTGAACGGCTTCTTCCAGCGTTTTGCGTTGTTTCTCCCAGGTGTATGGGGTTTGAGATGATGCTCCCTTGACCTTGTCAAACAGCTCTTGTGTAACGGCGTCTAAGGCTATGCTGACTCTGTCAATTCCTGTTTCAGCCAACTTTTCCATCTGCGCCATATTCAGAGGTTGACACGAGACTGACACTGGCACTTTTGCGCACGCCAGTATGGTGGTTGAGAGCGCCAATAGGTCATTGAAAACTGTTGGATAGTTAATTGCTTGAATGCAGACTCTTTGAATGATTCGTTTTTCAGCTGTGAGGGCTATCTTTGAGATGACATTGTCTGTTGGAAATGCGGGCCATGTTACACGTGAAAGCATGTCGGCTCGGCTTGTGCTTGTTCTGGCTTGGGGACAGAAGCCGCAGTTGGCTGAGCATTTGCCCCTGTGATAAGT
>Ga0315310_10001802_pt1 | contig 13515 bp, 13 predicted proteins | sample TDP5_MG_FD_203630 | JGI IMG/M metagenome (GOLD analysis project Ga0315310, IMG submission 203630) | Freshwater sediment microbial communities from Lake Towuti, South Sulawesi, Indonesia - TDP5 | ecosystem: Environmental > Aquatic > Freshwater > Lake > Sediment | place: Indonesia: South Sulawesi... | reverse complement strand
CTTAGCACCGGCGGCTCATGGAGGCAACCGGACCGGGCGGATGTTCACGGGAAACGGCTCCGGAGACTGGCTTATCCGAGCGCTCTACGAGGCTGGGTACGCTAACCAGCCCTTAAGCTTAAGAAAAGACGATGGGCTACGGCTTAACTCAGCCTACGTCACCGCAACTGTCCGATGCGCTCCACCAGCTAATAAACCTACAAGGGAGGAAGTTGAGAACTGCACCCCATATTTGAAGGAGGAACTTCAACTACTTAACAAAGTAAACCTCGTGCTCACACTTGGGAGAGTAGCCTTCGAAACCTACCTAGCCCACGTACCTGAAGGCTTAGCAGCTCCTCGACCAGCCTTCAAACACGGCGCACTCTATCGTATAAGTGAAAAGACGTCTTTGCTGATGGCTTCCTACCATCCGAGTAGGCTGAACACGCAGACTGGTAGGCTCACATGGAATTCGTGGACACACATATTCACCGAGGCACGTAAACTCCATAGCTGTAAACCCGGATTTCTTAAATAGTTTCACCTCGATCAATCTAATGCCATTACGGCAACCCGGGTTCAGCTTCCGGGAAGCCGTGGCAATTAGCTTAACGTAAAAGGTGGACGATTATGGAGTTGGTGTTTGGTTATGGTACCCTAGGAAATTTACCTAGGCTTCGCAGGTGCTATGTCCACAGGTCTTCGAGTTACGATCGATCCGGTGGAAACGCTGATTACGTGCTTATCCAACCGGGGGAAACACGGTGTTTCACGCAGTTACGTGGAGCCGGTGTGATCCGGCACATTTGGTTTGGCGGAGGCGCTGATGAAGCCCACTACAGTCGAAGGGTTTTACTTAGAATGTACTGGGATGGAGAGGTTAATCCCAGCGTTGAGACCCCCCTCGGAGACTTCTTCGGTGTCGGCCACGGCGCAGCCGGCAGCTTCTATTCACTGCCATTATCCATGTATGTAGCGGATAGTTCAACTAGGCCTACGCGGAACTGCTGGTTCCCTATGCCCTACACTCACGGAGCTAAGCTTGAGCTGGTTAACGAATGCCGTGTTCCCTATTACCATTACTTCTACGTTGACTACGAGGAACACGGGGGCATCCCAGATGATACGGGACGCTTTCATGCCCAGTGGCGTCGGGAGAACCCTACGAAGCCTGTGAAACGCCCTTCGGATGGCTCAGAGGTTAAAAACGTTACGGGAGCTGATAACTACGTGATCCTCGACGCCAGAGGGCGTGGTCAGTACGTGGGCTGCGTGCTCAGCGTTCAAGGGCTTTCCCCCGGCTGGTGGGGTGAGGGCGACGATATGGTTTTCGTGGATGATGAAATCGGGGAGGACGGTTCGCTGAAGTGGCCGCCGAGCATCCATGGAACGGGCACCGAGGATTTCATGAACTTCTCATACGAATTCCCTGTCCGGGATACGGCTTATGGGCTCTACCACGGAGTATCCCTTCCAGGGGCTGTACGCCAGAATGATTGGAGCACATTGTCGGGGAAGAGTAATCAATGGTCGGTTTACCGTTTTCACGTTCAAGACCCCATTCCCTTTCAAAAGCGGATCATGGTAACCTGTGAGCATGGTCATGGGAACGATCGCTCAGATGATTGGTCCAGTGTGGCGTACTGGTATCAGGTAGAGCCCCACGTAGAGTATCCTAAGATGCTCCCATTAACAGAGCGACTTCCGAGGACATAGTTTACTGGAAACCATTTACCACCGTCATCGATCCATTATAGATTAAAATGTAATTCCAACCCACACCAACCCAACCTCTCTTACTCTTCTTCTTTCTTTCTTCTTACTACTTGCATCATACATATCCCACATATCACGTACAAAAAATAATGGGCTTAAATGCTAAAAAGAAACAATTAGAGTTGATGGGTAAAGTGTGGGTGATATTTTGGGTAGGATAGAAAAATCGATTGAAATCAAGGCTCCACCTGAAAAAGTCTGGGAAATACTTGCTCTAGACAGGGCTCCAGAATGGTGGGATGAATGCAAGAGCGCAAGGTACACTTCAGAGGTGCATACTCCCCAAGACAAGTATAGAGTGGGTGCAACTGCTCACCTAAATGTCCACGGAGAGGAAATTGATTATGAGATCATAGAGAGTCTTGAAAACGAAAAGATTTCGGCTCGTTCGAAACGACCAGTGAACATAACTGTGACATATATCTTGAAACTCGTAGGGGAGGGGACTAGACTCACGCGTTTGGTGGACTATGAGATGCCAGGGGGAATTCTTGGCAAGGCCTTTAACAAATTACTCCTTCGGAGAGCAGGTGAAAGAGCGATTGAGAGAGCATTAAAGAACTTGAAAAGCATTCTGGAGAAATAGATGCTCACACGAAGACAAAAGTTTTTAAGAGTTATCAAAAAAATGATAATAATCATGGATAATGAAGGGGGATCTATTGTTTGAAGAATCTTCATAAGATGATGATCCTAGTAATTCTTGCGTCACTTACTACCATATTCGGTGTGTCTGATGGAGTCAATTGGTACCAAGCTGGATACGGTATAGCTTCCTTTGTAGGATGCCTTATCCTCCCAATCTCACTATGGATAATAACCGTCTACTTCTATGGAAAATACAAAAAAGAAAAGGCTTGATTCATCCTTTTCAGAGAATCCAATAATGAAACGGCGGGTCTCCAAGTAAACCCTAACCTGACCGTTTTGACTACCATAACTAAAAACAGGTTTAGGCAAACCTTTACCTCTGCCCTGAAGCCTGACGGTAGAAGTACCCTTGTATATGCACGCTAGATACTACTCTGTCCAAATGCTTTACTAGAACATAGTATGCTCTTGTTCATAGAAATTATTGAAAAACGCCGAGAAACAGAAACGGCAGAATTTGAACAATAATTGTGACAGAAGCGAGTATATACAATAACGCTAATTTCCTCCGACTTGACAGTACTGTTGACTCCTTATAGACTTCTCGGTAGCTGGGTCGAAGGAGTTGATCGAAAAAGAGGAAGGGCCCGCCATACATAAAAGCCATGAACGGAAACACGAGCAGTGGGTACCGCACAAAGATGGAATTTAAGGTTTTCATGGTTCCAAGGATTTGATCCGAAAAGATCTGACCAAGTAACCAAAACAGGATAAGGGCGTAAAACCAGGCAAAGGTTTTCAAAATGGCTTTTCGCTGTTCACCTTTGATAAGGTTACCTACCAGCCAGATTATCACCAACTCGAAAAATGGGAGAAGTACTGCCCCAGCTGTCGCCTTTTTCATAACCAAGGTTTCCGGAATACTAATCAGGACACCATTCATTGTGCTCATGATGAGGATAAGCCAGCGAAAGGCATCTTCTAACACACGCCCCCTATCCTCGATCTTATCGCTCATAAGTCATAAATTTAATTTTCTACATATATAAATGGTAAGTTGAATTAAATTTTCTCACATAGGCGAAAAAGTGGGTATAGAGAAGATTGGGATTAGGCTTTTCATAATAGTCCACTCTCTTAAAATCGAAAATAGAACTAGCTAACTAAGTAATTACTCCTCAGAGAAATAGGTTTAAGTTTGGGATTGGGATTAAAATTTTATATAATGGAAAGATCTTAGCTGTTAGCGGGTGATTTGTCATGTCAGCAAAAGAGATTAAGGCGCTTGTGCGTCGTTTTTTTGAGGAGTCGAATAAGGGGGAGGCAGCGACCATGGCAGTGATAGACGAGTTATTCGCTCCCAACATCGTCTATCACGGTGGCGGCGGCGAGGAAATACGCGGCCTCAAGGAATATAAAGAAGCAAGCGGTGGCTACAACGCGTTTCCCGACCTTCATTTCACCATCGATGACATGGTCGTTGAAGGAGACAAGGTAGCAGTGCGCATTACATTGACTGGCACACATAAAGGTGAATTTATGGGGCATCCCCCCACCAATAAGAAGCTGACGTTGTGGGAGATCACCATCTTCCGCGTTGCCGGGGGCAAGTTCGTGGAAGGCTGGGAAAGGGCGGATACCTTGGGCTTGATGCAGCAACTCGGCCTTATACCAGCGCCTGAGAAGGTAAAATAACCTCAACTTATCGTCAGAGCTTGAATGTAAGTTCGTATCCCGGTTCAGCTTCCCCCTTTCCCCAGTTTAAGCTTTGGGGTACATATAAGAACGGGAACGAATAGAAATACGTGTATGAATATGTTAATTAAGAGAGAGGAGATGAATATCGTGATCTTGAACTCACTTGACTGAATTATCAGGTTGTTCTAAATAAACCCTCAGAGGTACCAAGTACCAAAAATAGAGGAGGTGAAAAAGAGAGATGAAGTTTCTGGTAATGGCGCGGTGGACGCCTAAAAGCGTTCCCAAGCTCCGTGAACGTATGATGAAATTCTATACACTCAGCTTAGAGGGCAAGTTCCTTTTTCCATTACACACGATCGTGGGCACTAACACCTCTTTTTGCATCATCGAGACAAATAGCATCGGAGATGTAGTGAGGCTTACTCATCCTTTTACAGACCTAGCAACATTTTATACGCGTCCAATAGAGGAATCCATGGAACTGGAGAAAATCGCTAAAGCAGCAAATATTTGATGGCGCGAATACACGCCATAGAAGTACCAAACGAATGGAGAGGGTAAACCCTTTTCCCCCCAGATCAAATGACCTTGTTTTTGTTATTGTGTTTTTTCAGAGAGAAGGAAAAGGTTAAAATTTATTTTCAACTACCCAACGCTGTGGTTTACTAGTATCGGCGAAACTCTTGATTCCGGTAGGGTTTTAACTACGTCAGCTTCTACGAAGGCTTTTAGGCACAGTCTCTTTAACTCTTAAAGGTAAGTTTAGATGATTTAGGGACGCGGGGAGAGGATAGCCCTGTTCGAGAAACTTAAGAAAACCTTCTCAACCGCTGTTGACCGGTTATCGTGGAAGGAGCTTGAACCAGAGGAGCTGGGCCAAGCCTTAGACGAGCTTGAACTCGCCCTCGTCGAGAACGATGTGGCTTTACCTGTGGCTGAGATCGTTAAGGAAACCCTTAAGGAACGCCTTACCGGTGAACGGGTTAGGAGGTTCGGGGATAAAAAGCCGCTTGTGAAAAACGCGCTTAAGGAGGCTATCCTCGACGTGTTAAGGCAGCCGGGGCAGGTCGACCTCTTCGCAGCGTTGAAGGAGAAGGCTGCTGTGAAGGAGCCCCTAGTCGTTCTCTTCATAGGCGTCAACGGTACGGGTAAAACCCTGACCATCGCTAAAGTCGCTAAGCTCCTCATCGACCGAGGCTTCACCGTCAGCCTTGCCTGCAGCGACACCTTCAGAGCTGGGGCTATAGAGCAGCTTGAGGTGCTTGCTGGGAGGCTGGGCGTGAAGGCGGTTAGGCATCAATACGGCGGCGACGCAGCGGCCGTAGCCTTCGACGCTATAAAGTACGCGAAGGCTCACGGCGTCAACGCCGTCCTCATAGACACAGCTGGGCGGATGCAGACGAAGAAGAACCTTATGGAGGAGATGAGGAAGGTGGCTAAAGTGGCGCATCCAGACCTCACCATCTTTATAGGCGACGCCTTAACGGGCAACGACGCCGTAAACCAAGCCCTCGAGTTCAGTAAATACGTAGGCATAGACGCCGCGATCTTGACTAAGATGGACGCGGATGTTAAAGGCGGCGCAGCCATCTCCATAACCCATGCCTTAAGGAAGCCGGTTCTCTACGTAGGGGTAGGCCAAGACCTTGAGGATTTGGAAGCCTTCAACCCAGAGGCCTTCGTCGGGAAGATCGTTGAGTAACAACATAAAACAACGGGGTCATTACCCTGCAAAATAGTTAGTCTTAGACTTTCTTGACTTTGATCCTATAAAACACTTACAGGGCGCGGTTATAGGTGGAGGGACAAGGTTAATATATTAATCCTCCATGTTCTTATGGAAACTCTGCTTCAGCAGCCTCGATGGTTGGTGCATCCTTTGACGGTTGAGGAACACCTCGGCTTCTCCATGAAGCTTGTAAGAGACGTCCCTATAAGAGAGCTGAAGGGCCATGAGACGATCAACCCAATTTACTTAGATACCTTGAGGAAGCAGATCGAGGCTGACGGGGTCTTAAAGCGCCCTATCGCAGTTGACCAAGCGACGCACGTGGTTTTAGATGGGCATCATCGCTTAGAAGCCTTGAAGAAACTTGGCTACTCGAAGATCCCTGTTTACTATGTCGATTATGGGTCCCCGCTGATCGAGGTTCATCCCTGGAGGGAGGGGGAGAAAGTTTCAAAGGAAATGGTTATACAAGCCGGTTTAACGGGGCATACTCTCCCACCGAAGACGACGCGGCACATGGTAAGGCTCTCGCAACGCCTCGTCCACATATCCCACATCCAGAAGATAATTAATGTACCCTTAGAAAAGCTGCGGTGACGCCTAATTTCCCATAAAGGATTATGACCGTGTACAGTGTGTGGGTGCATTAAAAAAGGCTTCAGCGAAGTCTGATATTATACCCCTCTTCATCCTAGTTTCACTAGCTGCTTTCTCTCTTTCCCCGTTACCCGTAGCTTCCATACTTGTGCACGAGGTCGATGACGAGCTTGTAGGTTTGGAAGCTGACGTTCTTAGGTACCGAGTGATCGGAGTGGTAGATGTAGCCCCCGCCCTCCTTTGCTACCTCAAGCTTCCCCTTGACTTCCTTCTCCAAGGCCGCGGCGTCGCCTTGAGCCATAACCCTTACGTCGATGCCGCCCATGAAGCAGATGTCATCGCCGTACAGCCGCTTCAACACCACCAAATCCATGCCGGCCTTTACCTCGACGGGTTGAAGACAGGTTATACCCTCCTCGATAAAATACGGGATAAGGTCCTTAACCCTTCCGCAGCTGTGGAGCAGCACGGGCATACCCCGGCTTCTAAAGTAGCTGCACAGCTTCTTGAACACGGGGTGAAGCTGAGCCTCGTAGTGCTTCGGTGAAAAGAAGAGCCCGGTCTTATAGCCGAGGTCACAATAGAGGAAGGCGCCGTCGAAGATGAAGCCCCCTCGAATCATCCGTTCACACATCTCGATGCACAGCTTGGCGTCGGTTTCGTACATTTCGATAAGCCAGTCAGGCTCCTTGATGACAGCCTTTAACAGCTTCGGGGAAGCCGCGTAGAGCTGAGCTTTATCGTAGCCTACGATAGCGTTGTAGGTGATGAAACGCCCCCGGCTGTGCTCACGTTGGAAGGATTGAAGCCCTGAAACCCAGTCCACCCTGTAATCGCTTGGTTGAAGCCTATCCTTCAGCTTCTCCCAGTCCTCACGGCTGTTAACTTGGTACCCGATGATCTCCGGGGTTGTGGAGTAGTCGCGGTGGTTCCGCCGGATGCCGCCGAAGGCGTTCCGCTCAACTATGTACTCCGCATCCTCACGCAGCACCTCTACGGGCAGCTGCGGCGACGTATCCGCGCCGAAGCTGGCTAACTCGTAGCCAAAGAAGTCGGCTGGAGATATCCCCGAGGGTAAACCTTCAGTACGCCACCGGTCAACCGTGGCAGCCCAGGGACTATCCTGTATAGGAACCCGGTCTGCTTCCTTATGCATCAATGTTAACCGAACCCTTTCACGGGAATCCATAGTTAAACCTCCGGTTTTACGGAACAATACCTTTTCATACCCTTCATCTTCATTTAACTTTATGGTTTACATCAGCTGAAGGCGTTGGAGCAGGTTTGACGCGTGTCAACACCGTAAATTAATGGGTGAGCACAGTTCTTCATGTTTTATAAGAAGATTCGATGATCCTTTTTACCAGGTAGTATGTTGATGGTGGGGTAAACCATGGGAACCGATTCTTCTGGCTTGGATGAGGCGGCGAAGGACGTTGAGTGGGAGGAGGTAACGAGGGAAGCTGCTTGGAGTAAAAGGGATTCCATGGGCGCCGTGGTGTTCAACGATAGAATGTGGCTGCTAGGGGGTTACACGCCTAAACGCGTTAACGATGTATGGTATTCGAGTGACGGTGTGAACTGGTATCAAGCAACGGGCGCGGCGCCTTGGGGTGGACGTAACCTCCCCTGCTCCATAGTATACGATGGGAAGATCTGGGTTATCGGTGGGATACAGCCTCAGCCTTTGAAGACCTCCTACAACGATGTATGGTATTCCCTTGATGGGGCGACGTGGGAGCAGGCTACTGGTAACGCTCCGTGGAGTAGGCGGGGAGCAGCGTCATCCGTGGTTTTTAAGGGTAAGATGTGGGTTATAGGCGGCTTCGAAGACGGCACCTTCACGCATAACAGCGATGTGTGGTCTTCACACGATGGGAGAACATGGGAGCAGGTGACGGCTAAAGCGCCTTGGAGCCCCCGAGCCATGCATACATCCGTGGTTTTTAAGGGTAAGATGTGGGTTATAGGCGGCGGCGTCTACAACACCGCGTACCCCCACAACATCGCGGGTAACTACAATGATGTGTGGTACTCAAGCGACGGTGAGGAGTGGGTTGAGGTTACAGCTGCGGCTGAGTGGGCGCCGCGGCGTTTTCACTGCTCAGAAGTGTACAACGGTAAGATCTGGGTTCTTTCAGGTTACCACTACGGGAACCGCAACGACGTGTGGTATTCAAGTGATGGAAAGAACTGGCGGGAAGCAAAACCCGGTGCGCCTTGGACTATACGACACGCCCCGGTATGTCTGGTATTCAAGGACAGGTTATGGGTTATCGGTGGATACGGTCAAACACTTTATAATGACGTCTGGGCGTGTAAAGCGAAACCTTAACAACCGGGAAAAGCGCGTACCCAGCTAACGGATTAATCCCATCGACTTCAACGCTTACTCTGAACCATACGCGTAGAATAAGCCTTTCTCCGCGTCAAGTGTAACGTAGAATAATACACGTGCCTTTAACACCTACGTCCGCGGTGAACATGGCGCAGCCGCGTTTATTCACCCACTCCTCCCGGTAAGGCGCGGGTTTGCCGTCTACAGTTACCTTAACCTTTCTCCCTCGATGCGTTAAAGGAGCTATAAACGTCATATCCTCCACTTTACGCTTACCCCGGACCGTGAACTCCAAGGTTTCACCACGAGGGCCCCAGGCTAAACCCGTAAAATAAGCCTCTTCCCTACTCCGCCAGTAAGTATTCCACTCACCCTGCGTTAAGAGGAGTACATCCTTTTCCTTCGCGTACTCCACGATCCTCTGGAAGCAGTTTGCGCTCGCACCCATCGCCAAGTAGACGGGGTGGAAAATGTAGCATTGCGAGGTGTAGTATTTTTCCAAAGAGTCGTCCATGAACTTCTTCGCCAGCTGGAAGGCTTCCTCCTCGGATAAACCCATACCTCCTCGGAAGGCTGCGCCCATGCCTGGAACATCGTTTACAGCGATGCGCCGATCTGGCTTCGCCCAGAGAACGTCGTCGCTGACCATGATAGGCTCCTCTAAGGCATCGATCCTCCTGAAACTCCTGGGATGAATGAAGAAATAGGGTAAACCGCCTCCAGCGTAGTAGCCAAGCTTGAAAGCCTCCGTACCCGGTTTATCCAGGGGAACCCGGAACCCTAGGTCTGAGTCGTATTCAACCCCGTGTTTCTCCATCCATACAGGTAGGTCTACGACTCTTTCCCAGCGGAGGCAGTGGCTTCGTGTACCAATCACCTTAACCCCGGCTTCGTCCTCAGTCTTCGAAAGCTGAGCCTTAAACTCCTCCTCCGTGAACGGGTACCTACGGTTTGCGAAATCCGGGTGAACGGCGACCTCGACACCGAACCCCCTTAACTCCCTTATTTCATCGCCTTGTAGAGGTTGAGACCTTGGGGTTGCATAGAGGGTGTAGGGAGCCGCGCACTTTGTAACGAGGGCTTTAACCGCGTCCATAACCTTTCGATCCGCACCGTCTTGGTCTCCGCTCAGCAAGACTAATGCCTTACGCCCATAGGGGAAGTACCATTTCCGAGGCAGGGGATAATCGATACTTTCAACGACTAGGTTTACGAGGAGGCGGCGCATTAAGTCGAGGAGTGGAGCTTGGGAAAGGGCGGGTTCAATCTTCCATATGTCGTACGCTCTGCCGACCTCCGCATCGGGTTGCTGAATGGTGAGGAAGGTTGTGGGAACATCGTAGGCGATTAGATACCCTGCTCCCTTTCCGAGTTCACATTTGACGATGCCCCCGTGTCCTTGGGAAGGACTTAGCCCAGCGATCACTTTACCTCCACTGTAGAGTTTAGATAAACCAAAGATTGGAAAACATCCCCGATAAGAGACTTCTACGAGGGGAGTATCCTCGTTCAGGGTTAGGTACCCATCCCTCTGTGTTCTACACGTATCCTCTACGCCGAAAACCCTGCTTAGGTAACCGTTGGGCTTTGAAGCTAGGAGAACGCCTCCTTCGCTGACAAAAGCCTTTAGATGATCTACCTGAGACGGGGTTAACGTAAGTTCACCTAGGATTAAGGCTTTGACATCTTTGAGGTCGTTTAAGCTCTTGATGCGGGTATAGGGTAAACCTTCCGCTTTCAGAATCTCTTCAAGAACGACATCCTTGCCTCCATCATTGAAGTATAGAGCAACTACTGGATTCTGGGAACCCACTTCGCAGCTCGCTTCCAAAGCGCACTCACCTTAATTTCTAAGACCCTTTCCACATTCACAAGGCTCTTTAAACGTTCACCCTTCTTAAATTAAGCTTTCCTCCTAAAGCGCGGTCTGAGCCTTCCAAGTTCATATAGGTTCTTTAACTACAACGATAAGCTTGGCAAGTGAGTAGTTATGAAGCATGTACGGATGCTCAGCTTTTTTCTTAAACCTTCTAAAAGTGGCTATCCGCGGAGTAAGCCTACACATTTACATTTAAGTCAGGTTCTTAGGCATTTCACTGATCGCCCGTTTTTCACCCGGTCGGAAATCAGGGACGGGCAGTAGTCTAGTTCCCTGAGCGATGGACTCCGCCGCTAAGATCGCTGGGGCAGCTGTGTCCATCGCCTTATAGACATCGAATTCTAACGGTCTTATCCCGAGGACGGCGTCTCGGAAAGCCAGTTGCGGGTAGTAGTCGGCGTCGCCGTGACCTGTTCCCCTCGCCTCCGCAGGGGCATCAGTGCGCTCGTAACGCCAGTCTACCTCCGCTAAATCATGCATCTGCGAATCTGCGAGCCACATCTTCGGTCGGTCGCGCTCTGTTCGTTTCCATTCTAAACACCCATGTGTGCCAACGAGTTGGTACCAGTGACCGCTGCGACCTTTAAGCTGGGTGAAACTCGTCGCTAATCGTAGGATGGCGTCCTTCTCCGTCTTCATCAACGCTACTTGAAAATCCGGAGACTTAAGTTGGGGATGCGCGTAGCTGGGTGAACGGGTGCTCATCGCCGTTACCTCTACCACGCGGTCGTCGAGAACCTTAAGCATAGGGCTGAGTTCATGTGGCAGGTAATGAATCGGTGGCATGTACTGTATCCAAGCAGGCTCCGCTTCTGGATGCGAAAGCATTTCATCAACGGTGTAGAATTTTCCCGTTGATGGGTCTTGATAAGCTCTAAGCGGCGTGTAATAGTGGAAGTACTGCCCTTCACAGTACGTGACGCGTCCCAAGCGTCCCTCCGCAACTAATCTTCTCCAAGCCTCTATAAACCCAAAGTACCGAGTCTGTTCAGCGAGTTGATAGACTAATCCAGTCCTCTCCACGGCGGCGACGATCCTCCAACAGTCCTCTAGGGTGTGCGCTGCAGGCACCTCGGAATTCACGTGTTTACCCGCTTCAAGGGCTTGAGCCGCCATAGCTCCCTGTTCCCGGCATCGCACGCATAAAGCCACAGCGTCGATGTTGGCATCGGTTAGAAACTTCCCATAATCCGTGTAGGTGGCTACCCCTTCACGGCTACTTAACTGAGTTAACGCTGGACCATGCAGGGCTTCTATTCGGTCGCAGAGTGCCGTTACCCGGTAACCCTCTATCCGCTGCAACATCCGAATCCAGTGAAGCCCACGTCCCCCCAACCCTGCTAAACCTACTCTTATCTCACCCACTCCCATCCTCTCCAACAACCCTTAATCTAATAGATTCTGGATATAACAGCTTCATTTAGGCTTGGTAATAGTTGCGGAAAGAGCACAACGCATCCTTTATATGCGGTGGCTTAAAGACCGAGACCTGCGTCGATGTCTTCTTGGTAACCCTTAATCAAACCTTCCTCCACGTCCCGTACCTTCACGGGTTCACCGAGGACCGAGGATTCGCAGATGGCGTAGAGGAGAGCTACGGCTTTAAGCCCCTCTAAACCGTCGACCTCGGGTTTCCGCTTTTCCCTTATGGCTTCTATGAAGTCGTAGAGTTCGATGGCTATGAGTTTCCGGTCGATCTCTGGGAACGATAGCTGGTATTCGGATGTCACACCGGGGAAGAGCTTTGAGGTTACCGGGTTTAAGGCTTTTGAAGCCAGGGGTTTAAGGGCTTCCTCCGTTTTCGCTCCATCGTCGAGGCTTAGGCGGATGGGCTTCCCCGACCGGTCTGGTGGGCAGTTGATGCTTCCCCGGCTTCCGTAGACAAGTCTATGCCCTAAGCCTTCACCGTGCGCTGCGAAGATGAGGCTCCAATGCCCGATAACCCCGTTCCTGAATCGGAGAACGGCCATTGACATGTCATCAGCCGTAGGCGTGATGCTCTCCACGACCTTCAAGGCTTCACCTACCTTCTCACGCCTATGCCTACGCTTCTCTAGTAGACCAACGACTCCGTAGACCTCTTCCACATCGCCTAGAAAGTACCTGAGGATATCCGTGATGTGAACGCCTACGTCGAGGAGAAGCCCTCCCTCATGCCGCATATGCCGCCAAACCGTCATGAACAGGTTGTCCCCGCCGCCTACACTGGTTTCAAAAACCATGGAGGGTTTACCTATGACCTCCTCAGCTATCGCTGCCTGCACAATTCTATTCAAAGGGTCTCTACGATAGTTCTCCGCAACAGCTAGAACCCTACCAGATTTACGCGCGGCTTCAACCATCAACCTGCACGCCTTCACCGTAATCGCCATAGGCTTCTCAACGCAGACGTTTACGCCGCTTTGAAGCGCCTCACATGTAAGGGTGTGATGGGTTTTCGGAAGCGAGACGATGTCTAAAGCCTCCACGTTTCCTTCAGCCGCCGCGAGCATGGAGCTGAGGCTGGTGTAAACCCTTGGACGTTTACCGAGGTTTGAATAAGCGAATTCAGCTAGGGCTTCCGCCCTATCCACATCGATGTCGCAGACGGCTTCAAGCTCGAGGACGTTCAACCCCTGCTCCTTCAGCTCCTTGTAGCCGAAGACATGCCTCCGCCCCATGTAACCGCAGCCTACAAGCCCGAGTTTAACCGCATCTTGCATAGGTAACCCTCTCAACACAACAGGTTTCATGCGGCTGTTCTTCGATTTAGATGCTTATAAGAGCTAAGGTTTCATAGATGTAAGGATGAAAGGCGTTATGAAACCAGGTGAAGTACTACGCAGGTTTAGGGTTACGGATGGGAGGGAGGTTATTCTTAGGACTCCGAGGTGGGAGGACCTCGACGACCTCATGGAGTGCATCAACTCGCTAGTCGATGAG
>Ga0315310_10001800_pt1 | contig 13517 bp, 6 predicted proteins | sample TDP5_MG_FD_203630 | JGI IMG/M metagenome (GOLD analysis project Ga0315310, IMG submission 203630) | Freshwater sediment microbial communities from Lake Towuti, South Sulawesi, Indonesia - TDP5 | ecosystem: Environmental > Aquatic > Freshwater > Lake > Sediment | place: Indonesia: South Sulawesi... | reverse complement strand
TAGCGGTTCCAGGAAAGTTTTCATCAATTGTATAAGCGCCCAAGTAGGCTAATTCTCCTTCTTTTGCTACATTAACAGGCACAGAACTGCCTCCCTTCTGGGCAACTGTTACATTTGGAGATTGGTCTAACGGTTCGCTGGCGATGATGCTCATTGTCACCTCGCCTGAACTGACTCGTTTGGGTGAAACGGAAACGGTCAACCCTGGAGGGATTGTATCCACGATGAAGGTCGTGGAGGCTTCGCCGAAGTTGCCTGCTTCATCCGATGCGCTTACGGTCACTAACGCCTCACCATTGGCAGTAATTCCAGGAACGACAAAAAATTTTCCTTTATAAATCTGCTCGTCTATTGAAATGGGTAACATTTCTACACGCTGGGGTGCCTGGCCATAGGGTTTGACCATAACGGTTGGCAATTCTGCGAGCTTACGAGAAGAAGTCACGGTTATCTCGACCTCACCGTTAGCTATCTTAGAAGCTACTGAGACAGTCAATTCCGGGCTGGTAGTTATGATTTCAAACATTCCTGAACCAGTCACCTCCTTGCCAGTTTCAGTCTCACCAACTATTTCTACTTGTGCCGTCCCATCCATTCCCTGTTTGACAGAGAAAATTCCGGTATATCTACAGTCACCCCCGCTTATGTTGACTATCTGTGGCTGCTTACCAGAGGGCGTGACGGTTGCCGTAGGTGGCCTGGCTAATCTGCGTGAAGAGTATATACTTAGCCTAACTTCGCCGACTCCGGCAGGGTCTGGAATGGCAACGACATTAAAGACGGGAAGAGAAGTATCAATATTGAATCGCGCAGTTGCCGAGCCCTGATTACCTGCGAGGTCTTTTCCAGAAACATTAACTTCTGCCGTACCTTGCATCTCCCTGGCTGGTAGCAGGAAAGTCCCAATATAGCTATTCACCGCTTCGGGAGTGGAATCTCGTGCCATATCTACGGAATGACTTTGACCATCCGGAGTAAGGACATTGACTGAAGGTAAACCATCTAAAGTCTTAGAGGACTTCACTTTGATGCTGACATTGTCGCCACTTACTGGATTCGGCAATATAGAAATTGTAAATTGAGGTGGGAGGGTATCTTTAGCTAAGAAATAGTAACAAAAATGCGTAATCTTGGCAGAAATTGTAAATAGACCACTGGCATCCTTGCTCACCACACAAGGAATAAATTGAATCTCCCGAGTTAATGGGTCGAAACTATATATGCCAATCTTGCTTTCGTCTTCCGGTCCAATGCCCAGCTCAGACGCTTTGCCTTTGAAGGTTAGCGTAGCCGGTCTTATTATATTACCATCGCTATCTTTGGCAAAATCGTCTTCATCTAAATCCTCAGGATATGACTTAAATTCAAAAATGGGTCCGAAGGGTTTGAAATCTTTACTAAATGTTTTTATCTCCTCAGCTTTTACGGAAGAGATGGTAACGACTCTATCAGTTATTAAGGAACCTGAAGGGAAATCGAGTGTTACTGTGCTGTAGGCATCTTGTGCCTGTCCTCCAGACGGTGTAATTGGCTGACCTATCTGGAAAGTCTTCTGACTGGCACCTACCGCTATGTTACTGACAGCGTAAACAGTCAAAAGTAATGTATATTCTCCATTCAGGCTGGTCACATCCCAGTAACCCAAAGTGCCATCGGGGACCGGTATGGTTGACTCTTTAATGGTCTGCCAAACTTTTGGAGTGGAGCCTGCACCGAACTCTATCCGATACCTCTCGAAGTTTCCCGTACTGGCCATTCCCGGGATTTTTATGAAGGTTCGCCCCTCGTAGGGGACTTTCAAATTGGCGATGAATTGGTCCTGGCCCTTGTTTTCTGTCCCAGAATCCCCTACCACAAAAGTGCTGCCATCGCCAATATATAATGGGCTTGCTGCCGGTTTCCCGTAGATATCAGTGAAGATAAGGTCTGGATTGGTGATAGTACTATCTGGGTAATATGGGCCAAAAACCGTCCATTGACTGCAATGGGGTGCCTTGTCTAACTCGAATGGCGGCGTGTAAGACAGACTACTGAAAATGCTGAAAGTGAAAGGTGTATTATAAGAAACAAGATTATCACGTTTAAAGAGTGGGTTAGCGCTCTCCCCTGCACTCCAGTTACCCTCAAATTGTGGCTCCTGCGGAACCGTTCCAGTCAAGTCTCCGGAAACAATGATGCTCTTTCCAGAAGCCTGCGAATTTTTGGTAATGGAAATATGAACATCAGGATTGCTATTATAACTGACCCTTGCATTGCCTGTAGCAGGGTCGACAGTCCCTCCATGTTGGGGATTAACCGTAACGCTATAAGTTGTCTGATGAGACAAATGCGCATATGCAGTCCCCGAACGGAGAGTTGTCGAATTGGAGACCCCTGCAGCTTTTATAATATCTCCACTTACTGACCAGGAAAAAGTAATCTCGCCTGGACTCCATAGCCAGGGACGAACGAACTCACGATCAGAATTGTATATATTTTTAGGAACCCATACTCTAACTGTACATCCAGAGTAGGACTTATTATAAATTTCAACAAAAGGACCCACGGTAGAGTTCCAGCGGTTAACCGACACTGATGGTGTAGGGACAGAGTTAAAAACGGTTCCATATGATATATCAGCCCCAACCCATTCCTTTTCTGTATAGAAGTAGGTACCACTTGCAAGGCCACTTCCATCGAAGTCAGGATCGCCTTTAATGACAACAAACTTCCAGGTTCCTGTCTCCTTTCTGCCCCAATCACTACCTGTTTTGGAACCAGATTTAGTAACCCGTTCTAGCCAGCTCTCTGTTCCGCTGGCGGTTACCCGCCAATCGAAATCTTGAGCGATATCATAGCGGCCATTCCCGCAGGCTGCCCAGTCGAAGTAAGGCTTGCCAAAGACAGGCTGGGAATTATCCAGTTTAATCTCCGCGCCAATGACACTCATTCCCCTATCTACGGTTATCACCGCGATTTTAGTTTCGGTATCGGCTGTTAAAACACAATTATATTGGCCACCTGGAACTGGCGAAAAATTATCGTCGGTTCCATCCCAGGTAAGCGAATAGGTCCCTCGGGCGGTAAAAGTAGTGAAAGTCTTTACCAAGGTATCCCCAAGATATATTCCTAAATTGGCAGAAGAGACTATCTTAGGTAGGCTATAATTAATAGTTGTAGTTTTTATACCATTAGGAGCGTTCGGTGTAATTATTGAAGGCAATGCTACCAAAGTAATCTCATTAGCCACTGTAATTTCTTTAGTAACTACTTTATGGTTGCCAGCTGTATCACTAGCCGTTAATCGGAGAATATAATCGGCGTTGACCAGTTCCCTTGTATCCCAGCTGCGAACTAGAATGCCCGATGGCTGAACTGGCCTGGCATTGCTGAAAATTGGAGTCCAGACGGAGGAACCACTAACGGAGAAGTCCACACTGTAAGATGCAAAGTCGGATTCTATGCTATTTCCTGCTTCTCCCATAATGGCAATAGCGCCAGCGACGAGACCTGTTTCAGGAAAATCGATTCGCGCCCGAATATTGCTGTTATTGGCGATACGCCGGATAATAATCGGTTCTGGGGCTTTCGCTCCAGGGGCGCTAATCTTGCAAATATAATTACCAATATCCGCTATTGCACCTTCACCATTCCAGGCAACAGTATGGGTACCCGCGGTCTGGGTTTCGCTATCTACTAAGGTCTTAACAAGCGCCAAGGAAACAGCATCCAGCACTTCTACGGTTACATCGGCAGGATCTTGCAAGGTGTAACTAATGGTCGTACTTGTAGCAAAAGGATTAGGCAGCGCTGTGAAATTATATATATCTAAACCATTTTGCACCACGATATTATATACTGTTACACTATCGGTAGCACCGCTTTCGTCATGAATCGTCAATTTAAAGTCATAACTGCCGTCAGCAACCCTGGTAGTATCCCAAACCGCAAGTAAGCCGTTGGTTATCTGTATTGAGGAGATGGTATAATCAGGGCCATTTACATAACTGGCAGGAACAGCGATTCTATTCCAATCCTCAGTCCCATGGGAAGCGTAGGCTACAGAATACCCAGAAAACCCAGCAGGGTCTACTGCAGAACCAGTTATTTCCACAAGTCCTGAGACGAGGATGGGATTGCTCGAATCTGGCAATAGATTATCAGCAGTGCTCTTGGCATTGAGCAAGGCTATCTCTGGTGGCACTCTCCCTTTTACTACCAAACACTCACTCTGAGATAAGTTACCCACACCATCCTGAACTTCCATCTGAATGGTATATACCCCATCTGGCACAACAGCACCATTGCTATCCTTCCCATCCCAAAAATAAATCAAAGTTTTGCGGAAAAGCTCTTCTTCCTGAATAAACTCCATTTCTTCTAATTTCCTATTCTCTAATTTTGCAACAACTTCACCCTGTTTATTCTTCACATCAATACTTACCCGTATATGTTTTGCTGAGTTAGTAGTCACCGTGGCATAGTTCGTCGTCTGCTTGCGGAATTCCTGAGGTAGGACCGGATTGAATATGAACGGGCTACAATAAAATGAGGATATTTTTGGTGGCTCGTTTGCTGGCAGAATTAGATAATCATATGAGAAGTCGTCAATCCGGGTTGAAATGGTATTGTTGTCAGTGTTATTAACTGTATCTACTACCGGTATTAAGGATAGATTCTGCCCTTCATTATCCCACCTGTAAATTCCCAGGTTCTTCCTGACTAATTCTTTCCGGGAGACTCCATCGCCTACTAAATCGATATTTATATCTTCTTCTCTATATTTGATAGTAAGCATAGCCTTTTTATTAAAATCTTCTGATTTCAGCTCTTCCGGTTTAATCTCATAAATTGGCCCTATTGCCTGGAGATAGTTCACTTCAGGGCTGACAATTTTTGGGATAACAATATCTTGATTTAGCGCCAAAGGAGAAATGGTGATATATTGAGTCGTGTCGAAAGTAAGAGGTTCAAACGATAGACTCACCATATTGGCCGGGTCAACAGCCAATCCATCTTTATCTGGAGCAATTTTTTGCCCGATGATAAATGTACAACGATTCGCCTCCTGCCCATTTATCTTACACCGGATTGTATAGTATCCATTCAGCCTTCTCACATCCCAATCAGACAAACTCCCCACCAGGGGTCCTGGAACCTTTGTGGAAGATTGTCTGATAGTATTCCAGCTTATTGGAGAAGTGCTTGTTCCAAATTCTACAGAAAAATTTTGGAAATCGCTTGCATCGGCACTGCCCTGAATTGTCACATTCGTAGGTATCCCGGAAATATTAGAATTATTGGCTGGGTAGCTCACTCCTACGCGATACACAATGCGCTCATTGACTGCAACGTCCTTGGCATCATTTCTGGCGTAGAGGACAATATTGTTTTTTCCTGAAGCGATGAGTTTGTGTTCTAATTTAAAAGAGCCACCAGCGTCTGGATTTAAGTCTGCCGGTTCCTCTCCCGTACAAACCAACTTTGCCATCACTCTACCTGGTGAATAGCCAAACAGCCTCCCTTTTGCCACTATAGTCGGCTTCTGAATATCGAGAAGCCAATTGTTTTGTAACGGCAAGCCATCCGTAGAAAAGACGGAGACACCACAGAATTCGAGAGCCAAATCAGCGGGTCCTACTTCGACAGTATTGGAGTGAACCTTCATACTCTCAGAAGTTTGTAGCACATACTTGAATACGCCTTGTGGAATCTCCTCGGGCTGAATATTCCAGGAAATGTGGTTCTGGCCGGCATCGCAGATTTGCTCTTTAACTACCACTTTTACTAATTTACCATCCGGGTCAAACAACTTAATATCTACTTTCACAGGCTCGGTGAGTTCAAACGAGCAAGGTTTATGTAATTTGAATGATACGCTGTTATAGTGCCAGGAAGAATCATAAATATAGATTGGAGGCAGTTCAGGATGAACCGATTCCCAGAAAAATTTATACAGTGTGGCAACAGCCCGCATTGTATACACATAAGCTTTATTACCGATTCTGGTTAAGTCGCCATCATCATCGTCATCTCCCCAGTCGTTGTCTCCTTTTGTATCCCAGGGAGGGAACAGGCGGGTAGGATTGGGATTCAGGTGGCTTTTTTCCATGGGCCTCCCAGGCCAGCCAGAATAGTCATCAAGCCAACCGCGCCTATCATTCTTATCCCCACACCTGTCATCGCTGGCAAAATAATCTGCATACTGGTTCGTAGTATACATCAGATAGTATAAGGGAAATATGTCTTCTGAAACATCGGCGGGTCTCTTATCCCATGGAATGTGAAGTAAACCGTCAGCATTTAAGGCGTCTCGATAGCTCCAGTTATCATATCCTTCTTCCCCCATCCAATCTTCATAGCAATCATCGCCAGTAAAAAGACTGACAACAAATTCTTTCACATTTCGAGGGTCCACATGAGGGTCCATATGAGCGTGTGCTGGCACTCCCATATCCGCCACAAGATGGGCTATGTGACCTAAATGCTTATAGGCTTTAGCCTTGTTTTCTTTGTATAAATCTTTTATATTTTTAACAGTATGACATTGACCAACCCTCCCCTCCCAAAACGCTACTGCTTTGTGATAAGCATTTGATGTATCTGCAAAGCTTCTTGAATTGTCACCTTCATCTGCATCCCAAAAATGACGAAAAGTAACATCGTGGTAAAACGGCTTGCAATATACAAGCTCATGATGGTCCTCATCCCGTGCGCCACCGCAAATAGTATCCCCTTCATTCTCGCCCCTCCAATGGTCACCAGTGAACAAATAGTTTCCTCCCTCAGAGCCACCTTCTCCAAAGAGACTCTCCCCAAATATTTTGGCTGCTTGAAAACAAATATATTGATGGACGAAATCCTTGTGTACTATACTTATCCTGCCATCTTCTGTTTCTATGGAAAACTCCATACTCATACAGTTGTCCCAGGGTTCTGAATCTCCTTCCAATATGGGAACTTCTGCTCCTAACAGGATATTATATCCGTCGGTAACCGGAGCCCGGACCCACACAGGAAAATCCTTCTTTAATTCTTCGCCAGGTCTTATCTCGTTTATTCTTTTAGTCCCAACCAGAATAATTCTTAGATTCCCGTCTTCACTCATTCCCAGTTGACTTAGAATAAGTTCTATGCCCCTTGCTGTTTCATTCCCTTTATTTTTCACTGCCACCGAAACAGTAACCGTGTCGCTATCTACAATAAATTTTGGAGAAAGCGTTATGTCAGTGACTGCTATGTCAGTAAACCCAAAAGGGCTTATACTGACCTCTTTTTCTTTCACATTGTCTTCCGTGTCGGTCTCACCTGGCAACTCATCAACTACTACTTTTATATTTCGCACAGCCCCGCTTGACCCGGAAGCCGGGGAAATATGAAAAGTAGTGAGAACTCCTAAGACCAATATTGTAATTACTATGGCAAGCTTTCCCTTTTTTCCTTCCATTTCCAATTTTCCCATTTTGTCATTTCATTGATTATTTCTTCTGTTTATTAAATGCAAACCCGACACCCCAATTATGAGTAAATCCCTCAACAGTCCCCTTCTCATAGACACAATCGTACTCAACCATCATTGAGAGCTTCTTACTTAGATGAAACGAGACTCCGAGCCCACCTCCAAAGGCATTACAACTAGGGTAAGCCCCTATAACTACCCTGTGAATATATTTGGGAGATATATAGAAACTGGAGTGTTTTCCGAAGTCTCTGCTTATAAAGAAGGGAAGATGAAAATCAAAAAAAGCGAAACTCTCTTCTAAGGTCTCTAATCTATTAGAGAATCCAAGACCTAAAGAGCCTGCCACCTGCCAAGGTGATTTGTCAGACAAAAACCGATACTTTAAGTCTGCTATAGCACCGAAAAACGGTCCCCAGGTTTTAATACCCCAGTCTAAATTTTCCGAAAGCCCCTTTCTGAACCAGAATTCCGGCCATGGGAGAATTGGAGACCCTTCTACTTGGAATTCTTGTACTCCTCCCGCTCCCCAAGACTCAGAAATCCGTGGATTGCCCGCCGTAATGGCAAAACCCTTCTGAGTCTCACCTGGCTTTAAAGTCCTCGCAGTTTGAAATGTGCTTATTGAAGCGCATCCACCCATAGCCAAAACCCCAACTATTACTACTAAGACATAACCCAATACATATGTCATCCCTCTATTGTCATTCCTCATTTATTTTCTCCTTTCCCTTAGTCTTGTTCCATATTCCTCTTTTCTCTACCCTTTTCTTTTATTACAAGCGAATTCCTACTGAAGGTATTATCAATACTACTTCTTCCCCACCATCAAATGCGAGTAGACTTAAATACTGGATTTCGACAAAGATGTCTAACTTTAAAACAGGGGAAAGATATAATTCTATCCCAGGGGTTACGAGAAATCCCATAAACACTCCTCCACTCCACCACTCCACCGATCCATTTTCTCTTTCTATATGTGTACGCCTTACACTCTGAGCTCCAATACCTAAATCAAGATAATAAGATAGTTCTTCTTCATTACCAGCAATCTTAAAATGGGCAATTAAGAAAAACGGGATTGAAGTCTTAGTTTCCTCCCAAGACTCTCCGTCTTCAGATTCACCTTTTGCTCGTCCCCAGAAAAAAAATCCACTTTCAATTCCAATGTTTGTCGTAGGGCTTAAATTATAAAGAAATTTACCTAATAGACATACGGCTCCTCTATTAGTATCCTCTTCATATTCTCTTCCCGGAATCCATCTTACGTAGCCTATGGACCCTTTCAGTGCTAATTTGTCATTGGCGAACGCACCTGTTGCCAAAATCACTGATAAAAAAAGAGTTGTGCATAATCTTTTCATATCGTCCCCCCAATTATTATTGAACCCTCAATCTCGCTTGTCTTAGTCCCACAACCGATATGGTTCGGTGTGGAAACACAAATCCCTACTAACTTCTTTTTCCTTTCCACTTGCGATTTTCCGATTTTTGCCATCTTATTGATTATTTCTATCCTTTTGTTTATCGTTCCCTTTTATTAAAACCGGATCCCTGCTGAGGGTATTATCAATAATACTGTCTCAGCCTCCCCCCCACCATCAAATTGGAGTCCACTCAAATCCTGGATCTCTACAAAGATGTCCAACTTTAAAACGGGAGAAAGATATATCTCTATTCCAGGGGTTAGGAGAAACCCCACGAGCAATCCGCCATTCGACCCTTCTTCTCCCTTCATAAGTCTACGCTCTACTCCCTGAGCTCCAATGCCTAAATCAAGGTAATAAGATACTCCTTCATCATCACCAGCGATCTTAAAATGGGCAATTAAGAAAAACGGGATTGAGGTCTTAGTTTCCTCCCAAGACTCTCCGTCTTCAGATTCACCCTTTGCTCGTCCCCAAAAATAAAATCCACTTTCAATTCCAATGCTTGTGGTGCGGCTTAGGTTATAAAGAAATTTGCCCGATAGGCATACGGCTCCTCTATTAGTATCCTCTTCATATTCTCTTCCCGGAATCCATCTTGCGTAGCCAATGGACGCTTTTAGTGCTAATTTGTCATTGGCGAACGCAGTCGTTGTCAAAATTACTAATAAAAAAAGAATTAAGCATAATCTTTTCATATCATCTTCTCATTTCATTCAAACTATCGTCAAAAATCTGTGTTTTTGTTCCCTCTCCCTATATGAAACATCTTTTTCCTTTTTTCTCTCAGTCTGTTTTTGACATTACCCCTAACCTAATTAAGAAAGAAACTAAGGTTAGCTCCGAACCTGTTGCGTGTGGTGTAGAAGTTGCTCAAGAATGTATATTTCAACCCTAACCTTAGATGCTTATACAGGTTATAGTCTATTCCGGTAAGAACAATCGTATCTCTTTCACCAGCATACACAATCTCCAAGGGGATAGTAATATTTCTGTAAGGTTTGATTAATATCCCACCTAATACCTTTAGGAAAACAGGCGTATAATAGACCGCAAAATTTATTCCCGACGATAACCTAATAAATTTGGTTACTTCCTGCGTGTAGACCATCCCTAAGGCGTTCTCTCCAAGGTAGTTAAGTTGAAAATAGGATGCAAATTTTGGAGAGAAGTTATACTGATAGATAAAACTCGTTCCACTATGAGTCTCGATTGTCTCTTTTTTCACCCATGTTCCACCACTCCAATAGTCCCAATAATGATAATAGAAGCTCTTCTTTAATTCGAAAACATGTCTATCTTTGAGATTGTACTTGGTTTGTATTTCCCAAGCTAATTTATCAGAGATGGACTCAAGTGAAGAAAAAATTACATTTGGGCAAGTAAGAATATTGAAATTAAGATTGGCAGTGAATACTGGGTTTACAACATTCTGACACAAATAGAATTGGTCAGTATTGAATGCAGATAGGCTGATGGGATTCACACATATCACTGCTAGTAAAATAAATATAATTATCGATACCTTCTTTTGTAACATGTTTCTGTTAATATATTTTCAGTTTCCTGTTTCTTTACTGGGAGGTTCCGGCACCCAGTTGAATTTCTTAATAATGATTTCATTCGGATCTAGGGGCAGAATGCTGACATTATTTACCGGGACATCGTCAACATATAGTCTCAGGATTGAACCTGGAGTCTTGACATTGCCTTGATTTTGCAGGGTTACACTAACCTCTGTTTCCTGTCCTGGAAAGGGGCTTTCTGGTACAACTTCAAGGCCAAGTACGGCTATATCGATATTCTGTATTCCTTTTGCTGTTAATAAGGCCCTGTATGCATTTATTCTACCGCGGCCATAGATGTTATTTTCCCCAATGTAGTCACAGCTGTTATAAAGAATCTCCTCAATATCCTTCTCGCTTAAAGAGGGGTTGGACGACAATATGAGCCCAATTAAACCCGTTGTATGAGGGCATGCCAGAGAACTCCCTGAATTATAACCATATCTGCCTTCTAGCTCCGTGGTATAAATAGAAAGACCTGGGGCTGAAAGGTCTACAAAATCTCCATAATTGGAGTTCTTATCAACTCTATCCTGGCTATCGGTTGCTGCAACTCCAATCACGCCCTCGTATGCAGCTGGATACATAGGAGCACCTATACCATCATTCCCAACGGCCGCTACAAGCAGGCAACCCTTCTCCAATGCATAATCTACTGCGTCCTTCAGAGCATTTGAATAGGCATAGCCCCCTATGCTCAGGTTAATTATTCTTGCATTATGCTCGGCAGCATAAATTATTCCCTGGGCGACATCATAGTATGTGCCGATACCATCGCCATCTACCACCTTCAAAGGCATCAACTTGCTCTGCCAGTTAACTCCAGCGATTCCTTGATTATTATTTCCGATAGCTCCAATTACCCCGGCAATGGCTGTGCCATGCCCATTATCATCCCAAGCATCACTACCGTCATTTACAAAGTCGTAGCCAGGAATCATATTTTCCTTCAAATCCGGGTGTTCTAAGTCAATACCAGAATCTATTACCGCAATAGTTACATCAGCGCTGCCCTTTTCTAAATCCCAGGCATTGTCGAGTTCGATTTTCTTAGTCGCCCACTGCCTATCAAAGTACTCATCATTAGGGGCTGTTGAAAGTGACTGGAGCGTAAAATTCGGCTCGGCATAAATGACATCAGGGTCTTTCTTTAGCTCTTCAATCATTTCCTCAATTGTTTTCTCTTTTGGTATCTTCATTAAATAACCCTGGACTTTTTCTATTAATTTCCTTTGCACCAAGCTGTGTTTAGAAAAAATCTGTCTTACTCTTTTCGGCTTCACGCCTGGCTTGAATCTTACCAGTATCTCACCTTCAATTATTCTCAGATGCTTTTTCGAATGGCTATCATAGAATTTGTTTGCCCTGAGAAGTTGCCTGACTCTTGGTTTCTTACCTTCCAAACCAGTTTTAGAATCGGCTCGAGCCTCCGTAAGTAACCCGACAAGCCACACAATTGATATGAAAAGCGTAATTAACTTTCTCATTTTCTCACTTCCTCATTATGAATTTTTAACTCCACCGTCTCTTTTTATTGTCCTTGTTATCTCTCCTGCTGGACCTAAAGTCGTGGTTTGGTCAAGCTTTCGCTTGGACGCTCCAGCTTCCTTTTCTGGTCTAATAAAAAAGCTCGCCATAGCAGCTAATTGACTTCGGCAGCTTGGCGAGCCTTGTCTGGTCAGAATCGGAGAAGAGACTAGAGAAGCTTTTAAGGGAGCTTGACCCCCTTACCTCTCCTCTCCCCCAAGGGCGGAAGAATAGGGAGGCACCGTTCACAATCTTGCCTATGAGGCCCCATCGCTTTGCGTCTTCCGATTTCTCGGAGTTTGCTTTTATCGGTCTTTCTTAATAAGATTAATCTATTAATTTAATAGTTATGTAAAAATTTTGTGAAATTTTTGTAAATTTTTTGGCCCTTTAAACATTTACCAATTTTAAGGATTAAAGTCAAGGAGTTTTTGGGACTTTTGGACACAATCTATGGGAAGTTTGGTTTCCCAAAAGACCCAGGCCTGGCATCTTCAGATTTCGAGTTATTGGGTGGCTGCCCGGATATGTCGGGGTGAGCTGCGTGTGGCCAGTACGCAGAGGCTGACCCCCTGACCTTTTTCCTCTCCCGATAAGGAAGTGGAAGCATCCGTGCATGCAATTTTTACCTCAGGGGAGGGGAATACCTGTCCGGACTATTTTTTGAGGGGGTTTATGGTGGTAGTGATGTGGTGGAATGTGGGAAATGTGAAGTTTTTTTATTGTATATTCAAAATTTTCCATTTGCGATTTTTGGCATATTTCAGTAGATTTCTATCAGGATTTACCGCAACAGGATTTCCTACTTTATCCATAATAAGCCTATCTGTGAAATGATTTGCGTAGACTGTGGAGTTAGCTAAATCGATCTGATATTTCTTAATAAACTCTTCAAGAACTATAACCTTATCAGGACCGTGGGGATGAATACCGCTAATTCTACCTGTAAATTCTGCATTCTTCACTTCCAAGTCTGTGCCCTTTTTATCATCAAAAGAGAGTCTTCGGTTAAAAACATCCAGGATAAAATTTGGCGTTCCAGAAATCATAATAAGTAGGTCACCCTTATCCCTGTGGTAATTAATTATTCTTATCATATCTTTTGAAATGAGTCTATCTACCCTATTAGAAAAACATTCATCTGCAATCTGCCTAAATTTCTCCGGAGAGCCCCCCTTAAGGTAATATTTGTTTTGCACAACCATTTTATTCCATGACCCGATATTCTCAAAGAATTTTAAGAAAGTTCTGAAGATACCGGAAAGACTTATCTCACCTTTCTTAAGAAGGTATCTAATAAATATCCTCTCCGCACTTGTTCCTGATATCAGGGTTCCGTCAAGGTCAAATATCGCTGCTTTTCTCATCAATTAAGTCCATTGCCTATGCGTTAGTGGATAAGTCTTCTTAAAGAGTATCTCTTTCCCGTCCCATAACACTGGCATTCCTCTTATGATACATAATGCTATAGTTACATAAACTAATATATATTTAATTAAATTCAAAACTTCAACATTTGCACCTATTAACCAGTTGAGTTTAGTAATACCTGTATTTAAG
>Ga0315310_10001799_pt1 | contig 13522 bp, 9 predicted proteins | sample TDP5_MG_FD_203630 | JGI IMG/M metagenome (GOLD analysis project Ga0315310, IMG submission 203630) | Freshwater sediment microbial communities from Lake Towuti, South Sulawesi, Indonesia - TDP5 | ecosystem: Environmental > Aquatic > Freshwater > Lake > Sediment | place: Indonesia: South Sulawesi... | reverse complement strand
CGACATCATAGGCTCAGACGATACAATCAGGGAAATCTACAAGCTGGATGCATCAACGAAGGCTTACGAGCAGACTCTTGGAGCATTGCGCGATTCCGCGGTCCCTTTCACGCCCCACGTGCTCGTAGGTCTGCACCGAGGCAACCTGAAAGGCGAGGTTGATGCGTTGAGGTTGATCGCCAAGTACCAGCCTTCGGCACTGATCTTGATAGCCTTTTTCCCGGTCAAGGGCACGGCGATGGAAGGCGTGCAGCCGCCGTCGCCTGAGGCTATAACGTCCATCCTCGTTAAGGCGAGGCTCATGATGCCAAACGTACCCATCGCCCTAGGCTGCGCGAGACCAAAAGGAAAGCATCGTGTGAGAACAGACACACTGGCAATTGACGCAGGCGTGAATGCTATAGCCTTTCCAAGTGTTGAGGCAATAAGAAGAGCCGAAGCTCTCGGACTGGAAACGTCCTTCTCCACACTATGCTGTTCAATGCTCTACAGGGACATCTTCAATCCAGAGATTGTTTGTTAATGTCGTCTTTCTCTTTAAGAGAGCGTGCAACTAGTGATCTTTTCTTTTTCTGGGTCTTCTGATGGGGCTCTTGGCCGTTTCTAGGAGTTGGTCTTTCAGTTCTGAGATGTGGGAGCTCAGTCGTCTCGCGTCTTCTTTAGAGATTCCTTCCCTCATCAGCTCCGTTTCGAAGGCTTTTCTTGCCTTTCTTACTTTCCAGCCGAGGCTGAGCCACGCTTGTATCATGCTTCCTCCTAGTCTAAGCAAGGAGTAGGTGATGCTAAGCGCCTCCAGCAACCTAGTCATCTCTCGTTTTATCCCCCGCAAAGGAGGGAGGGGAAGATGGTTTACGTCTATTGTTGTTCGGTTTTTTCTTCAGAGGGAGCCTTCTTGGCTTCTTCCTCGACGCTCTTCTTTATCTCTTCCCCGAGTTTTTTCTCGATCTTGAAGCCTCCTTTCTGGCTCACTGCTTCTTTGATGACACTTCCTATGTCTGTGAACGTCTTAACGTAGTTCTCGGTCATCCGTATGGCAACGTCGTCTGGCATACCTGCAGCCTTCAACTCCTTGTAGAAGTTGGCCACTGCTTTTCCCATGTTCGCTCCTGATTCACCGGAGAATACAGACCCTACAATGCCTTTTATCAACGCTGGGATTCCTTCGGAAACAGCCTTCAAGACCTCTTGAAGCTCCTCAACATCACGTCTTTTCTTTTCTCTTTTCTCTTCCTCGCTCATTTTCTCTCTTCACCTCGTTATCTCTCGTGCTGAATACTTAGCGTGGTCACGCTGGTTAACCGTTGTGGGCAAAAGTGACCACTTTTCTGGTCAAACAGAAACAAATGGCTATTGTTCTCCTCTCAGGGATCTGAGTGAAGACGCCTCAGCTCACATCTGCGTGCACACATAGCGCTAAATAGCGAGAGAAAGAAGAATGATGTGTGGTAAGAGAGATTGATTCTTGGGGCTTGGTTTCACTCTTCCGGGCTGGAGAGGATCGAGAATTCCGGGTTTGATAAAGCACGCGAGGTTGGATTCTCCTCGGCAAGGACCTACAACTATGAGCACTCACAAAGGATTTCCGGGGAACTGAAGAGACAGAACATGAGCTTATATGCAGGAGTAGAAGTTCGCAAGGGGGCGAGGTTCGACGCTTCGGACCTAGTTAGAGATTGGCGTTCGCAACTTCGATCCGATGACATCCTGAAGACCCATGAACTGGGCGTTCCTTTGGTCGCGATATGTCGAGGTAACGAACTCAGGGAGTATGAAGAAGGATCGCTGCCAAACTGGAGGTTCACTGGCAGAATAGCCTTCGCGCTATGCAAGCTTCTTTCGGCAACAGGGGAGTTGATACGTGAGCATGGGTTTGATACACCCGTAACCTATGCGATGGAGGGTTTGGGATTAGACACAGAAGGCAAGATGCTGGAGTGGGTTGCACCAGTTGTTGAAGCAGAAGACATCTTCTCCGTGAATTGCTACCCCTTGGAGGCCGAAGACTGGTTCACCCTCGAAACGTTCAGACGTAACAAGAGGTTCCTTCAGGACGAGAGAGAAATCAACCTCAGGCTTGCAAGGTTTGAGTATAGGCTTCGATGCCTCCTTGAGGAGCTGGAGAAGTTCGACAGACCACTCATCATAAGCGAAACTGGGCTACACGCTGGTGTTGGATATGAAACGCGGGACGCGGTCAAACGTGAGGAGAGGGCGATCACAACAGTAGATGGACGGACCATAGTTCCTTTACAGGACGCAGAAGGTTTCGAGAGAGTGTACGTGCAGTTCATGTCCGTGATTAGCGGAGTGTGCAAGGACTATCCGGGCAGGGTAAAAGGTCTATATCTTTACGAATGGCGCGACAACCCATACCACAATAAGGTTCAGACTGAGAATAGCCCAGTTCACGCCTGCTTTGGACTCTGCTATGCTAACGGAACCCCGAAATTCGACCTCTCGAACCTTAAGAAAGTATGGAAGCAGTAGGAAGACCGCAAGGCATTAATAGAAAAAACGATATACTCTTGCCTGCGCATTGTGGTTCGCGGTGAAATTATGACAGAGAAAGAAATCCCAACATTCAGCATGGGCGCATTCTTGACATCGAGAGCATTCATATTGGGTCTAATTGTCTCCATACTACTTATGTTGGCACAGCTCGCCATCGACTGGACGAACGTAAACTTGACGCTTTGGGGTCAAAACGCTGGGGCATTCCTAGTCTTGTTCATACTGGCAATAGTGGCCTATCCAATCAAGGCTCTAAGGTTGAGACCGGAAGAGTATTCCATAGTATTCGCCATGGTTACATCAAGCCTTGGCTTCGCTTGGAGCGCAGCCGTCCCATTCTCCATATCAATATTCAACACTGCTTGGGAGAAGCAATGGTGGTGGATGGGATACTGGGTCTCTACGATACCAGGGGCCCTGAATATGAGCCCTCTGTTCGGAGTTACGGATAAGAATGCTGCAATGGCTGCCTTCACAGGAGGAGTACCGGTTCCTTGGGGGGCTTGGGCACCTGCCCTAGGATACTGGATCGCCTTCACTTTGGTTCTAGTCGTATTCATGGTCTCGATGAGCATGATACTGCGCAAGCAATGGATAGATGTCGAAAAACTACCTTTCCCCTACCTTAGCCTCGTGGCGGAACTGATAAATATTGGATCTGGTGTAGCCGAGAAGAAAAGAGTGAGAAAGATACTGATAGGATTGCTCGTGGGTTTCCTGTTGTCGCTTGGGAGCCTTATCAATGCTCTGTGGCCTGGAAAGGGTTGGACGCTTCCGCTTTCAGCTCATGTTGTAGAACTAGAGACAGCTCTTCCGAACTCTCAATGGTTCTTCGGAGTGTCCCCGCCTATACTCGCGCTATGGTATCTTGCGCCACTTGACGTCCTATTCACTGCCATGATCTCATGGTTCATCTTCGCCGACATCATCCCAGCGATTTCGGTGTGGACTGGATACGCAAAGCTCCAAGCGCCATGGGGAAGCTCCGGTGGTGCCTGGCACAACATGGCATCTGGCAGCATAGCTCCCATCTCCGGCGGAATGATTGGATGGGGGGCAACCATTGGTCTAGGTCTATGGCTTCTTGTATTCTCCGGAAAATACTTGGCGTCTACACTCAGAAACGCCTTTGGAGCAAAAGCGCTGGACGAATCTGAAGAGCCTTTCTCCTACAGAACCCTGTGGATAGCATTCATTGTTTCAGCAGTATTGCTGCTCATACTGATGGTAGTCGTGAACATCCAAGTTTGGGCTGCGGGCATCATCGTAGGGTACACACTACTACAATACATTTCAACATCAAGAATCAGGGGAGAAAGCATCGGGAAAGGAGACATACCATGGGAATCTCAAGAGGTTCTGGCTACGCTTCTTTCGCAGGCAGGCCTATTCGCACTTGTAGGGCCTCAAGCCCCGGAAGTCTCTAAAGCAGCTCACGGGGCAGGAGCGTTCACGGCTTGGAACATGGGCTATGTCGTAACTGGTCACTACACGTGGTACTGGGGCGGTGCAGGAACGCCACAGAGCGCCCAGCTAGAAGCGTTCAAACTGGGGGCGCAGGTTAAAGCACACAACAAGGCGATAGCCCTATCCACTATCATAGCCATGGGAATAGCCGTGATCATATGCCTTCCACTGTGGTTGGTCTTCACCTACATGATTGGAATCGACAAGGGATTCGGGCAGGGCGGAACGCTGTACAGTCAATGGGTTAGCCCAGCATGGTGGAGCCAAGAGGCCATCTTCAATGCGGCGTTCAACCAGTCCCAAGGGTGTTCATGGTTCAACTGGAACAAAAACCTGATCTCTCTAGCGCTCACAAACTGGGCTGCTGGGTTCTTCCTTGCGGGAATCCTTCTGTGGGCGCGGGTTGCTTTGGCCTGGCTGCCGCTGAATCCGGTGGGCCTGATTGTAGGCCTGTGTCAGCCGGCTCACTGGCTCTGGGGATACTTCCTTGTTGCGTGGATTCTGAAGTTCCTAACGTTCAGGATTGGAGGATCGAAACTTTACGAGGACCACGGACTGCCACTAGCGGTGGGAATATTCTTGGGAACATTCATCATACAAATAGCAACAGATGTCTTCCTACCCCTTGCGCAAGCAGGAATACAATGGGTCCCCGACTAAAGCTCGCCACTACCCTTCTTTTTTTTTCCTCGAATTGAAAGAGGAGAGATGTGGTCCTAAAGGTGACCGACTTGACCTCGCTCCTGAAAAGGACCTCACCTCAAACCAACTCAAGAAGGAAGGGGTCCGTAGCGTTTCTCACCTCGCTCCTATTGTGTTCGGCAATAGAGTTTATCCTCGTTTCCCATATCGTGGAAACTCAAGGAACCTTCAACTACGCTGCCCTTAACTACGCCGAAGCCGCAAACTCCATGGACGTCGATGCAATCCGCGACCATGTCAGGTACCTTTCTGACTTGGGGTGCAGAACCCCAGGCTATCTCGGGTATCAGAAAGCGGCTTCGTACATCTACAAAAGCTTTGTAGATAATGGCCTTGAGCCTGCCTCTTATGGCTACTTCGAGAACTTCACGGTTCTGGTCCCGATTGTTCAGGAGGCAGCGATACAAGTTCTTACTCCAACTGTGATTGCGTTCGACAACATCTCAGCAATGTATCCTATGGGCTTGAATCTAGGCAGGACTCCTCCAGAAGGCATCGAGGGAAGACTGGTCTACATCGGAAAGGCATCACTCCACGAACTTGACGGAAAAGACCTCAATGGGTCCATAGTACTGGTGGACTATGAGAACAGCGGAAACTGGATTCGCTCAGTGATGTTCGGGGCAAAGGCTGTGGTGTTTATCGAACCAAGAAAGTACGACAGCGTTCAATGTTCGTTGAACTCAAGACTTTCAGACGCGCCCCAGCTGGTGTTCAGGGTAGGAGCAAACCATCTCGGCATCCCAATGAACATACCCCGCCTCGTACTTCCCGAAGAAGACGCACAGACACTGATCAATCTCTTGTCCAGCGGGGACGTCACGTTAAGAGTCAGGATAAAAGCCTCTTGGGAAGAAAAGCAAGCTTCGAATATCATAGGCGTCATACCGGGGAAGAAGGAGGAGGCCGTTGTTCTTAGCGCGTACTACGATTCTCAATCCTACGTGGTTGGACGGGCGCCGGGAGCAGACCAGGCTATAGGCATCGCGACACTCATGGAATTGGCCGCCTATTTCAGGGCCAACCCTCCTGAAAGAACAATATGGTTTCTGGCTTTAGGTTCTCACTACGGTGGCCTGAAGGGTGCTAGGGAGTTTGTGGAAAGGCACTTCATGGACGTAAGCGGAAAGATCGGCATGTGGGTGAATCTTGATCTTGTATCCGACATGAGCGATGTCGGGATCTTCTTTGCTGGTTACTACTACTACTTTGAGGCTTCCTTGTTAAGGTTCACGTGGCTTAGGGACCGGTTGTTCGGGTCACCATCCGACGTGCAAGATATTCTCGGGCAGTTGAATATCGGGATAACTGTTGAGAACGGCTTGCGCGTAAGAGTCTGGAGGACATACTTGCCGTCAGATCTGATCTTCGATCACGAGCCGTACGTCTTAGCTGGCGGCGTGGGCATAACCGTCGCCACCACCAATTCTTTCCGAACCCTGTCCTCTACGCCTTCAGAAACCTACGAAAACACATTAGGCCTGCCGAAAAGGTTCGAGAACACCAGGAAACAGGCAAAGTTCGTTGCTTCTCTAACATTGAGTCTGGTTAACGGGCCAGAGTTCAGGAATAGGGGTCTTGGACCAACCAGGTATGCGTCGCAACCTAATGCCGGCGGCTTTATCACCCTAACGGGAAAGGTCGTCAGATACGACTACACCAAAGGATGGTTTGAGAAGGTAGCTCATGCCCTCGTTTCGGTCCGAGCATCTCACGTTGGGGGGGCAGAGGTTGCAGGCGCAGGAGTCTCAATCGGCGGCTCCCATTCACCTCGCTTCTATTCCCTGTGCAGGGCAGACGAGAACGGCATATTTGTTGTGCGGGGATTGCCTTCGGAGACAACCTATACTGGCGCACATCAATTGGGTGTGGGTGTTGCAGAGGTTGCCACCCCTAATATTGTTGTGGAGGCGTTTGTCTTTGATGAAAAAGGGGAAATTGTCTACGCTCCAGAACTGTGGCAGCAAAGATCCGACATCTACCCAATCTCATTCAGAGTTGATAGCGGACGGATTGGATCTCCAGATGCACCTCGCTATTTCCCAGTCTTCCCCTGCGGAACCCTAGTCTTCTTCAATCTCATTCCTCCCGTAAACTCTCTGGGAGGAATTTCCATACTTGATTCGCGCGGACATACTCCCCCGACTTCTTACGGCTACGTGCGTGACAGCCTGATCGAAGGCGAAGACATCAACATGGTGTTCGTCCCCGAAAATGTGCCGATCGAGGTAATAATCTATAGTCCAGAAATGCCTTTTCCCCAAGGAGCCTTGACAAATGCCAGCAGCAAGCGTCCGGAAGGGGATGGATTCTCTGTGAATCTCGGTGAGACGCGTATGGTTCTCGCCACAACGTTTGGACTGGTCACGGACTTCCACCTCCTAGACAGGCAGAGATTGGACGTTACGTCAAGATACATGGCGACGAGCACCTCGGCTCTGCAGTTTTCCGATATGGCAAATCGTCTCCTGATCGAAGCTGCGCAATATTCTTCGGCGGACGGAGGGTTCAACTACACAAGATCCATTTACGCCTTCTACGCCGCGTGGCAGGGAGAGATAAACGCCTACGAGTTCACGAGGAGGCTAATATTCGAGATAATCTCCTCAACCCTATTCTTCTTCATACTCTTGATCCCCTTCTCAATCCTGTTTGTTGAGTTTGCTTTTCCTCAGAAAAGTGGTTTGAGAAGGGTAGCATATGCGTGCGGGGTTTTTGCGTTCTTCACGTCCCTACTCTATCTGTTCCATCCAGGTTTCCATCTGGCTACAAACATCTACATTATGCTCGTAGGCATAGCCATCATAGTGTTCGTCATGCCGGTGGTTGGGATACTTTGGGGCAGAATCCTGAATTTCATCAAGGCCTTCAGGAAAGAGATCGTTGGCAAGCACTTCGCTGAGATCAGCAGGTTCAGCGCGATCCTAATGTCTTTCTCAATGGGAATATCTAACATGAGAAAGAGAAAGCTGCGGACAGCCCTGACCATTACGACGATTATTTTGATAACGTTCTCTCTCATCTCCTTGACCTCAATATACACGATTTCGATTGTCCGAACCATTCCCAGTCCCGGAGAAACGTACTACAACGGGATTATGATAAGCGAATTCAGGTATCTCCCACTGCATCTGGAGAACTTTCTTAAGATGGAAATCGGAAACGAATCCACGATCTGCCCTAGAAGTTGGATCTACACATCAAGTGGATTCGCGTCGATGCTTGGAGGACAGATAGCAGGAACTGAAATCAAGGTCATCGGACCCGCAGACAGCAGAGGCGAACCAACATACTTCTTCTCAGCACTACTGGCGTTGGCCCCTGAAGACCCAATCTTCGATCAAAGAGTGTCCATGACGAACTACACCGGAAGTATGTCGGCCATCGTTGGGACACATGCTTGCATGATACCTCAGGAAGCAGCCGAGAGGTGTGGCTGGGAGATAGGCGATGTTCTCTACGTGGGCGGGTATAACCTTACGATAGTGGGCGTCTTCAACTCCGCCATTTTGAACAGTCTTGTGGATTTAGATCAACAAGAGGTGACGCCGATTAACTGGGGTGTCCAATGGGCGGGTGGTGTCCAGCATATTCTCTCGCAGTCAGTTCTTATAGTCCCATATTCTCTAGCGGAAAAGTGGGGATACCCCCCTATGCAGGTAGTCGCGAAGTTCAGCAACAGCAGCAGAGTGTTCAGCGTTGCTCAGGACTTGTCGAACAAGCTACCATTTGTTGTCTATGCCGGTCGCGAAGGCAGGAAAGCCGATTTCCAGCAGCAAGCTTGGTTTTCTCTTAGAGGAATGGAGCAGCTTGCCCTGCCCCTTGCTATCGCTATCCTAGTCATCTTCAACGCCATGCTAGCCAGTGTCTACGAAAGGAAAAGCGAGATCAGCACGTGCAGTTCTCTCGGGCTTTCACCTCTTCACGTTGCCGGGCTTTTTCTGTCCGAGACCTTCGTATACTCTGTCATTGCCGCAGTGTTCGGGTACATAGCTGGACTGATGGGAACCAACTTCCTTTACACGCTCAAACTGATGCCAACGGATTTCTACCCTAACTTCTCATCTATGACTGTGATCATAACAGTCTCAATATCAATGCTGACTACGATAGCCTCCTCAGCCTACCCGGTTGTGAAGGCCTCAAGGCTTGTCACACCCTCTGTCGAAAGGGTTTGGAAGCTTCGAACGAAGCCCCACGGTGACAACTGGGACATACCGCTGCCGTTCACTTCCTCAGCTGAAGAAACCGACGGCGTCATGTTGTTCCTGATTGAGTTTTTCGAAGCGTTCACGACTGCCGAGGTTGGAGCGTTCAGAACGGACTATTTGACATCATCAGAGAGTGTTGAGGGCACTCTGGTCAAGAAGGAAATTATCGTTGACACTACTTTGCCCCCTTTTGACATGGGGGTTTCTCAAAGCGTACATGTCGTGGCGCACAAGCAGATCCACGAAGCCAACTACAAGTACGCTGTACAATTGGTTAGAAAGTCCGGCGCACTATATATGTGGCAGAAAGCAGTGTACCGTTTCGTGGACAGCCTACGAAAGCAACTCCTCATTTGGAGAACGCTTCCCGCGGCGGACAAACTAGAAATCATGGAAAGAGATCGTAAGTCGAAGGAAAAGCCTCCGCGGGGTTAGAAATCAATGCGCGCAAGTGAAGGCGAAGGCTCAACGAATGCTTTGCCATTCGGATCTGGGCTGACCTGGAGATCCTTCTCAGTCATTATGTATGGCATTATCGTTCTATTGCCAGCGTCAATATGGTACCAACTTTACACAGGCGGCAACCTTAGCTCCGGAATCCAGTACACAATGCTCCTGTTTGCAGTTGAGTTTGGCTTTCTCGCTGGTCGCCCAATAGGTCGACAGGAATCGTTCATGATATGGATGCTAGGCCACCAGATCTGCTTCGAAGTAATCAGCATCCAATGGATATATGCGGCTTGGTTCAGGAGCAGTCCCCACGCTCGCGGATTGAACGTCCCTAACTGGTGGGCTCCCGCACCAAACACAAATCTGCTCATCTACAGAACACTCCTTGCACCGGATTTTCTCACACCTATCCTAGTGACAGTCGTGTTCGGGCTTCTATGGAAGCTGGCTGACATGGCGATGGCTTTCATCGCCAAAAGCACCTTCATTGATATAGAGGATCTTCCGTTTCCCACGGCTCAGGTAGGCGCTGACGCAATCATAACGCTTTCGGAAAGGACAGACGCTCGAAGAAACCGAGTGTTCACATTGGCAGCGGCCTTGGGATTCATCTATGGGTCCCTCGTTTACTTCCCAGCATTGGTTCTTGGGTACTCGACTATTCCGATCCCTTGGATAGACCTAACGAGTAGAATAGAACCTTTCCTCCCGGGGGCATCGTTCGGCATAGCGACCGATATCATGAGCGGCGCCATGGGCTTCATCCTCCCTTCTAATGTCATCATAGCCGTGTTCGCGAGCGGGATGGCCTTCTACTTCTTCGGGTCCTTCTTAACAAGCTCCGAGTCACCCGTGCCCATGCTTCGAGGCATGTTCAGCTACTGGTCTCCCGGCTCATCCCTAATGACCATCTACCAACGTTCCCTCTTTGAGCTATGGGTGAGTCCGATCATAGGGTTAGCTGTAGCCGCAGGTGTCTTGCCGATTCTGAGGCGCCCCCACATTTTCATCAATTCTCTCCGAAGCCTTTCCCGCATCAAGGTGGGTAGGGACGTTGACAATTATCCCCTGTGGCTTCTAATGGCACTATTCTTCGGTTCAACTATTGGTTCAGTTGCGCTCTTCGCCTATCTGATACCCGATCTTCCTATCATGTTTCTGGTGCTTTTGCTCTTTCTCTCGTCCGGGTGGTCCTTCATCTACACGCTGGTCGGCACAAGGTCTTATGGGATTGTAGGTTTCAAGCAGGATGTCCCGTATCTTAAGGAGGGTGCCTTCCTAGCATACATGAATGCGACGGGCTTCAGTAGTACCCAGGTGTGGTTCGCACCTGTTATCATTACAACATTCGGCGCCGATTTCTGCTACTTCATGAGGATTGGTCAGCTCTGCAACACAACCTCAAAGAGCATGTACATGACCTACTTCCTAGTCTTCCCAATCGCTTGGTTGGTCAGCTTTGTCTATGTCTCCGCCTTCTGGAACGTCGCTCCCATGCCGTCAAACGTCTACCCTGGCACAAATATATACTGGCCCATCCAGGCGCAGTGGCTTCGCCTTTTTGCCTCAAGAGGGACAGAGGGGCTACTCAACCCGTTCCTCGTAGTTGGCGCCTTCGCAATCGGTGTCATCCTTTTTGGGGTAGCTGAAGTAGCACATGTGAGCATCCCTCTTATCGCCCTTTCTGCAGGTGCAACTCAACCTCTGCCTTATTCTTTCTCACCTCTGATTGGAATGATCCTGAAGGAATTGATTGAACGCAAGATGGGACAAACGTTCTTGAAGGAATACAAGAACACGGTTGTCGCCGGGCTCTCACTGGGGATTGGTCTAATCATAACGATAAGCGTGGCCATTGAGCTGATCTTGAAGAACATGTGGATACTCCCGTACTAGCCGCGCAATGATTCTGTCGGGGCTCGGCTGACGCACCTGACAAGACTAACGGTATGAAAGAAGCGGTATCAGATTGGGTTCTCTTCGTCCATTGGTCTCCTCGTTATTTTGATAGGGTTCCTTTGTCCATACTCCTCAATCCCATCAGATACTAGGTTCCAGGGTCTTGCCAGTTTCCTCAGGAAAAACCCGACCCGGTACCGAGCGCCTTTTGCCCCCCTTTCGGTAGAAGCCTAACTTACTCGACAAGTTCGTATCTTGTCCCGAACCCTTTGATCCTGCGAACCACTCCCTCGTTCTCAAGTTTCTGCAACCTAGCTCTGACGATCCTTCTTGATGCCTTCCCTCTCATAGCCGAGACCTCACGAGTGATGGCTGATATGTTCAGTGGGCCTTTTAGCGCTAGAGACTGCACTGTGCAACGGGAGATCCCGTCACGGCTTATTCCAGGCTCTTTGACGTACCGTTCAGCAAGCCTCAGGCGTGAAAGGACTTTGATCGGCTCGTCGTACAGTCTCACGCCTAGCCTCAGAAGCCTAAGGGAGGCTGCGATGTCCGCGTACTCAGGTTTCTCGAGAACCATCATCTCCAAGACATCGAGTCTCTGCATTATGATGTCAAGCTTCCTGCTCACTTCACCGAGCTGTTCGGCGACTCCTCGTTCGCTCATGCTTCCCACGCAGAGACAGCTACATGTGAGAAGCTCTGCCTAAAATGCCTTTGGCAGTTTCTGCCCGGTGCTAGGTTTGTATGGTCCAGCTTGTCTTTATGCCCCTTGCTAGACTTCGGCTGATGAGGCATCCTCGGTTGAACAGTGCTTTGGCTCTCTCAAGCTTCTTCAGGATTTCTTCGTCCTTTGGAGCGTCAACGTGAATGTTCAGGTTGATGCTGTCCACACAGATGCTGCCGTCTCCGCCTTTGTCTGTGATCACTTCTGCTGTGGCTTTGAACCCCTTGATGTCTATCTTTGCCCATTTTAGCAAGAAGAGAAGGGTGGAGCATGCGCATTCCGCTAGTGAGGCTGCGAGTAGTTGTCTGGCTTCGCCGCCTCTTTCTTCTTTGGGGATTCTTGTCTTCGCTACGACGAGGTCATCCATGGCTTGGCTGCCGAATCCTATTCTCATGTCTTCCTCGTTGAGAAGCTCCAGTTCAATCTTAACCGTTGACTTGAAAGTCATTTTCCGAATGCCCTTGCATTAGCGGCGACATTGCCCTAAGTTCAAGTGGGGTTTCTTTTCTCTTTTCCCTTGTATTCTCTGGCAACAATCATCGTTGAAGTCAACATCACGGCGGCGTCGCCTTTCGCGTCTTTAATGCTCCTTATGTTCTCTGAAATAAAGGCTTCAAGTGAATTGAGTTCGTCGACGCTGACCTTCGCGATTATATCGTATTCTCCGTAGATTATGCTTGCCTCTGAAACCTCATCAAATTCGCCTATCTTCTGGCAAACATCTCTTTCTGTGCCTGAACTCACCTTGAGAAGTACATAGGCCTTGACAGTCATGGGCTCACCTCAAATCGGTCGCTTGCGATATAACTCCATACTAGGATTTAATTGTTTCTTAAGGTACATCACCGGCTACACGTGCACTTGGCAAAGTCACGGCTAGGCGGCCTTAAGCCTTAAATCTGCGCTATTGGTATGAGATTCGTGCGCCTCGGTGGCCCAGCTGGTTAGGGCATCACCTTGGTAAGGTGGAGGTCGCGGGTTCAAATCCCGCCCGAGGCTCCACCTTCTCGGGCTCAAATCCCTTCCACAACCGGAGTATCGTTTGTTGTAGGTTTGTCGTTCACGGTTGTTGAAGTAAAGGTTTCCGTTTCGATCCCTTCGAATAAGACGTCCACTTATTCAAATATGATCTTCATTACTCTTGAAAGAGCAACCATGCCTCTCAAATCAAATAAGAAGGTTCTCTTGCTGTTATCTCTGTTATTCCTCCTCATTTAGACTACGGGTAATCTTTGTTACCAAGTAATTTGGTTAAGTGAAGAGGCGATGTTATGGTAATCATGAAAGTTGTCTAATCAGATCTTGCTAGAAATCAGCGAACACGATTTGGCTATTAATATATATAAATCTTGGAAAGCATACGATGCAAAATGCTTGGCGATTAGGCAGAACGGTGGACAGTTGAGTAATGGAAATAAAGCTTTCTAAGAAGGTTCTTGAGCACATTGATAAGCGACATCCAGAAGTTGCGGCCTATACTACTAATATAGTTGAGACTGTTCAGGACCCAGATTTGGTCATTGAAGGGTTGAGGGGTGAACTCAAAGCTCTGAAG
>Ga0315310_10001797_pt1 | contig 13536 bp, 9 predicted proteins | sample TDP5_MG_FD_203630 | JGI IMG/M metagenome (GOLD analysis project Ga0315310, IMG submission 203630) | Freshwater sediment microbial communities from Lake Towuti, South Sulawesi, Indonesia - TDP5 | ecosystem: Environmental > Aquatic > Freshwater > Lake > Sediment | place: Indonesia: South Sulawesi... | reverse complement strand
TTTCTTTGATCATTTTTCTTTTCCTCCATATGTTGGGTATTTGTTTCATCACGCCCCCTCCTTGGCGTTCTGAAGAGAGATAGTCAAAGTACAAGTGAAGGGCATCTTTGCGCGGTTGCGTGTACGTACGCGCAGAAGGTCAAGAAAGCGTATGGTGCGTCCACTCTTCAGCTTTTTGTTTTTTGGTATCTGGTGAAGATAAAAGATTTGCGAAACATCTTTCTGGAACAGTTCTCTATCTGCCCAAATGTGACTTACTGCACCTAAAGTAAAGAGACGTATCGGTGTCTTGACGGGGTTTACGTCAAAGCAGAGTTGCAGCAACCGGCAGACATGGTTATTGCGGGGGCTTCACCTAGAGTTCTTTCTTATGCGCGTGGAAGGCAAGAGCAAATAGGATATAACCCCAAGCAAAGAATAATTCTGACCAGTGTCCATTGTAGTAGGTGCCTTCCAGTGTAGTGTAGCTGAAGAGTACATCTCCTACTACATTCATCAGAATTGCGCCATTGATGAAGAGCCAAGCTGTCGCTATCTTACCTTTTGCGAATACTAGCAGCCCTAGAGTTGATAGAGAAAACAGGACAATGTCTAATGCGGGATACGTCATGTCCACGGTTAAAGTGACCGTGTTGTTTTCTGATGCATTTGCGAAAATGGGTGGTACAAGGAAGAGGAGAAAGGCAAGGCTTGCGGCGCATACTGCAACTGTGGCTGAGGCGAACATCGTTCTGGAGACTGCAGGTCGAAAGATTCGTATGTAAGAGTAAAGAGCCACGAAAAGAGGCACATACCCGATTAACCAAACCGCGTCTGCAATCGACGGATATGGAATCTCCACGTTTAGCAGAAGTGAGTAAATCGCCCAAGTCAGTTCGCCTAAAAACCAGAAGACCATCCCTAAGGTGAAACCAATCCAGATCCTGGAGAATTTGTCTGTAGGACTTCTCCAATACCTTTTGAGCGCAAAACCGGACACGGTCACGACCGCACCTGCGATGAATGGATAGAAGGCATTTGAAAAAGAGTACATGAAATCTGGGTATCTGTCTTGGAAGAAGTAAATAAGGGCTAGACCGACGCTCAGAACTAAACTCGCCAGATATGCGGTTCTCATATACGCACCTTGAAATATTGTCAATCTTTATTACAGAAAAACCTTGAGATGTTCTGATTCAGATTTCGTGTTTGGGTTTGGCTTAGAATTTGTATCCCAAGCCCAAACCCTTTAAATTGCTAGCTACGTGTGGTTTCTTACAGGGAATTATGTTGGTAAAAGAGAAGCGGATCAACAAACTCATATTTATATGCGGTGTTTGTGGCTTAGGTTATTCGGACAAAGAAACCGCTGAGAAATGTGAAGAATGGTGCAGAAAGACAGGAACGTGCTCAATTGAAATAACCAAGAAAGCTGTGTATTTTCCTGATGTTTCCAATGTTTAAGGTTTTATCCACACACACCTGAATTGCCCATCTTTTCAGAGCCAAAGTGATTTAAGCTTCTGGCGAGAATTGCCGTTCCATGTCAAACAACAGTTCAATTCCCCTAGAGAAAGCTATTGAGTTATGCAGAGAGCACAGGAACAAGCATAAGGTTCATTTGTTTAGTCAGTGTTGGGGTTGCCTAAGATTCTCAAAGGAAGAGCCCACTAAAATGTGTTTTCACAATCCTCCAGAAAATCGTGGATGCAAATTCGTCAACGAATTGTTCGATGAATCGAAGTGACGTAACCGCGCAACCATTTCCTCTTATCGGGTTTGGTTGGCTGGATAGGATTCTTGTCTTTTGATCTGGGCGTGAGAGGAGCATGCTTTGTCGAAATCGCAATGCAAGACATGTCACCATCGTTGCAGTCAATCTAAATGCCGGTGTGGTTTTTATTGTTCTAGAGAATTGTTTCAGAAGCTATTAATATGACTAGCTAGCTAGTTGGTGGTTTGGCGCGGAGAAGCTTCCAGCGTTTGGCTGGTTGTTTCGAGTGTTTAAGCGCTTTTCATGTAGAGGAGGGAGAGGAAGATGAGAAGTCAGATCATGGCAACGATATTGCTGGCAGTGATGGTGGTGGCGCTGTTTGTGGGAGGTGTGCTGGTAGCACCGGTGGGGGCAAAGAGGTCTCAGAAACTCCTTAGATGTGAATTGTCGATAGAGGTCAATTGGGCTGAGGGTAAGTGGCTCGGAACTGTTGCTGGAGACATTGAGGGATCTATCGCATTAACCCCGGGTGAAGCCCATTATCCTGGCAAGACAGAGCACTTCTTTGAAACTTGGGTTGTCGAGGGGGACGATGGATCAGTCTTAGAGGGATTTGACGAGGGTGTTTGGAGGTTTCAGAACTGTAAGTGGGTTAGTAATGGCAGAGTGACAGCTGCGTCTGGGACGCTTTCGCATTTGACGGGAGCTAGAATGCATACTAGTGGCACGACATCTGAGTTTCTGGGTCCAGGTAACCCACTAACAGGCACAGGCATACTGCTAATACTGCCTTCCAATTGAGCGCGGCTGCAATGAAGACTGGCGGCTGACATTCATTTTTCCCTCTTTTTTCTGGCTAAATCCTTGGGCGCTTTGGATAGCGTCGTGCTCTTTGTTCTTGTTCGTGTACCCATTTTTCGACGCTTATTTTCTTTAGGCGTTTTCCATCATGGATCAGTGTTGGGTGTTTACGTTGTCTATCCTAGGTGTTACTGTTCTTTTGTGAATTGGATGCCGCGTGGAAGGCTTTCAGCCACGTACTGTAATTGTTCTCGAGACTGGGCTAAAGTGTTATGACTGAGCGCTTCTTCTAGTGAGATCCAAATGGGCGAGAGAGACCAAGAGAGTCATTTAGATCCTTTATTTTTTGGATTCAAGTTTCCTTCGTGCGCGTTAATCATAAAGCAGTATTGATAAAAAAAGGGGATTTTGATGGTGTCTTTAGGCTTGTTGTGTGAGTTTCTTACCATCCGGAGCCTGCGTCGGTGCCCCAGTACATGCCCAAGATTGCAAAGTCGAAGACGTCTACTTTGTGGTCGTAGTTGAAGTCAACGTAGAACCACGGTGGACCTGCTCCTGTATTTTGGACTCTCCATGGATAGGCGATCACTGGTCCCCAGTTTACGTTGTTAGTGCTTTCTTGTCCTGTGCCGTCGAAGGGCGGTGCAATGCCAGTTTGAAAGCTGATTCCACTGACTCCGCTGTATGTGATTGAGGTGTACAGGTCGTCGCGCCAGTAGTTGGGCATCGGATAGCTGGAATATCCCCCGGGCGAAAAGCCTCCTATGAAGTAGATTAGGTCCCAAGCGTCGACTTTGCCGTCGTATGCGCTTGGACCTGAACCTGTCATGCTTCCAGCGTCTCCTCTTCTGTGGAAGCATTCTTTGATGAACTCGTCTGCTGTGCCAGAGCCTATGGATAGGAAGTAGTCACGGTTAGCGTCGAGCACCAGAAAAGTGCCTGGCGACCATGTGTTGAACTTCCATGGACCTGATCCGACTACTGCATTCGCTGAGACTGGGTTAAAAGCGTAGGCGTTTAACACGTTTGACCATATGAACATGGGTATGATGGGGACCTCGCCAAGCCAGCGTAGAGCCAACCAGCTCTGCAGGCTCATCTTAGCTACAATGTCGTCGTTGCCAAGGGCAGCATTAGCAGTCCATATGGCAGTCAGACCGCCTGGAGTTGTCAAAGCGGGGTATGGGAATGCTCCCACTGGTGGTGGTAATGTTGGTGGCCCATTTTTGGTCTGAACTTCAAGGATTTGGTAGACGCTGCTGTAGAACCAACCGTATTGGGCTTGGTGGTAAAGCCAGGAGTAGGCTACGTCGTCAACCGTTAGGGGATTACCTGTTGGGGAGCTCGCAGGTACTGTTGCGCCGTTTCCGCCATTAGATGGGGCAAAGTAGATCTGTTGGTTGGGATGCCACTTCAAACCAGAACGCAGCGTAAATTTCACTTGGGTATTTCCAGGGCCCCAAGTGCTAACCACCCAATTGTTGGCCAAGCCTGTTGGAAAGCTGGTTTGTATGTTGTAGGGGTCGAACCCAATGAGTGGATCGTAGATGTTTTCTAACACTGCCAAATCGTGGGTCCACTCCGCTGTGACCGTGTTCAAGTTCTGTATGGGGCTGGGTAAGCCCACTCTTATTGTGTTCACTGTTGGATTTGGGGGGTAGTATCCGAGGAAATAAGACCACCAGTTTCCAACGCCCACACTCTGCATGTTGACTATATTCATCCACCCATTTTTGTAAGCCGTTCGAAGCGGGTTAATGTGCCCCAAGATTATGGATGGCATGCCACCGACTACTGGCAACCAGCCTGATATTGGACCCCACAGAGCCGCTTGCACATTTTGCGCAGCTAATATCATAGCCCATTGAGTCTGGGCGTTTTTAACGAAGTCAAGCAGGGTTTCAAGGGCTACACTCTTCGTGAGCGGGCCGTTGGGGTGGTCTGGTCCTAAGCCGTTGAATAGCATGTAGTTGAAGTCGTATGGGTTAGCGTACTCGCTTGTGTAGAAGTCGTGCAGATGATCTGGAACCCAGTCGAGCTCCCAGCTGCCGGTGTAGAAGTGATAGCCAAAGAAAGCTTTGACTTGGTCGAAGCAGACCAATTTAGGCGCTGGCACAAACACCACGGGGATGCCTGAGGCTCTGAGAACATCGCGTAGTCTCATTCCAGCAGCTGTCAATTCAGGAATGTCTGATCGTGCATAGATGACTAGGCCTTCGTTGCCGCCGCCCCAGTTGTAGTCTGTTCCGATGAGGTTGCCTGTCAAAGCGTTCCTGCGCATCAAGGGTACAGCCCATGGGTAAACATTCTCCAGCCAACCTGATGGGCCGCCCACATAGGGGTTGTCCATACCTACAACCTGCGTGTAGCCCGCTAGATCCAAGTCAAGTTGGGCTTGGGCACCGTCGTATTTGAAGGCGTAGGAGGAGCCGACCACGGCTGGGTTTATGTAGGCATTATGTTTTGGCGGTACTAGGGGCACATCCATGATTTCTAGCAAGCCGCTAAAGTCTTGTGTTGCTATGATAGCCTTGTCAACAAGTTTGGCGACTGCAGCTCGAAATGCAGGATCACTAGTTGGGCTTGGAACAAGCGGCTTTGAGTAGGTGGCGCCGGGCAGACCCATCGTGTCGTGGGTGTTGATGTCGAACTCATACATGCCAAGTTGTATCTCTTCTTCAATAGCGATAAGAGCTTGAAGCCATGGCTGTAACCACTCAATGTATTGGGGGACGTTGAGGCCTGTTGGACCGTTTTCGGACACCATTCGAAATCTGGCGAGCCCACTACCCATGATGTCAATGTCGCAAACTTTCATACCCACCCACTCAGAGGCCATGTTGAAATATTCTTTGAAGTAGAGCTGGTCCAAGTATGGACCATTCTGCCCTGGTCCTGCTTCTACTCTTGGGATAGGCACGATAGAAGTCAAAGTTAAAACGACAATAATGGCGAGACCAGTGAATACACTTTTGAATTTCATGTAGAATTCTCCTCTCTCTATTTTAACAGCGCAATTGCTATGGTCAAAAAGACTATATAAGAGCTTTGCAACCTCCCGTCTTATCAATTGTAAGAAATTTTCCATGGTTTTTTAAATCGAGTAAACTGAATTCAGATAGGCTTCGTGGTTTCTGAAACTGCATGGGGCATATTGCATTGAACAGGCAAAATCGGGACAATATAGAGACACAATTAGAATTTTATGTGTATGGAAAATCGTTCTAGAATCCAACTCCGCAAATATGATAAGTGTCAAAGGTTGCATTAGGCTAACTGTTCAGTGCATTCCAATGCAGTTTATAGGAGGTGAGAGAGGGAAATGAAAAATGCAAGGTTAGTGATTGTTGTCTCTGCAACGCTCGCATTATTGGGCACAATGCTAACTGTCATTCCGGTGAAAGCGGCAGATCCAATAATTGATGTTTATCCCGGCAAATGGGTAAGTCCTCCTGGCAGCTTCAACCCTGGCACCCACTATGTCTCCGATCCTATCCAAGACGCAGTGAATTCGGGTGTTCCACCTAGCTCCGGGTCCTCATACACGATAATTGTCCATACCGGTACATACCTGGAGTACGTTACTATTGACAGCTCGAAGAGTGGCCTTAAACTTGTAGCTAGAGGTCCTAATGTAATATTGGATGGTCAATCATGTACCTTACCTTATGGCTTTGAATTGATAGGAGCCGATTACGTCCTCATTCTTGATTTCACAATTCAGCACTATGCGGATGCAGGCGTCCTTATACGTGCTGACTATCCCTTCGCTGATCGCGCTATTGGGAACATTGTTTGGAGAAACGTTATTCAGCACAACTGCGGCCACGGAGTCGCGATGGATGCTGCGGATGGCAATTGGGTCCAGACAAACACGATAGAAAGCAATGGCAAGCACGGTGTCTATATTAATGACGGTTTCACAAATAAAATAGTACGGGCTAACACTGTCCTCAGTAACAAGTGGAACGGGATAGAATTAGACGCTGCGATAGGTACGGAAGTAAAAACAAACAAGGTTACAAGTAACAGCTGGAATGGCCTCTTTGCGGACGTTTTCTCCTCCAACACCATCATCAAAGCTAACACCTTTAACAACAATAACGATCGCGGTATCTTTATGATGTCAGACAGTAACACAATTTCAGACAATACGATCAATGCCAACCAATTAGGCGGCATCATGATGATGCAGGGAGACAACAACTTGATTGAGAAAAATCAAATCAACTCGAACGGTTACATCGGCATATTTATCATTGAAGGGTTCTGGATGAACACAGCAGACTTCAACACCATTTGGAACAACGAGGCATTGAACAACGCCCAAACCTATCCCATTGGTTATGATTTAAATTGGCTTGGAGCAGGGTCAGGCAATGATTGGGGTACAACATCGGCAGGAACCAAGAATATCTATGGGACCAAGTTCCCGTCATGGTTGGATCCTTAAACGCTACAAAAAAGCAAACGTGTCATCTCCCCCATGAACAAGTGGTTCCAACGGATAAACAGCAGAATCGTGAAAGAAATATAGCATCTTGAACCGCCAGAATACCCCAAACTCCTACATAGAACACGACAAAAACACACCTAACCAACAGCCAACAGCTACTTCTGCCGCGAAGCTCTGAGCGATTTCCTCACAACAAAAACCGTAACGACCACACAACCCAGCGCAACAAGCATCGGAATATACGGCAAGACCCCAGTCTTCTGAGCACGCAGAAACGCATTTTCATTCTCCATGTTTTCATAGACATCAAAAAGATCAACATAATCAACAGACTCCTTGGGCCAATACCAAACAGAAAACTCGTAAACCTCAAGCGCCATCTGACTCTGAATACACTCCACAGCAAGATAAACACCCCACCCAAAATAATCCTCAGTCAGCTCTTGAGCGTATCTCGACAAAGGAAACCTAATCGAATAGAATTCACCCACCTCAGCCCTCAAAAAATCAACCAAAAACACAGAGGGATTAAACCAAGGACTAGTATTGGCTCCCCTGAAAAAATCCAACTCGAAGAACTTCGAGAACGGCGGCTGATAAGGATTCTCCGCAGCCAAATCAACCTGCACAGCATAAGCAACACCAGCCCTAAGCCAAGGACCATCAGTGAAATTCAAAATCCGAAACTTCATCTCCACCTCAACATCAAAATCCCTCGTCAACTTCCCAGACGGCAACCAACCAGCCTTACCCCAAAAAGCCCCCATATGCACGTGCGCATAATCCGATCCGTTGTGATCAAAACTCAGAACAGCCCTCCCAGACTCAAAAACCACACTCCACCTTCCATTAACAAACTCATGCTCAACAACCTGAGCAACCTGACGCCTACCACCAACCATGTACTCAGTCACACACTCAGGATCATGCAAAACATAATCATCAACCGGCCGCTCAAAAAAAGGATCAACATTCAAAGCCGTCCTAGGCCCAGCCATACGACCCTCAGCACAAACAGGCCAAACCCAAACAGAAAACACAATCATAACAACAGTCAAAATAACAACCCGCAAACTCAAACTCCTCATAGCAACCCCAAACCTACTTAACTCAAAAACACTTAAGAACCTACCCAAACAGAAGCGGAATCACCGGAAGCACGACGATAACACCAAAACACCTATTCATCTCGGTCTTCGACGCCCCAAGCTTCGAAGCCTCCCTCAAATTCCCAATGAAACCAAACATCATGAAATGAATAGCCAACAACACAAGCGAAACCAAACCAGCCATGACACTCCAAGAAAACATAAAACAACTCAAACAAACCAAACAAGAAAACATTCACAACCTCTCTCTTTCCTTCCCTTCAGCAACATTGCCAAGCCACTGCCCCACAACCACCCACTTCATAAACCGACTCCAAAGAAGATATCATTACTTGTTCTAAGCCGAAATTAACAACACATGAAAAGAAAACAGACCGGGCAACACCCTTCGGTATCATTACGCTTTCTAAGCCGAAGTTGATGACACATAAAAACAGAATGCCGCCTCCACAGCACAGCAGCCAACATAGAAGTAGTAGTCCAGCGTACACGCGGCGCAGACTACTACTTCAAAAGCAGAAGCCCGCTTCGGCGTTATTACCAAATCCAAGCGAGAGTTAACAACTTCTGAAACAGAACTCCGCCTCCAACATAAGAAGAAGTTGTTGTAACAGAACACTACAGCCGTCAACAACAACTTCGACACTTTTCTCCGTACACTGTCACTTGTTGATGACACTAAGAACAGTTGGGCATCAACATCCACACAATTCCTTAGCCTCACATCCGGCCAACATAGAAGAAGTTGTACAGTGTCGTCTTGCGTGTACAACTACAACTATCCAAGCCCAAGCAGCCCATAGCCCGCAACATTCAGGACGTCATCGTCGCTAGGAGCAGTTTGACGACGACGCCCACACAGCTTCAGCCGCACACCCGCTTTCAACATAGTAGAAGAAGGCATAAGGGACTAAGCTCCTTCTTCTTCGGAAATTCTCTTCCCCGCCCAGCCGCTTTCAGCAACATCCCTAACTCCACGCTTACCAACATAAAACCACACCACAAATCATGATGAAACGCACCACAAACCATGCAGACGCGCACCACAAAACGAAACCAAACAGACCACACCCCACCATACAGAAACCAAAACAGCGCCCAAACCACAACCAGAAAAGCCTCTTTCAGACCCCAAAAAAAATTTCCACAACCCATACTAACCCCCAGAAACAATAAACCCAAGACCAACACATGCCACTACGTTTCCGACAGACCCCAGACATACTACGCCTAATGCACAAAAAAGACTCAATCAGAAACATAGGCATAACAGCCCACATAGACCACGGCAAAACAACCCTAACCGACACTCTACTAGCACACGCAGGCCTATTATCACCAACCATAGCCGGACAAGCACGAGCCCTAGACTACCTCCAAGAAGAACAACGCCGAGGCATAACAATCAAAACAGCCAACATAAGCCTACTACACAAAACCCCAACCGGACCAACCCTCATCAACCTCATAGACACACCAGGCCACGTAGACTTCACCGGAAAAGTCACCCGCGCCCTAAGAGCCACAGACGGCACAATCATAGTCGTAGACGCAGTCGAAGAAATAATGGTCCAAACAGAAACCGTCACAAAACAAGCACTAAACGAAAGAGTCAAACCCACCCTATTCATCAACAAAATCGACCGCCTAATCAAAGAACTCCGCCTCAAACCAAACCAAATCCAAAACAAACTCACACGCATAATCACCAACTTCAACAACCTCATCGAACTCTACGCCGAACCAGAATTCAAAACACAATGGAAAATAGACCCCACCAAAGGCAACGTCGCCTTCGGCTCAGCCCTACACAAATGGGGCTTCACCCTCGAAACAGCACAGCAAAAAAACATAAAATTCACCGACATATCCGAAGCCTATGAAAAAGAAGCCTACCAACAGCTACAAACAACCATACCACTACACCAAGCCATACTAAACATGGTCAACAAACACCTCCCCAACCCACAGCAAGCACAGAAATACCGAATCCCAAAAATCTGGCAAGGCGACACCCAAACAGAAACAGGACAAGCCATGCTCAACTGCAACGACAACGGACCAACAGTCATGTGCATAACCAACGCCCAAACAGACCCACACGCCGGAACAATCGCCACAGGCCGACTATTCTCAGGCAAAGCCACAGAAGGACAAGAAGTCTACCTAGTCGGCACCAAGAAAGACTACAGAATTCAACAAGTATCCATGTACATGGGAGCCCAAAGAGAAATCGTTGACCAGATCGACGCCGGCAACATAGCCGCGCTCCTAGGCCTAGACCTAGCCCGAGCCGGGGAAACCATGGTAGACTCAGCCTGCAAAGACACAATGGTGCCATTCGAAAAAATCAGATACCTCTCAGAACCAGTCATAACCATAGCCCTAGAACCCAAGCATCCAAGAGACCTACCCCGCCTAGTCGAAGCCATGCAGCGCCTAGCCATAGAAGACCCCAACCTCACAACAACCATCAACAAAGAAACAGGCGAATACCTACTCAGCGGCATAGGCGAACTCCACTTGGAAATCGCCACAAAATTTCTACGAGACTACGGCGGCAACCTCGAAATAATCGCATCTGAACCCATAGCCATCTTCAGAGAAGGCGTAGCCACACAAGGAACCACAGCTACAGCAAAAAGCCCCAACAGACTCAACAGCATCAGCATTCAAGTCGAACCCCTAGAAGAAAAGATGGTCGATTTGATTGAGAGAGGCGAAATAACTGACGAAATGAACCCGAAACAAAAAGCCACAAAACTCGAAAAACTCATGGGGTGGCCAGCCGAAACTGCACAGAGTGTTTGGGCCATCGAGCAACACAAGAACCTTCTAGTAGATTCGACCCAAAGCGCCTCGTTCCTGCAAGAGGCACGAAATATGATAGTCGCAGGTTTCAAATGGGGATGCCAAAGCGGCCCACTGTGCGAAGAGCCGATGAGAGGCGTCAAAGTCAAACTAGCAAGTGTCCAACTGCACTCAGATCCAATTCAACGAGGACAAGCTCAAATCGTGCCAGCCACGAGAAAAGCCATGTTAGGATCGTTTCTAACAGCCAAGCCAAGCCTGCTTGAGCCAATCTACAAAATCGAAGCCTCAACGCCCATCCAATGGGTTGGCGAAGTGAGCAACCTGATAACACGGAAAAGAGGCAGAATCCTCTCATCAGAGCAAAAAGGCCCCACAACAAACATCTCAGGATTCATCCCAGTAGCTGAAACCCTCGGGCTAGCAGCCGAAATGCGATCGGCGACGTCTGGTCATGCCTTCTGGCAATCGACATTCGACCATTGGGAAAAAATGCCTGAAAACGTAGCCTCAGCCGTAATTGGGAAAACACGTCAGAGGCGAGGGCTACTTCAGGAAGTTCCAACAGCCGACAAATTCATCGACGAGGTATAACTAAGTTGTTTGATTTGTTTTAGGTGACGATTCTTTCCGACGTTTTTTCGTAAAGGTGCCATGAAAGGTAATAGGTTGCGAATGCCACGGCATAAGCGCCTATTGTCCACGGTCCGATTAATGCATTGGAATCGTCTGAAGAGCGAATGAACGCAAGGAAGTTGTTTGAAAAGTGTAGTGCAACAGCGATCAGATAGAACATTGTGGGTCGCTTGGTCGCTATGCCGTAGGCTGTGACCGATGTGCTTGCTGCATGGAATAGGATTGCGGGCAACCTGAAAATGAACGGGACACCCAACACGAGCACGTAGGTGAAAAACTCAAAGATGCCAAAGCCCAACCCCACCAAGAAACCCAAGATGAAGATTGATCTCTCAGTTTCGCCGTGTCGGTAGAGCAGCGGGAAAGCCTTCGCGAATTCCTCGATCCACGGTGCGAATATCACGGCAGAAAACAACGCGGCGTACGACAGAGGCAATGACTCTACGAGTGAATTTGTGAACAGATTGACAAACAATGTGAGCGGGATGCTTGAGATTATGCCTGAGATGAAGAAGAAGAGTTTCTCTTTGAAGGCTGGTTTGTGAATTGGGATTACGGCTTGGCTCTCATGCAGAGTTGTCATTTTGAATGCTCCTTTGCGTTTGTTTCTGTTGGGCATGCGATTATGTTTTTGTTAGGTGTGTGTCTAGCAGGTTTCTGCAGTATGCGGTGCCGTCGCAGAGTGTGGTGTTGTATTGTGAGAGTTGTTCTCGGCAGGATGCGAAGGCTAGTTTGTGTTTTAGTACGATGGGGCGTAGCGTCTCTATTATTTTCCTCCGTTTCTCGAATGGTAGGTATTTGTAGCCGACCGTCCATGTGCCGTTCTTGTATTCGTGTGCTAGTCGTTGGGTGGCTTGTGGGTTTGTTTTTTTCATTGCGGCTGGGAAGCCTCTTACGTGTTTCATTGTTGCTACAGTAACCTGTTTGACGCCGATGTTGGCGAGTGTGGTGACTAGGCTTTCGAAGTCTTTTTCGTCATCGTTGATTGTTGGCAGGATGGGGTCTATTCTTGCTGTGGCAACGATGCCACTTTCAACGACTTTCTGTATGGCTGAGAGTCGTTTTTCTGGGGTTGGAGCGTGGGGTTCGATGGTTTTGGCTGTGTTTTCGTGGGGGGTTGTGATGGTTACTGATATGACTGTTGGTGTTTTTTTGTAGATGTCTATGTCTCGTGTGACTAGGTTTGATTTGGTTACGATTAGTAGGGGGAAGCCGTGTTTGGCTAGTGTTTGGGTGCATTTTCGTGTGATTTGATGGGTGGCTTCGAGTGGTTGGTAGGGGTCGGTGCAGTCGCTTAGCATGACGGGTAGTTTGGGTTTGGTGTTTTTTGCCATGGTTTCGATTTGGTCTTTGAGGTTGAGGCGGGGTTGTGTGTGGCCGGTGAAGCTTGGGAATTTGGTGGCGTAGCAGTAGATGCATTGGTGGGCGCAGCGTCCTAGGTATGTGTTTAGGTTGTATTTTGGTAGGCATGTGCAGTGGGCGGCTTTGGTGGAGTTGAATAGGGGTAGTTTCATAGTTGTGTGTCATTGAGAATGGGGGCTGCAGGGGTTTAAAAGGGTTCAGTGTTAGGTGTAGGTAGGCTAGTATGAGGCTGTGAAAAAATTTTTAGGGGTGGGCTGAGTCGGAACTGTTTGTGGTTTGGGTTCTGTTTTGATTTCTGTATGGTGTTTTGGGCGCTGATTGTGTGCGCTTTCTATGTTGGTTTGCGTGGAGTTTCATGTTGTCATGCGTGGAGTTTCATGTTGCTAGAGTGGCGTTTGGGGATGTTGGTGGCTTTGCGGGAAAGAGAATTTCATTAGAAGAAGGAGATCATCGCTTAGTGCCTTCTTCTACCATGTTGAAACTTCGTTGTGCGGCTGAAGCTGTGTGGACGTCATCGTCAAACTGTTCCTAGTGACGACGATGTCCTACATGGTCGGGCTATAGGTGGCAGCTTGATGGTTGTAGTAGTACACGCAAGACTACACTGTACAACTTCTTCTATGTTGGCTGGGGTGAGGAGAGCCGGGTTCTGTTTTCACGTGTCATTA
>Ga0315310_10001796_pt1 | contig 13537 bp, 3 predicted proteins | sample TDP5_MG_FD_203630 | JGI IMG/M metagenome (GOLD analysis project Ga0315310, IMG submission 203630) | Freshwater sediment microbial communities from Lake Towuti, South Sulawesi, Indonesia - TDP5 | ecosystem: Environmental > Aquatic > Freshwater > Lake > Sediment | place: Indonesia: South Sulawesi... | reverse complement strand
GGCGGGTGATCCGAACGATGGGTGGCTCTGCATCGATATTTACATGCAGGCCTCGAGCCGGGGAACTCCTCACCGCGCCCCATGGGAAAACCACTGCATTAACAAAGCCGGTTGGGGCGGCTCGATAGACTACGCTGAAACCCCAATGCTCTCCACCGCCCCAGATGTGACGACGATAAAGGTGCTTGTCCCGCCGACTCGGGGGGTCGATGTGTCGATCTCGCCTAGCTACCAAAGTGGCTTGCCAGGGGGGGTCATCAATTATACCATGACAGTCAAGAACACCGGGACCCTCGGTGCAGACAATTACAACCTGACCGTCGGCGACAACACAGGTTGGGGGGATAACGTATGGCTCGACAATTATCGGCTCGAGAACATCCCACAGGGCGAAAACAGAACCACCACACTGCGCGTTCGCATACCAGGGAATGCGACAGGTTGCACCGAGGACAACATATGGGTCAAGGCGACATCTCAGGGAGACAACACGAAAAGCGATAACGACAGCTGCATAGCCCATGTGACGATCGTGAGGGGAGTTCAGGTGGTGATCGAGCCACCTACCCAGGAGAACGAGAACGGGGGAACGCTCACCTACACTATCGCGGTCAAAAATATGGGCAACGTACAGGAGAACTTCCAGCTCGAGAAGGGGGATAACGCCGGCTGGGCGCTTAGCCTCGATAACGACTGGCTCCTGGTCCCGAGGGTTGAAAATAGGACGACGAGGCTGACCGCCAACATACCATCCAACGCGAGGGGCTGTACCTGGGACAACATACGGGTCAAAGCCACCTCGAAGGATAATGTGGAAGTATTTGATAACGAGAGCTGCCTTGGTCACGTGAGGGTCGTTCGAGGCGTCGATATCTCAATTTCGCCGAGCTACCAGAGCGGAGCTCCTGGAGCAACGCTCAGCTATACCGTCACCGTTGCCAACACCGGCAATGCTGAGGATACTTATGATTTGATAGCAAGTGATGACGCGGGTTGGTCGCCGGGCGTCTCGCTGGCCTCGTTGACCGTTCCGCCCCAGGAAAATAGGACAGCCACGCTCAGCGTCACCGTGCCACTCGACGCTATGGGCTGCACGAGCGACAACATAACTGTCACCGCAACTTCACAGGCCGATAACACCGCGAAGGACAACGATAACTGCGTGGCTCATGCGACCATCGTTCGAGGCGTCGATGTCATGATCTCGCCGAGCGAGAACCACGCTGAGAACGGGCAGACCGTCACCTTCACCGTCACGGTTAGGAACACTGGAAGTGTTCTAGACAATTATATCTTGACATTAAGCGATAACGCCGGCTGGGGTCCGACGCTTGATAACAATAGGTTTGAAAATGTTGGCCCCGGGGAGAGCGGGCAGACGACGCTTCGGGTCACCATACCCAGCGATGCAGCGATCTGCACCATGGATAATGTAACGGTAACCGCCACTTCGGAGGAAAACTCGGCGGTGAGCGACAACTTCAGCTGTATCGCCCACTCACAACCATTGAAACCGAGAGCGAAATTCGGCCTTGTGACATTATACAAGATCACTTTGGACTTAGACCTTTACATTGAAAATGGTCGAAAACTCGTAGCTAGGTTCCACAGCTACGGCGGAAACTATCAAGGGGAGAATATTATCAAGGATAATTTGACGCCACCCACGCAGGTGATTTTCTTAGAGAATGTCCGTCATCCAGGGAATAAGCCCGTAGAAAGGGTCACCCTTGTCCTTACAGACAATTCGAGCGGCGTAATATCGGCCATAGCGGGCTTTACTGTCGTTAGGAACGACCTCTTTGCTAGGCTAATAGAAATCAGGAGATTGTGGCCATACCTTTCACAACCTGAAAGGGATGAACTATGGGAGGAGCTCGGGAACATACGTACGCAGTGGCCTTTCGCTCCGACATCCCCATTAATCATTCAACACCCGGGAGGGGGAGAGATCGGAGTTAAACCGGGCAAAACATTCGTCTTAAGTCACAGGCTGTATTGGGAAAGTGTGGGCGCAGGATTTTATAAAATCAGAATTCGTTGGGACTGCCCTGAAAATCATCCTTACGAGAACTTCACAATTTTAGGCGCGAGGGCTTACTTTGTGGGTACTAGAGACCCTATAGAAAACATAATATCCTGGTCGATCTCCCCCTCGGGTGGAGGCACTAGGTACACCTTTGAAATTGGAAATGATACAGCGGATAACAGAAATGGGGATTTCAACGTGGATATAGATGTACAAGCTTCAGGATTGGATGGCACCCCCCATGCCGCCCCCTATGATCACCTGATCTATTACGATATCATAGAAGTTAGGGAGGAGGAAGATCCGGCCGTATATCCTGAACCCGTTATTATTCACGTGCTCCCCTGGACTTTGGGCGCTAGCGTCTCGATCTCACCGAGCGAGAACATATACATTCCGGGGGAAAACGTCACTTTTGCAGTGACCGTGAGGAACACAGGCGAGATCAGGGATAATTTCACCTTAACCGTCGACGATGACATGGGCTGGGCTAGGTGGATTTCGCCACCTTGGCTGGAGCTAGATAATGGTCAGGAAGGCCATGCCACACTGACGGTCACCCTAGATCCTGCCTCGGAATCATGCACGAGGGACAGCGTAGTCGTAACCGCCACTTCACAGCACGATCCAACGGTGGACGCCTCAGCCAGCTGCGTGGCACATGCAATGGCAGCCTATGATGTCGAGGTCTATATCTCACCGACCGAGAACAGCGGCCCGCCAGGGAGTACGGTTGAATTTATCGTTACGGTTAGAAACAAAGGGATGCTTGATGACACCTATACCTTAACTGCCACGGACAACAACGGCTGGTCCCTGGTGGTTTCGCCCACCTCGCTGACGGTACCCGCAGATGAAGATGGAACCGCGACATTAAGAGTAGCGATCCCGACCACCGCCGAGAACTGCACCCGGGACAACATAACCGTCACCGCCACCTCAAAGGCTGAGGGATCGGTGAAGGCGAGCGGAACTTGTGTTGCGCATGCGGTTATCATAAGGAGGATGGAAGTTTCAATTTCACCAAATAACAATAGCGGTCCGTCGGGGAGCGTGCTGGTATACACAGTCACCGTCAAGAATACGGGTAATGTTGTTGACAACTACGGATTGACCGCAAGCGATAGTGCTGGCTGGGGACTGATTGTCTCGCCTACTTCCCTTACGGTTCCTTCCGGTGAAAACAGGACCGCGACGCTGAGCGTTTTTATACCGGGCAATGCTGCATATGGCGCCACAGATAGCATAACGGTTCGAGCCACAGGAACTGGGATGGAAAAGCTGGCGACCTGCACAGCAAGTGTTTCAATCCTGAGGGTTGCTGAGGTTTCGATCTCACCAAATGAGAATTCTGGGGTCCCTGGCACGACGCTCCGTTATTCGATCATCATCCAGAATAGGGGCAACGTCGATGAGAACTACTCACTGACCGCAACCGATAATGCAGGCTGGGGCAAGATAATTTCACCGACCTCGATGACGGTTTCTCGGGGCGAAAATAGGATGGCAACGTTGACGGTGACAATACCCGACAACGCGGCACACTGCTCGAGGGATAACTTAACGGTTATCGTCCGCTCAGATGATACAATAAGGGGTTCTGGTTGGTGTATAGCGCATTCCATCGCCTGGGATGTTAGGGTGTCAATTTCGCCAAGCTCCCAGGAAAACAAGCCCGGCGGCCAGCTCAGCTACTCGGTTACAGTTACAAATTCGGGCGTATTTGGCGATAACTACGATCTAAGCGTCACGGACGATGCTGGCTGGGGCCTCGCACTCTCCGAGAACCTGCTGGAAAACATCCCCAGCGGGGCGAGCAGGACAATCAGGCTATCCGTTTTAATTCCGGACAACGCGCTCGGCTGCACCAATGATAACATAACTGTCACCGCCATATCGAGGACGGATAATATGGTAATGGCGAGCAGAGGATGCGTTGCCCATGCGATTATTGTAAGGAAAATGATGGTGCTATCGATTGCGCCGAGCTACCAGAGTGGCTTACCTGGGAGTTCGCTGACTTATACAGTTACCATCAGGAATACGGGCAACGCTTCGGACAACTACAACCTAAGCGTGAGCGATAATGCAGGCTGGGGTCCAACTCTCTCGTCGACTTCATTAATGGTGCTCCCAGCTGAAAACGGGACAGCAACGCTAAGCGTAACCATCCCGAGCGCTGCGGTACAATGCACCAGGGATAACATAACTATTACCGCTGTCTCGGCTGAAAATACCGAATTAAAGGCCTCAGCAAGTTGTGAGGCCCATGCGTCCCCCATAAGAGGCGCGGAGGTCTCGATATCCCCGGGCTATGGGAGGGGCCTTCAGGGGTCAACGCTTACTTACACAGTTACGATCAAAAATAAGGGAACGGTCGCTGAGAATTTTGCCCTAAGCGCGACGAGCGTTGCGGGTTGGTCGCCTCGCATCGAGCCAGCCTCTTTATCCCTTGCCCCTGGTGCCTCGGGTGAAGCGACGCTGAAGGTCGTAATACCGCTCACCGCGGGTAAGGACACCTCGGTCTCGGTCATGGTAAGGGCGACCTCAACAGAAGATCCGACGGTGAGCGCCTCAGGCACATGCAGGGCAGTCGTTGGGGCGGCGGCTGAAGAGGAGGAGGGCATACCGATAATTTCCCTGCTTGTTCCACTCGCTTTGATAGCAATTGCAATAATTGTCGCAATATTGATAGCGAAGCGCAGGCCGCGCAGGATGAGGAAAGTAGGCCAGCACACAATTTTGAGGGATGTAGCCGCGGGCCGCTGGTAAAACTCACGGTTTATCGTTTCCGACTCTCTGGCGCGAGCAAATATCGATGCTCCCTCTTCTCCTCGCGTCCCCAGCTTATGGCCAAGATTGCTAATAAGATAACGATTATGAGTAGAATCAGCAACCAAAAAATGAGGGTGGTCAACTCATAGAGCCCCACCATATCGATCACATACATCACTATCATAACAATTATCAAAACGATGGGGACAAGTAACGGAATCCACCGCTTCTTTTTACGCTTCCTGCGGTAGGCCCAAATCCCCAGGGTGATGAGGGCGATCACCAAAAGGATCAGGAGCCAGTCCGATATCAGCCACTCATAGGGTCCGGCAATGTTGAGGGTATAAGTTGCCTTTCGGACCTTGCCTCGCGTTCCGATGCCGGTTATCGTGATCACATGCTTGCCGGTTGGGGCATTAGAGGAGGTGGAAATAGTCATGGTGGAGGTGAAGGTTTTTCCTCCCGCGGGCGGGTCAAGTTCAACCGTGACGTTCGATGGCGCACCTTCTATGGACAGCGCCACGTTTTCAAAGCCAATGATCGACACGGTAACGATCGCTGAAATCGACTTCCCCTGGACCACCGAGCCCTTCACAGGGTTAATGCTGATGGAAAAATCCGGCTCACCAAAGCAGTAAATCTTAGAATCGTATGACCCAATATATATCTTCCCGTCCGCTACGGCCGGGGAAGAATGAACGATATTGCCAGTAAGGTAGCTCCATATTAGACCACCAGTTTCGGCATTTAAGCAGTAAATTTTGCGATCATAGGACCCCACATAAACCATTCCATTCGCGACCGCAGGGGAAGAATGGACGGATGAGCCAGTGGGGAAATTCCAAATCACGGCACCGGTTTCAGCATTTAGACAATAGACCTTCCAGTCGTAGGACCCGACGTAAACTTTGCCGTTTACGACTGCAGGGGATGAGGAGATTTCAAAACCCGTCTTCGAACTCCAGATCACATCACCGGTTTCAGCATTTAAGCAGTAAATTTCGTTATCATAGGACCCGACGTAAACCTTCCCATCCACGACCGCAGGGGACGAATATACTTCGCCCCCTGTCTCATAGTTCCAGATGAGGGTGCCGCTGTTTCCATCCAAGCAGTATACTTTGTTATCATTTGACCCAACGTACACCTTCCCATTCCAGACGGCCGGGGATGAAAAAACATAGTCGTTAGTCAGGAACACCCAGATTAAGTCACCATTTTCGGCATTTAGGCAGTAGATATTATCGTCGTTGGAACTGAAGTAAACTTTCCCATTCACAACTGCTGGGGATGAATAAACCTCTAGAGCCGTTTGGTAGCTCCATATGAGTTCGCCGTTCTCGGCATTAAAGCAGTAAATCCTGTAATCGTTTGAGCCGACGTAAACCTTGCCATCGACAACCGTTGGCGAGGAATGTACACCATCCCCCGTGCGATAGAACCAAATGACATCACCGTTGTTCTCATCCAAGCAGTAAAGATTGTAGTCCTTGGAGCCGACGTATACCCTCCCGTTTACGACGGCCGGGGAAGAATAGATGAAGTCGCCGGTGGTGAACTCCCAGAGGATGGTATTATCAACTGGTGCCTCGGATATCGAGTAGCCCGTATGTTGGGGGTCGCCGTGGAACATGGGCCAATCTTGAGCCCCTACTGCATATGCAGAGGCCAAAAGCATGAATATAACTATAGGTCCCCACTTCACATGATCCCGGAGAGTATTTTCATTTTTCACGTATAAACCCCATGAGAAGCCGATTCAAATTAAAAACCAACATGTTTTTAGATTATTAAAGCTATCCTAAATAATGGGATTCCCCTGGGGAGGAGTGGACCATTAATCGTTATGGTGGCCCCTTTGCTTTTAGTCGCATGTATGCTGGGGTCGGTTTCTGCAGTGGGGATAGAAAAACCCGATTCCCCATCCCCTTCGCTTTTTATACGGCTAAAGGCGGCAACTTTCGATCCGTTGAGGGGGGAGCCTGGGTTCCCGCCAGACCTGAGGATATCATCGTACCCAGGGGGCGAAACTGGTTGCTATATCGTGCAGTTCAGCGGCCCAGTTAGGCCCGAGTGGAAGGAGCAGATTAGGGGGGTCGGGGGCAAACTCTCTTGGTACATCCCGGATTACGCATTTCTAGTGCAGATGGACCCCTCCGTAAAAACAAGAATTCAATCTCTCCCATTTGTTAGGTGGGTGGGTATCTATCAGCCCGCGTACAAGATCCATCCAGATCTTCTGGGCAAGGAAGCGGCGGAACTCACCACTATCAACATCCTGACATCAGGAGTCCAAGGAATGAGCTCGGTGGTGGCGAAGATCAACGACATTAGCGGTGAAATTTTCAGCTTGGAGGATGCAGCAGGTGGGATGATAAAGGCGCAGGTAAGGGCATCTGAGATTTCTGGGCTAGCCGCAATGAACGATGTCATCTGGATCGAGCCTTGGGCTCCCCGCATTGCATTCAACGATACCGCGCGATGGGTAATTCAATCTGGGCTGAGCGGCTTCACCCCAGTCCACGACAACGGCATTCGGGGAGAAAATCAAATAGTGACGATCGCGGATACTGGTTTGCGTTTAAGCCACGAGATGTTTGTTGACCCAGGCAAGACAGTCGGACCAGAGCACCGGAAGGTCTATGCTTATTATGTCCCCGTTGGTGCGGGTGGTGTTATAGGGGATGAATCTGGACACGGCACCCACGTCGCTGGCACCGTGGCGGGAGATGCGGGCACTTGGGGCGCATACGATAGCGCGCCCGATATCTCCGGCAAGCATGATGGGCAAGCATTCACCGCACGGATAGTGATGCAGGATATCGATAACTATAATGATCCTGAAGGATACATCTATCCTCCAAATGATTACAACAACCTTTTCCAGCCAGCATACGACGTTGGCTCAATGATTCACTCCAACAGCTGGGGGGGCCTTACATCCGAATATGACTCGTGGTACGATACGGAGGCCCAAATGATTGATAATTTTATGTGGCGACACAAAAACTTCCAGGTTCTTTTTGCAATGGGCAACGAAGGGCCTAATCCAAATAAGCTGACATTTGAAGCGCAGGCAAAGAATGCAATCAGCGTTGGGGCAACGTTGAATGGGGCGAGCGCGGACAGTATAATTTCTTGGAGCGGCAGAGGCCTAGCCGACGACAATAGGATAAAGCCTACCGTCGTGGCACCCGGCGTGAGCATATGGTCAGCCAATTACAGCGGGGATAATCTCTACACTCTAAAGTCTGGGACGAGCATGGCGACGCCCACCGCCGCCGGCGCAGTAGCATTGATCGCGCAGTACTATTCAGAGGGTTGGTATCCGACGGGAGAGAAAAATCCGAGCAACGCATTTGAGCCAACCTCCGCTTTAATCCGAGCGACCTTGATAAATGGTGCCGATGAGATAAGCGGCAGCGGCGCATATCAAAACTCAAATGCATATCCGAACGGCGATCAAGGCTGGGGAAGGGTCAACCTGAATAATTCATTGTATTTCAAAGGTGATATCAAGAAAATGTGGGCCGCCGACAATAAGCAGGGCGTGGCCACAGGTCAAACGTCTACATATCAAATCGCGGTGGATGATAATACTCAACCATTGGAGTTCACATTGGGGTGGACGGACTATCCTGGCTTTCCCGCCGCCTCCATAGAGCTCGTCAATGACTTGAATCTCAAGGTCATCGATCCGAATGGCAATGAATACTGGGGTAACGTTTTCACCAGCTACAATCCAGGGTACTCGACCACTGGTGGGGCACCTGACCACCGCAACGTTGAGGAGACGGTCCTGCTTTTGCCCGATAACAACAAGTTTCCGACTGGGACGTATGTTGTGGAGGTGATAGGAGATAATGTGCCGGAGGGAGAAGCGGGGACGAATGCACAGCCCTTCGCACTAGTTGTCACGGGAGGCATAGACTATACACCTCCCCCTGCACCGACGCTCGTATGGCCAGCCAACGGCGAAAACGTGATGGACAACACCCCCTTCCTCGATTGGCTGGCTGTAAGCGACAACTCCATGCCAGTCCTATACCACGTTTACGTAGACAATGACTCCAACTTCTCGTCGGTTGATCGTGACTCGGGCTGGATTTTGACTGATCAGTGGGAGGTCACCCCCGTCCTCAGCGAAGGGATATGGTTCTGGCGGGTGCAGGCCAAGGATAACGCTGGCAACATCGGCGAAAATTCACAACGTTCCTTTAGGGTCGACGTAACTCCGCCACCGACTCCGACCCCCTTGGAGCCAGCCGATGGAGCGGTAACCTCGGACAACTCCCCGACCTTCAGATGGGCTGCCTTAGTCGATAATAGCATGCCAGTCACCTATAGGCTGCAGGTGGACAACGACAACGACTTCTTATCGCCCGAGGTCGACGCATCGAGCCTTACGGATAATGCCTATACGCCAACGGTCGGACTGCTTTATGAGAACTATTCCTGGCGAGTTCAAGCTGCTGACAACGCTGGCAACGTCAGCGAGTGGTCACCGGTGCGAACGCTGCTAATTTACAAAGCTGGCAGGGTGAGGGTGTCAAGCCCGTATAAGAACTACCCGTACTGGTTTAGGGGCAACATTCACTCGCATACGGAAAACTCCGACGGGTCAAATACTGCTTATGAGATGATGACCGCCTACCGCGCAAATGGCTATTCTTTCAACGCGATAACCGATCATAGATATTTGACAAATTCGGAACAATTTACTGATCTACCGTATTTCCTGGGGATAAATGGGGAGGAAGTGGGGTATGGTACACACATGCTCGCCATAGGCATCGAAAACTGGATCTCAAGTAGTGGAAGCGTGATCGATTGGGTGAATAACGTTTTGAGCCAGGGGGGGATAGCGATACCGGCTCACCCGGCCTACTTTGGTTGGACCTTAGATTCTCTAAGAGCAGCCGTGGATGCTGGGGCAAGGGGGATGGAGATCCACGGTGATGCAAATACCGGCCCGGCGGCCAGAGAGATGTGGGACACCCTCCTAAGCGAGAACAGGCTGGTGTACGGCTTCATGAACGATGATGCCCATTCCACGGGAAGCATAGGCAGATGGGGTTGGAATGTAGTCAACGCTGAGTCCCTGAATAAAGAAAACATCCTCAAAAATCTTAAGGAGGGCAACTTCTACTGCGTGCAGAGTTCCCCTCCGGGACCAGGGGTTGGACCCCAGATAAACAGCATCACCGTGGAGAACGAAAATGTAATAGTGATAATCTCCCCAGGCGAATACGTCCTTTTCATAGGAGATAACGGCATACTTTTGGAAAACAAAGAGCTGGTCGATAATAAAGCTTCTTATATCCCCGCTCCATGGGTCAGCTACGTCCGAATGGAGGTTTACGGAGGAGGTGGGGTATCGTATACTCAGCCATTGTCGGTTTCATTCGAAGAGCCAAAGGCCGAGTTCAGCCTCGTCACCCTTTACAAGGTTGGCCTTGATGTCGACCTCCAGCTGGAAAATGGATCGAAGCTCGTCGTCAAGTTCTACACCTACGGCGACGAATATCGATGCGAGAACGTCGTATGGGAAGGCACGACGCCCGCACACGTGGCCTTTGTGAAAAACGTGCCACATCCTGAGAACAGGCCCGTGGAGAAGGTCGCGTTAGTCTTAACTATGGACAACACCGAGAACGAGATCTCAACCATTGCTAGCTTCATAGTGAATAGGGATGTCCTCTGGGAAAGGCTAATTGGGATACGTGGGGAATGGACCTATGCCACGCCGGAGGAAAGAGATGCCCTCTGGAAGGAGCTCTTGGGTATACGAGGACAGTGGCCAAGCGCGCCCTCGTATAGGTAAACAGCAAGGTGCGTATGAGTTGGGAAGGGACCACGATCGTCCCTTAATATCGTTCCGAACGTGGTGAAAACGTTTAACCAGGCTAATTTCCGATCGCTCGCTCATCGTTCCACATTCCCAGGATATGCCTTATTGGACCACTAGGACGAAGCTATTTTACCGTTAACCTTTCCTATTTTTACTAAATAGAAGATGCGGGGAAGTCGCATGAAACCCGATTACGAAAAGTTAGGCCTGAGGGTTGGTATCGAGATCCATCAAGAACTCGATACCCACAAGCTATTCTGCAACTGCCCCTCCACCCTGCAGGAGGAGGAGCCTCCGCTCGAGGTAAGGAGACGGCTCAGGCCGACTCAAAGTGAGCTCGGCGAGGTGGATCGAGCCGCGTTAGCGGAAGCGATCAAGGGAAAGGGGTTCAGGTACGACGTTTACCCCGAAACTATCTGTTTGGTCGAGCTCGACGAGGAACCTCCTCATCCCCTGAATGAGGAAGCGCTCGATATCGCCCTTGAAGTCGCGCTGCTTTTGAACGCTAGTCCCGTAGATGAAGCGCACACCATGCGAAAGATAGTCATAGACGGCAGCAACACCTGCGGCTTCCAGAGGACGACCTTGGTGGCCACCGACGGTTACATTGAAACTGCCGGGGGGCGAATCCACATCCCGACAATCTGCCTCGAGGAGGATGCAGCCAGGAAGTTTGGGGAAGATGAAGAGCTGATCGACTATCGCCTGGACAGGCTGGGAATACCGCTCGTGGAGATAGCTACTGGGCCTGATTTCTCCGACCCCTATACCCCGGCCGATGTCGCCTTGAACATCGGGCAGATCCTACGTGCCACCGGTAAGGTCAAGCGGGGCATTGGCACGATAAGGCAAGATATAAACATCTCCATCAAAGGCGGCGCTAGGCAGGAGATAAAGGGTATCCAAGAGCTCGGGCTCATCTCGGCGGTGATCGAGCGCGAGGTTCAAAGGCAGGTCGCGCTGCTCGAGATCAGGGAAGAGCTCAGGAAGAGGGGAGCTGAAAAGGTTGAGGAAAAATTCATCGATGTCACCAAAATTTTTTCAATGACAGGCTCGAAGGTGATAAGCAAAGCCATCCAAACGGGCGGGGTTGTCCTAGCGCTCAAATTGCCGAAGTTCGGCGGCCTGATCGGTAAGGGGCTGCAGCCAAATCGGAGGTTGGGAACCGAGTTGGCTGATTATGCGAAGATATACGGTAAAGTCGGGGGCATCTTCCACACTGATGAGTTGCCGGCCTGCGGGATCTCAGCAGAGGAGGTCGAAGAACTTAAAATGGCTGTGGATGCCTTGCTGGACGATGCCGTGGTCTTGGTGGCGGATAACGAGGAGAGAGCGGAGGGTGCGCTGAGCGCAGTTGTCGGAAGGGTGAGTCAGGCCTTGGAAGGCGTGCCCGAGGAAACGCGCAGGGCCCTGCCGGATGGCAACACGGAGTTCATGCGCCCATTGCCCGGTGCCGCCCGCATGTACGTTGAAACGGACATCCCGCCGATCCCGATCACCGAGGATAAATTGGGGAAAATCAGAAGACAGCTGCCGGAAATGCCTGAGCAAAAACGCAAGAGATTTATTCGAGACTATGGACTCAGCGAGGAGCTCGCCAAACGGATGAGCATATCGGAGCGAGCCGAGCTATTCGAGGAGCTGGTCGAAAAGTACAGAGCTCCACCAGTCGTGGTCGCCACAACCTTAGAAGAGGTTCCGGTAACTCTGAGGAGGGAAGGCGTGCCCGTGGAAAATATCCCAAATGACGCTATTGATGACGTCATTCAGCTCGTTTCAAAGGGTGAGCTCGCAAAGGAGGCGATCCCCGACGTTTTGAGGCATGTGGCAAAGGGCCCCACCGTTCGAGATGCTATCGAACATCTGGGGTTGAGGAGGATGATGAAGGCTGAGGTGTTAAATCTCGTTTCTAGGGCAATTCGGGAGAACCAGAAATTAATTGAGGAGCGGGGCGAAGCGGCGGTGAAGCCATTGATGGGGATAATCATGGAAAAAGCGCGAGGGCGAGCTGACGGAAAATTGGTACATGAACTGCTCGAGCGAGAACTTCGGAAGTTAAAGCTCAAATGAAGCTTTAAGAGCGAACAGGACTAAATGTCGCCGAGGTATCGAATTGTGCGGCATAGTTGGCTACATCGGCGGGCGACCGGCAGCTCCCCTCCTGCTCGACGCGCTCAAGCGGCTGGAGTACAGGGGCTATGATTCGGCTGGCATCGTTACGATTTCGGATGGACTTCATGTGAAGAAGGACAAAGGAAAGATAGACGAGATCCACAGCAAATTAAATCTCGCCGACATGCCTGGAACTGCTGGCATAGGTCACACGCGTTGGGCCACCCACGGCATGCCCTCGCAGGCGAATGCTCACCCTCACCTCGATAAGGCTCGCACGATAGCGGTCGTTCATAACGGCATAATTGAGAACTACGTCGAGCTCCGCAAATTCCTGATAAAGCAGGGTTACAAATTCAAGTCGGAGACCGATACCGAAGTCGTACCTCATCTGATCAACTATTTCATGAAAAAGGGAAAGAAATTCGAGGAAGCGGTGAGGCTGGCGACCGAGCGATTAAAAGGTAGTTATGCGCTTGCCATCGCGTACGTAGCGGAGCCAGATAAAATCATCGCCGTTCGCAAGGAGAGTCCATTGATTTTGGGTTTGGGGAAAGATGAAACACTCTTAGCCTCCGACATCCCAGCAGTGCTTCCCTATACCAAGCGCGTTATCATCTTGGAGGATGGCGAAATGGCGATCCTCAGCCTAGGAAAGGCTATTGTTAAACGCTTGGATTCTGGCAAGCTTGTGAAAAAAACTCCGATGGAAGTGGCCTGGACGATGGAAATGGCGGAAAAGAGGGGCTATCCGCACTTCATGCTCAAGG
>Ga0315310_10001795_pt1 | contig 13537 bp, 25 predicted proteins | sample TDP5_MG_FD_203630 | JGI IMG/M metagenome (GOLD analysis project Ga0315310, IMG submission 203630) | Freshwater sediment microbial communities from Lake Towuti, South Sulawesi, Indonesia - TDP5 | ecosystem: Environmental > Aquatic > Freshwater > Lake > Sediment | place: Indonesia: South Sulawesi... | reverse complement strand
ACTTGGTCATTGCTTCAATCCAGCGTTGCCCAACATCTAAGGCCTTTGGGTAGATATGCCTCATGACGGCATTCTTCAACTCGGGGGGAGCGAAGGCTGAGGCCATGGATTGGGTCCAATCATCCGAAAGTGTTATGGCCATGTTTATCAGACCCTCAGGGTACCCGCGGGCCCGCCACTCTCGGCGCTTAGCCTCCTTCATGCTCTCGAGGCTCATGTCGACGCCCCCAACGCCTATTTGCCTTGAAAACAGGGAGCTTTGAAGAATCTTTCTTGGCCTCACCTTGGCAGCCAGTCGGATCTCCTCAAGAGCCTTTATCGCTGGCTTATCAAGGATTATGGTCTTCCTCTTCTCTAACACTTCCCTCAAACTCATTTCATACCCTACCCTTTATACTAGTTGCTCCATAAACTTCTCAAGTATCCTTCTATGCTCCCTCTCATCATCAGCAATCTTGGACAAACTCTTAGAGACATCAGGAAGCCCCTGTTTGTAAGCGGATCTTGCGAACTCCCTATACTCCAACTCACCCGCAATTTCATCAGTAATCATCTTCCCAAGACCTTCAGCCAGCATCCTCCTGTCAGGTTTAAGTTCTTGCCCTTTAAGCTTCTTAACGAGCGGTTCCCTGAGCAGAACTGTTTTCCTCTTTCCCAACATCTCCCTCAAACTCATTTAAGGTCTCTCCATTTCTCTTTCAAGTTTAGCTTTAAGATCCTGCCACAAAGTTCTATGATGCATCTCATCAAGCCCAATTTGAAGTGCTAAAGCCCGGGCCTCAGGATGTTTAAGATATCTCGCAACGCTATTATACTTTTCAACATCAGAGTTCTCATCCCTAATAAAACGGTCTATCTCTGAGATATCTACGCTTCCAGAGTAAGTTTGCTTCAGAAGTTTTCTCTCTCTAAGTATCTTACGGAGTGGGCCCTCCTCTAAAAAATTCATCCCCAATATCTCCCATATGTCATCATTTGTCCACAAATGGGACATTTAGGATCTGCCTGATAGGTAAGAATCTGAATTATCTCCGAGTGAGGATGTCTGGGATTATCACAATAATAAAATCTCTTCTCCAATTGTCCTGAGAGGCCCTCGCCTCCCCTCAACTTTTTCCTAAGGGGGCCCACCGGAAGGATGCCTAACGGACCCTTCTCTTCAGTCAACTTTAAACACCTGTGTAACATTTATTCTGAGAGAGCTCTGCGCCATCGTTCAGCTATCTCCTGGGGCCCCATACCGCTAGGTGCCTTGGCACTAGTTGCCCTCTTTCTAAGGTAGTTCACGCTACGCTGAATCCTCTCTACCCGTTTTTCCCATAATGTTTTCAGGGCAGGGGTCTTAGCTGCGGTTGCTCGTTCCTGCGCACGTTTCAATCGTTCTTCTGCGATCTTTAAGCGTCCTTCCCAGAAGGTTGCTGGCGCCTCATATATAGGAGATAAGTTCCGTCGCATCTTCTCCGTCATCTCTCTTATAGTTGGCATCTCCTCACCTCCTTAAGCACCCTTAAGTAATCCCTCCGATACAACTCGGCTCCAGCTTTCTATGAAAGCCTCCCTCTCTTTCCCAGTCAATCCGGCCCTATCAGCCATTCCGGCTGCCAGTTTCTTCCCCCAGGTCTCCCTGACCACCTCAACGGCCTCCTCCTTGGTCACACCTGGAGGTAGGGCGATTTGGCCTCCGAAGGGGAAGGGGTTAAGCTTCGTGACTAGGGGCTGGTCCAAGATTAGTGTCGGGCGTTCCTTGAGAAGATCAATGACTGGTGTCTTCCTTTCAATGAGCGGATACTTCGCACCTTTAAACATCCTCAACCCTCAAAATATTTTTAATGTCTTCAGAGAATTTAAGTTTATTCTTTATTCTTTCTGTTTTAGAAAATAAAGCTTAAAAACGAATGGATGAAATATTGATAGGGGAATTAAATATGGCGACTGTGGAAGTTCCGAAGGAGGTAGAGGTTCAGCGGTTCATCATAGCCATCATATTCATACTTGGCTTCTTCACCCTAACAGGCATCGCATTCTATTCCCTATACATAGTCGATAAGACCACCGCAATCAACTTCATAAAGGACATACTCCTAGTCATCTCAGGCTGGGTTGGAGCCGTCGTAACCTTCTTCTTCGCCACCAAAGCTTTGGGTCGATAGAGGTGTGGTGAAATGAACGACAGAGAGCTGATCCTAGCTTTGAAGGAAAAGCTGAAAGAGAAAGGCGATGGCTTTAGATTCACTTATGGGCGTGAGGTCCTCACCGCCGAGGCCATGATCAAAAGGATTGACCACGACAAAAAGTTCAGGAAATTCGTGGTACAAATGATCCATGGCCTCTCTGTGGATTTAATTCTACGTGAGAAGCCATGAGCTGGTTGATCGTCTCCCCCGTCTTCGATACTGTCACCCAAGACTGTTATGAAGAGTCGAGGGACGCCCTCGAATACATGAAGGACAAGGTTAAGATAGTGGGCGACCTAAGCGGCAGGGCGGTTGGGCGTAGAGAGGTGGAGGACGCCCTAAAAGGGCAACCTGAGGCAAACCTAGCCTTCTGGAACCACGGTAGCGAAGACAAGCTGTGGGGGTCAGAGACGGAGGCGATCATAGACCTCCAAAACGTAGGCGTGCTCTCTGGAAGGGAAGTTTACACGGTCGCGTGCTCATTTGGTAAGACGGGCGGCGTAGAAGCCTACAAGGTCGGAGCGAAGGCGGTCTGGGCATCCACCGAGGTCGTGACCTACACCAACGACGCCAAGGAAGAGTTCAAGGAAGTCTTCAACTACGGAATTAAACGCCGAGTAGACAGCTTTCCATGGAAGGAATGCCTCGAAAAGACAAAGAAGCGAATGACTGAACTCATCGATAAACTGGTTGCTGAAGGAAAGAACCTGGCAGCCTCATGCATGACCTGGGACAGAGACCACCTCATTTGCTATAATGAAAGTCCTCCCCCACCGGAAGCCTGCCCCATATCAAGACTAATAGTGGGGCTTTTTGGATATGGGGTTTTGACAAAGTTGCGAAAAGTCAGGGAACGATTAAGGGGCGAAGTGACTAATCCTTGAAGGTTCCCAAAACTCTGGCAACATGCTTAACCTGAATGTCCGCAAGGTAGAGAGCCCACCAGCCTCTGCGGCACAGAACCGTATTTTTTGGGCCTCCGAAGAGCCAGGCCGTCATTTTCAATCCCTGGGGAGGGTTCACGTCCAAGTCGTCCCAGCGAAAAACCTTTGGCTCCACCACCCAATAAACGTTTCCGCCCCTCTTATTTTCGGCAACATATTTGGCCGCCTCAAAGACCTCATTAATGGGGGCATGGAGTGATACGAAGCTGAGGACGCGATACCAAGCTTGAAAAACTATGTTGTCCAGAGGGAGGACCCACTTCATAAACTCCTCAGCCATTTTGACCACCACAATAATTATTCTTGGAAAAGAATTTAAGTTTTTATACCGCTGGATAGGGGACGCGCCAGAGGATCTTGTTTATGAGGAAGAAGTAGCTGATCCCGATGGCGCCGAGGGTGGCCGCCTCTAGGGGTGGTAGGAGGATGAAGAGGGGAATGTATATGGTCGATATCTCTTCTAATGACATCGCCAGAAGTTCCTTATTGCGTTCATATTTCCTTGGTTTCGTCAGTCTATAGAGGTAAAATAGGGCCACAGTCATGAGTGTTACAGACATCACCAAACCCACTAGGCTATAGTGATTAAGCAGGAGAGAGAGGCCTAAAGTGAGGTTGGAGACCTTGACAAACCAGCCATAAATCCAGGCCCCTCCGGGCTTGAAGACCTTCTCCCCCTTCCAGGTTACATCCAAGAAGGCCCCCATCCTAGTTAAGATGTTACTCCTCTCCCTGATTTCCAACTCCTTTATGAAACCAGAGTAGGATATCTGAAACAGGATCGTGAAGAAGACATATCCAAGGTATAAAATTCCTAGTTTATCAATCGCTACATGGCTCAGGAACCAGCCCCACGCGCCCGAAGCTGTGCAGCAGATCGATATCGCCAAGAAGCCGAAGGGGCTCTCCTTACTTAACCCATCATTATAAGCGTGGCCGAAGGCGACCCAAAGAATCAAAGCCGCCATTGCCATGGCTGGGTTAGTGGAGATCCAAAAAGTCAGAAGTACGGCCCAGGCTGTTATAATTGAAAGCCCCCAATGGATGACGTTATGGGCCTCATGTATTTTAATTCCAGTGGAAATCAAGGGGTGGTGTCGCTTACTTGGATCCTTCTGGTCGTATCCCATGGCTGTATCCATGAGCGAATTTTCTCCGAAAGAGAAGTAATGAATCAGGACCAAAGTGTGTGCCAAAACTAGGGTTTTCAAATCTAAGAATTGGGCGTTGGTCAAGTAGGGGACAAGCACCAGAAGTAGGGTTGCAGGAGCGGTTTACGCTTTAGAAAGGGGTGGCAGAGGCTATCAGCCCCTTATCTAAATTGCGCCCGAAACAACTGCAACCAGCCTTTCAGGTTGGGCAGCTCATTCTAACCTCCTAATGAGCCAAGCCAGCGAATATAACCCCGTTATATCCGGCAACACCTTCCAATAACCTACCATATTCCTATCCCTAACTCTGCATATATTTGGCCAACCCTTCTTTCCCAAAATTTTCAAAATGAGGCTTTAACAAGCCAAGTCGAACTGCGCAGGCTTCGCAATAGACATTTCGAGGTGCAACATTAAACTCTTCTGGCTCCATATTCTCTGGGTGCAACTCTGGCGGGATTAATCTGTGAAAATGGGCAGAAAGTCTACTGTTTTCTCCACATAGACAGCATTCTATTGGTTTCAGTATATCCAAGGTACGGCTGATTAAAATCATGGTGCCCCATAGATCATCAGCGCATTCCTGGAACCGAATGATGCCTTTTAATGGTGTAAAATGGCAGTGATTTATGTCGTTCGTGTGAGGATTGCCTCCATATATGAAGGTGAAAGGTTCATTCATTTTGCCGATACATTCGCCGCTGTACCCCTGACTCATGTCTGCCTCTTCATCTTTAATCCTGGAATCCGCAACCATACTATTCCAGATGGGGGTGCATGTTCTTGCACAGGGACAAAGTTTTGGTCTTGTAGCTACTGACACAATTTTACCCCTTCATTCAACGAGGACGAGGTGTTGAGGGCTCGCACCCTTTGGTGAACGGATCAGTAGCGCGCTTAGATCACTACAAAGTTTGCAGCCATGGCATAACTCGTAATGGACTCTTCTCTTCGGGGTGAGGTCTTTTATGAGGGGATGCCGCTCCATGAACCGATGCTTCATTATTAAAACCTTGGCTGCTCTGTCGGTAATGATCTCGCTTAGACCAAAGTTGTTGTGGAGGGCTTCATGGAGCACGGTTTCGTCACTCCCTTGGGGTGTGATGATGGCTACATCCTTTCTCCAGCTGGGGGCTAAGCCCCTGAAGAAGGCTAAACCGTCCGTGAAGGCTACTGCAGGCCGCTCCAACATAAAGACATGTTTTGGTGGGCTCACAACATAGTACTTTGATAGGATTGATTCTATCTCCTCTGGGGATGGCATAAATTAATTATTTCTTGGAGGGATAAATAAGTCTTTTGAGATCTAGCAAGAGTTTACGTTTTTCGTAGGTCCAAGTACTTGGACCTTAATGAATAAACTTAAAAAGGTTATTCAATAAATAACAGGGTGAGTGAGTGAAATGGCCAATGTTCTAAGATTAATGGGACCTAGATCGATGATTATCGAAGGGCGCAGATTTTATCCAACCGAGGTAAGCTTACCCGCGTGGGCCAGGGCTAGGTTGTTGGTGGCGTTAGCGAGGCTGGAGCTCCGCGACATAAGGGTAAAGACACTTAAGGCGGAGCCCGACTTCACAGGCTTGCTGAACCCGAGCTTCGCACCCACTCTTCCCGTAGCTCTAGACCCCCGGGAGTACTTGGAAAGAATAAGGACAGAGGCACCTACCGATGGGGCGGAGATCGTGGAGTGGATGCAGGGGGCCTTCGTGGACAACGCCATTCTAGACTGCCGGATTAACGAGTACAACCGGTTGGGTTCCCAAGTTATCGGAATGAGCAACGACCCCTATATTCCGGGGGTTGTCGTGGAGGACTGTAACTTCAGAAGTGAGTATGGGCGTGATATAGGTTCCAGAGGCTATGGTATACTCCAAACCCCTCGAGGAAACTTTAACGTTGGTGCTGGAGGGAAGGCGAAGGGTATCGCCAGTAACCTCCTCACGTGGGGGGGCATTCCTTGGGTGGGGAGTATGCAGTGGATCGGCACCCTTATGAAGTGGAAGTCTCTGGCGAACACCCCAATAACGTCTTCCATCGGCTTTCCCACCTCAATCAACCCGACAACGGGGGCCTTCCTCTCAGGACCGCAGTTCGTTGTAATGAACCCAAGTCGCCCAGCTTTAAGGGTTGCTGTGACCCAGGTCTTCAGCGTCAGCGAGGCCCAGAGGCTTAACCTTGTCTATCGTGACCCTAACGACTACACGAGGGTTCTAGCCCAAGACTGGATCGATCTCCCTGCAGGGCAGAACCAGGTTAACTACACCATTGTCAGCTTTCCCTATGTCCCGCCAACCGTCCACGATATGCAACCCGAAGATAACAAAGTAATAGCCCTGAACCAGTTCACCACATCCCCGTAATGTGAGGGTTTCCAAATGGGCCAGGTAAACCCGAGGTTAGCGAAAGTAGTAGATATGGTGAAACCTGAAACTGAAATACCCGTCATAGTGGAACTTTATGCCGTACCAACCGCTACCGTCACCTCCGAACTTGAGGGAGCTGGCTTAACGGTAACACAGGCTTCAGAGGTGGCACCATACGTCTATGGACGAATACAGGCCGGTAAGGTAGATACGCTGGCAGGACTTCCGCCGGTTAAGGAGGTATTCTATGATGAGCCAGTCTATCCTGCCCTTCTTTCTCGCTTTGAACTTCTAGAAAGGGAGACAGTTATCATTCCGATCTCAAAGACCGTTGAAGCACTTGGGGCCAAGAAGCTCCACGACCAGGGTATAACGGGGCGTGGAGTAAAAGTTGCTGTAATAGACACTGGAGGTGACCTAACCCACCCTTTTTATTCAGAGAACATTATTGATAGTTTTAGTACGGTTCCGGGAGAGGATGTTGGACCCGGAAATCATCCACACGGTAGTTGGTGTAGTGGGTGCGTAGCTGGCAAGCCCATAGAAGCCACGTACAAAGGAGAAAAATATGATCTGGTGGGCATGGCGCCGGAGGCCAGTTTAATCCTGGGTAAATGCCTCTCAAATGCTGGGTCTGGCCAAACATCTTGGATCAACCAAGCATTAGAGGAGGCCTACAAGAGGGGTGCAGATATAATGTCCCTGAGCCTGGGTAGCCTGATTGGAATGGGAAACCTCTCACCCGCAGATAGAATCCTGAACTTAATTGCTCGGAAAGGTGTCCTCTTCGCGGTTGCCGCTGGAAACTCAGGCCTTCCGTTCACTGTTGGATCACCAGGGGACGCGACGGAAGCCATCACGGTCGCAGCGGTCGCCTACTCAGTACCGTACAGAAACCTTGTCGCAACCTTCTCTTCTAAGGGCCCTTCCACGAGCCTGAAATATAAACCTGACATAGGAGCCTACGGAGGAAACATCAGCGCCAAAAAAGTTGAAGTTCTACTATCTTCCGGTATGGATGGTCAGTACGAAGCTATGGCAGGGACATCGATGGCCACGCCTCACATAGCAGGTGGACTGGCCCTATTAGTTCAGGCAGGGCTTCAAAAACAAAAGACATCAGCGGAGGCAGCCCTCGCACTGGGGGCAAGGGGCCTGATTCCAAGGTGGAAGACCCTGAGGGATGGATGGGGAGTTCCAGACTTCTTTGTTTCATACTCTATGCTGGGTCGTACCAAGTTCCCGTCCCTTCCAAGCCTTCGTGAAAGCATAGGCTCAATGATTGACTTTAGGGCACTGAAATTTCTGGAGAGGATGGTTCCTGAGAGGTTTCTGATCCCGCGCCTCCTCACCATCATGGACTGAAATACATGGTTAAGCCAAAGTATTATGGGATAACTAAGGGGTATCCTAGGCTACAGAGGTATTTTGGAAGGATCATAGCTTACGTCGCACTTTTGAGACCGTTTACCCTCATAGCACCCTTAATTGCCGGGGTCCTAGGCGTTCTAGCACCCGTAAAGGAGATAATGTTCACACATTTTCTAACCGCGGTCTATGTGGGAGTAACCCTTGCCCTCGCCCAGGGTTGCGGCCAGTGCTTAAACGCCTACGCCGATGTTGAACTTGATAAGATAGTTAAGCCCTATCGCCCATTGCCCTCGGGACTAATATCTAGGGAGGAGGCCTTGGGCCTGTCTTGGCTCTTAGCCATATTTGCTATCGGGAGGGCTTTCACCATAAGCACCTTCTTCGGCTTGATCGTGCTAACCTGCCTCTTCTTTGCTGTCTTCTACTCCTTGGCACCTTTCAGTCCAAGGAGGATCCATCCCCTCATTAACACCAGCTGGATGGCCCTCTCCAGGGGCTTCCTTCCAATGTTTGCAGTCTGGAGCGTCTACGGGAGTCCAGATAGGGCTTGGCCCTACTCGATATTGGCCTTTCTCTGGGTCATGGGCTTTCAAGCATCCAAGGATGTACCTGATGTTGAAGGAGACAAGAAATTTGGAATCCGAACCATACCCAATACTTATGGATTGAAGGGTCTGATGGCGGTCATGGCATTCTGTACGGTGGCGTACTCCACCCTAACAATCTGGTTTAACGCCCCGTCCATGCTTCTGGTTCTTCCCTTGGCTGTGGTCGCAATCTTGACGACCAAAAGACAGTCAAAACTGACCGAAAACACGATTTCGTGGCTTTGTTTTTACGCGGGTCTGGGCATTTTATACATATTAATGTTTATTAACGAGAGGTTTATTTAGCCTCTTTTTCGGAGAGGATTCCTCGGACGCGTTCCCGGATATGGGGGACCACGCCAAAGCCTAACGGTCCCTTATCCTTAGATTCGCCACCTTCCCCCTTTTCCTGAAGGCCCTTAAGGAAATCATCCAAGATGGGGCGGCCTACGAGCTCCTCAACAAGCTTCCTCTTGGTTTCATCCCTCAACTTTCGCCATCCCATCCTTATGAGGTTAGAAGGGTCCTCGATCAGTTTTAGCAAGGCCTCTAGGTCCTCCTTCGTCATTTTTTCCAACGACTCTAAGTTCAAGCCCAGCAGTTCATTAACCCTGTCGGCCAAGTCAGATTTTGTGCTCAATCCTAACCCTCAATTTTAAATATTTCTTCGCCCTTAAATAGCTTGGTGGTGGTGGAATGGGTCATTTGTTGAGGTGGCGTGAACTTCTGAAGTCGGCGAGCGAACTCACGGAGATTGACATACCGGAAAAGAGGAAGGAGCAGCTGGCCAGCATCTTGGACAGGGCTGAGAAGCTGGCTGAGGAAATTGAGAAGACTTGGGGCAAATCTATCATAGCCATGGCCATCGTTTTCAACATCAGGGACTGGGTGGCAAAGATCCGGGAAACACGGTTCGTAAGTTAATCTGGTGGGTGGTTAAATGGCATTACTCTCTGATTTGAGAATGGCGAGGCTAACCCCCGAGGTCTTGGATGAGAAATTGGCTGGAGTGGTTAGGGGTTTAAGAGATCGAGAATTTCTGAAGGATACGATCTTTGAGAAGAGGGCCCTTGCAGCCAGCATGGACCCTTACAGTCTCCTTTTGGGAATCTTAATAGGAATGGCGTTAACGGTGGTTCTTGGGCTTGTCACCATAGAGATATGGCTGCCAAGAGCTATATCTCGCGTAACCAGAAAAAGTTTAAGTGAAACCACGAGGATAGTAAGAGAGGTACTTACTACCCCATAGGAGGGATTTTATGAGTTTAAAGGAAAGCTCACAGACAGTTAAGGAAAAAGCCAAAGAGTTGAGGGAAGAGTTTAGGAGCACGATGCAAAACCTTGGACAAGGTATTCCACGTCCCCTAATGGAGCGCCCAACTCTGATCCTCAAGGAGCCCCTCTTGAAACAGTTTATGAGGAAGAGGGGAGAAAAAGCTTTTAAATAGGATGGGACGAATAATCTATCAGAGTTGATTGAAATGGCAACGGAAGTGCCAGGTAAGGCCGAGTCCAAGATCAGGAGAAGGGTGGAAACAATTAGAGGCAGTATAAAACGGGAAGTGGACCTCGGAAGAGCTGCTGCCAGGGACCTGGTCGGTCTGAAACCCGTCCAGGCTGTTGTCGAGCTAGCTGCGGGAACCATCGACAACGCAGGAGACTTGATAAAGGAACAGGCGAAAATCACGAGGGAGTGGGTGAGTTGAGCGCAACAATAATGGAACAAGCTCGAACTAGGCTGGAAGAAACCAGAACCAAGCTCAAAGCCAGGGCGGAAGCGCTTCGAGGAGGAAAGGGGGTCCTAGGAAGCAAGCTTCTAGGTGAGTCCAGCGGTGGCCTACTTCTTGGGGAAGTCCTTGGAAAGGGTGCGCTGCTCACTGCCGTTAAGGAGAAGGGTGCCCTAGGAGTTCTAGAAGAGAAGTTCCCCAAGATTAAGGAGATCCGAGAAAGAAAATTCCTCGGAGCCACGAAATCAGAAGGGGAGAAACGGGGAACCTTAGGCGAAGAGAAGCCGCCAACACCACCAACGGCGGTGGCTAAAAGAGGAACACTCTAAGAAGGCCAAGGTCCAAGGGCAAGAGTCACTGAATCATTCCTCGCCTAGCTCTAGCCCTTTTAACCACTCTGATCTTCACCTCAACAAAGTCCCCTTTTTCTAGATCTACGAAGTCCCTCACCGCCTTCGGAAGCCACAGCTTCCAAGCTTTGTCAATCTTAGCTGTGAAGGTTGGACCCCAATCGTCCTCCATATCCATCAGTTTCTATTTATAAGGAGTTTGTTTTTAAGTTTTATTAGAATGATCAACCAAAATGGCCTATCGGTGATTTAATGGGTTTGGTATATACGGCAAACAAGGGACTGATAAAGTCCTACGTGGAGGAAACCGTAAAGTATAAGAACGCCTTGATCGAGCCTGGCAAAACCGAGGCTGAGATCAAGCTAGCCGCTCTATCGAGCGCAGAGGTTGAAAGGATACTGCTGAAGCTGGACATGCTCGCAATGGAGAAGATGTACTCACCCGTTGCCATCATGGTGGCTGAGGAAGCTGATAGCATCCTCGCGCTGATCAGGATGGTAAAGGTGGAGGCGAAGGCGGAGTTCGCGGGCATGCTCGGCGCAGGCAGCAACCTCGACATCGCCTGGCTACGCCCCAAGGACATTGGAGGCGTACTCCTCAACCCCGCAGCAACGGCTAGCAAGGGTCTCTACGGTGGAGCGAGTGGAGGCGTCTACACGTGGCTTAATACCTTCGTAGCCAACACCAGCGACGACCTGATCCCTGAGCAGACCATGGCTGAGGAGGCAGGTGTCATACACCTCGGAGCCATCGACCCCATAGAAGTGCCGAAGCTCAACGGAATACGGTTTACTTTGGCGGGAATACCGACACCATACCAAAGCCTGCCCTTCAACCTCAGACAGAGTCTCGGACCCGAAAGCCTGCCCTGCGTGAGGTACGAGAAGCCCATAATAGTGGGCCCGCAGAAGAAGCAAGCAATCGATGTCATGCCTAACATCAGCGGCGACTCCAAGTACCAACTAATGACCCTGCTCGTCGCGAAGGCCGAGAACCTAACGCTGTAAGGAGCGCTAATCAATTGACTAGGTTAGCAATCAAGTCTGCCCTTGGCCCAGCATCCTATGTTCAGGGAACAGGTGTCCAAGTCACGTTCGGCGAGCACGAAAAAGTAGTCAAGGCTTTGGCTCAGTGTGATCGAACCCAGATCTTGGAAGCCAATGACACCGTCTATGGACTACGGATATCCATTTCTGGACAGGTGGTGACCATACTCGTCTACTCGGCATCGACTGTAGGCGCAGGACCCAACGCTTGGGCTGAAATCGCCGGAGGATCAAATCTCTCCGCCAGAACCTTCACAGTGATAGCCGAAGTAGAGTAGCCCCAAGTTTCCGCAAAGGTCTCCTGAGAGAGAAGAGAGAAAGAAGGAGGAAAACGAAAGTTGATAGTCCAGCTTTCACCCGTTCTCCATAGGGTTACCACTTATACTCGCCCAGAGGATCTACTCTTAACGAAGGGTGCCTGGGTTCGCTTCTCGGACCTATGGCCTGACACTCACAAGTGGGCAAAGGGTAAGACCTTCGTGGTCACGCAGGAGCCCATCATCGTCCCCTATGGCGCGTCTTATGTCCTCCCCGGAGCCGACTACAAGGACATAGATCTTTCAAACGCCACCGCAGGGCTGAAGCTCTACCCTGAGAACGAGGGTGTGCTCTACGAAACCTTACTAGGCTTCAAGCCTGGAGACTACCTCTGCCACATCTACATCCCAAAGGACAAGTATGTCTACGCCCTAGGCGAGACCAGCATGTTCCCCAACGTGGCCGACGCCTCACTCAAATATCTAGGCGCCAAGACGCCCCTAGACAGCCCCCACACAGCACCCCTGCTCAAGCTCTTCTCCATAAAGGACATGGCAGCCTACATCCTCCGCCTATATGTCCTAGAGGGTGTCGACTTCGAGAAGTGCAGCTTGGCCTTCCAAATAAACAAGTGTCAGCTCCAGGAGATACCGAATCCCACCCCAGAGCAGCTCACAAAAGCACTCCTGCTCAGGTACTACACGGAATTGACCGGCTTCTAGGAGGTATGAGAGAAAATGCCAACCGCTAGGGTTACCGCAAACACCGCGGCTCAAGCGCTATTCTCAGTTCCTAAGCATGTCGTCGGGAAGGTCACGTCAGTCAAGGTGGACAATCAGGGAGGCGCTGCGAGAACAGTAAGGTTACAGGACATATTCACCCCAGACGTGAGCGCAGGAGTAGCCGTTCCCTCTGAACAGACCAAGGAAAGGTTACAGATAACAGTCGGCGCGGGACTAACAGCAGACGTTATGGAAACCGAGCTTAGAGACCTAAGATTCTTGGGCGCCGTAAAGGCCATCGCCAGCGCCATAGACGCCAACTGCGTCATCATCGTAGGCTACCACTTCGAGTGAGAAAAATGAGGATCGTTGACAACAGAATCCCAACCCAACTCATCCTTGACGGAGCAGTCACCCTCCCGAAACTCCCCGACGGTGTTCTCACCGCCGACGCGTCTGGTAGAGCCAAGATGGCTGATGGCTTCATCAACAACGCCAAGGTAGCCTCAGATGCCAATGTCGCCGCCACCAAACTCCAGACGGTATGGATCGCTCCACTTCTAGAGAGTGAGGGTGGAGCAGCCATAGCCGATCCAGGAACCGCCTACGCTGAAGCAGGAGTCTTGGCTCGGTGTCGAGGCAAAATCGACTTCTCCCTCCTAAAGGTCTCTAGTGCACGGGTGGTCGTGAGTGGCATCGGTAATGAGGCAGGCGCTGGTAAGGGAGTTGAAATCTACAACGTAACCGACGCCGTCTCCGTCTGCGTGGTGACTTGGGACGGTAACGCACAGCAGGATGCCCTCGCCGGCTCTTGGACAGCCTTCACACCCGCCGCTGAGA
>Ga0315310_10001794_pt1 | contig 13539 bp, 14 predicted proteins | sample TDP5_MG_FD_203630 | JGI IMG/M metagenome (GOLD analysis project Ga0315310, IMG submission 203630) | Freshwater sediment microbial communities from Lake Towuti, South Sulawesi, Indonesia - TDP5 | ecosystem: Environmental > Aquatic > Freshwater > Lake > Sediment | place: Indonesia: South Sulawesi... | reverse complement strand
CCTCCTCCCAGCTCTCATGGCATAGAGCGTTAATAAAGCCACCACAACTGCAACGCCTGAAATCAGGATAAGCAGGAGGTCAAAATCCACCGAGGTTCCCTTCCACAGAATCATGGTTTTGCAGTTGTATATAAATTTGAGGAACAGTTCACAAGTGAAAGCAGAATTTTATCATAAGCACTAAGCAATCTCCTAAGGGAAGAATGTGTTAGCGATCCTCGAACAACAGGGCTCTTGGCAAGTGCCAGATACTATAAGACATGCTTTCATAGTTTAGTAGAGAAAATCATTTTCTCTTGAATTCTTCTACTATTTCATTCACGGTCTTTATTTCTGCATTGTAGACTTCTTTGAGATATTTCAAGCCTTCTTCGTGGTCTTTTTGGCTGAAGGCTTCCACGCCGTCGCTGGCAATTATTATTTTGTATCCTCTGAAAAAGGCGTCGGCAGCCGTGTGTCTGACACATATGTGGGTGTGCAACCCCCCTAAGATAACTGTGTCCACGCCCTTTCCCCCATAAAGACTTCGGAGGAGCGGTTCAAGGCCAGTTTCGTAAAATCCGCTGTAAGCTCTTTTCTCAACGACAAAGTCCTCTTCTCTCGGCGCAAGTTCTGGAATAACCTGAGCGCCTGGCGTTCCTTTTATAGCGTGGCCGCCCCATTTGCGAATAACTTCAAAGTCATGCTTATAGTGGGCATCGTTGGAGTATATCACGGGCACGCCATTCTTTCTAGCTGCTTCAACAAGTTTCCTGAGACTTGGAACTATTTTTGCGGCGCGTTCGGTTTTTAAATCGCCGGTGACGAAGTCGTTCAACATGTCAATAACTATAACTGCCTTGTTCGCCATGTTTTTCACCTATCTATCTGCAGAAGATTTTACTCGCTTATTTAGGTTACTTTTTTGGAACAAAGGCACTTTTATAAATGGCAACAAGCTCTAACAGAATTAGGCGCCGGGGTGACAGAGTGGTAAATGTGCCGGCCTCGAGATGTATATATGGGGTCCAGAAGACAGCCGGTGGCGCTTTGCGCCTCAAGGGTTCAAATCCCTTCCCCGGCGCCAAATGTCATGATTAACGTTTAAATTCTCCGTTTTCAACATCTATGGGTACTGATAGCAAAGAGCAGGTTCAAATATCGGTTTAAATCATCGGAACACCCTACTTTTTGGCTTCTTAACCAAAGAAACACTTGCATTTTTCGGGAAAGAGGAAAAAAATGTGGAATGTGGCTGCTATTTTCGTTTTTTCCAGAGGATTGTTGCTGCGACGGCTATTGCTAGGACTATGGCTGTTCCGACTACAATCCACATTGGGAAGGCTTCTGCAGAGACTATCGCTATTGTTATTGAGAAGTTGTCCGTGTGTCCTGCTGCATCTCTAACTGTTAAAGTTACCGTGTAGTTTCCAAGACTCGTATACGTATGATTAGCTACGATGCCTGTTTTCGTTGTTCCGTCACCGAAGTTCCATTCGTAGCTTAATATACCTATGTTATCGCTGGATGCTCCAGCATCAAAAGTGATAATTGAGCCAATGCTGGCCTTTCGCTGGTCAAAGACCTGTGTTGGTCTAATAATAAACAAAGCTGTGGGACGTGTCTTATCCAATTTGATTCGAGTTAAGATTTTGTGGGGAAGCTCCTCATTACGGGCATTGTCCACACTCCAATACTCTAACGTATTGTTAGCGCTTTCCATGGTGATCATCGGTCCCAAATCGGCGCTGATAGTTTTTGTAGGGCCATCATTGATTTTATAATAAGTTTCTCTCACGCCTGTGAGGTCATCGGTTGCGCTTAGAATGATGGGGAAGGCTGAAGTGTGCCATAAGCTGTCATAATCATGTGTAGTGGTAGGCGGAGCCATATCTTGAACAACGCATGGTTTTATAAGTGGATAACGATCCTGATTGTCTGCATTAATAACGTATGTTGCATCTCCTATTCCATCGCTGCCAGTCAAATTTTGATATGGACCACTGAACGAATCTATACCAGTGTAATCGTTCCAGTAGTTGCCTCCATTGGGATAGCCAACATCCCAGATGTTAACATAACCAGTTCCAAAAAGGGATACATTATGTTGCCACATTTCAGTGTAGATGAAGTCATTATGAAAGATGAAGTTATTAGTCGAGTTGGACAGCGAGATACAATATCCATTATTTCTCATGTGATTGTTGTTTATTGTGTTGTCATCAGAAAAAACCAGAGAAACACCATGAAAGAAGTTGTTCGTTAGGTGGTTACCGCTTAGCGTGTTGTTAGATGAGCCATATAGATTTATGCCGCTGTCGTTGTTTGTTATGTTATTGGCAACTATCTTGTTCAAAGATGAGTCGTAGAGGCTGACACCGTGTCTGTCGTTGTTTATAATATTGCCGCTTAACGTATTGTTATTAGATGATGCCAGACGAATCGTGTCGTCGTATGACACTCGGTGGGGTTGGATGTTGATACCTTCATCGTTGTTTGTTATGTTGTTGCCAGAAACAATGTTACAAGACGAACCGTAGAGCTGAATACCTGTGCCACTGTTGTTTGCTATTTTATTTTCAAAAATGCTATTGTAAGAAGATGAGGAACCGAGGTAGACGCCCACAATGTTGTTTGTTAAATTGTTTCTGGAAACGGTGTTAGATGACGAGTAGACAGCGATGCCTTCGTAAAATCCTTTTATGTTTGTATTTTGGATTGTTACGTTTCCCCCTAAGACAAAGCCTGTGACAAAGCCACTTCCAGGACCCTGAAGCGTGTATCCCTTTCCGTCAATTGTTGTGTTGCTTCTCTCAACCACAATCGAGTCGTAAATATCAGCTGTAAAAATGTAAGTGACATTATCAAAAGTCGAAATCGGTGCTGTTGGTGGGTCTATGCTTCCATCCGCCTTAATGTAAATGGTTCCGCTGCCCCTAACCAACGGAACATTCAGCACTACTCCAAACACTGCCACTAAAAGAAGGAAAACCCAAACACCAAAAACCAAACCAACCCTTATCTTACCCATGACTTCACTCTCTAACAATAATATAACCATACACACAACAAATAATCCTTACGAAGAACGCGCTAATAACCAAAACCCATAAATTGGTAGCCCAGGAATTCGCCGAGAATTTAAACCGAGATGTAAACCTATTCCCCGGCGCCAAAAATCCTAAAGCAACTTTAAACAGGGATCTTCAAGTCGTAGCCCATGTTAGGTTCATATTTCAGTTTAAATTATCGGGGTTCAAATTTCATCCTTTGCACTTTCATAGAGCAGTGAGATATTCTGAATTCCTGCAGTTTTAAACAGCAACTAACCGAAAGAGGTTTTAAGTATGCTCAACATACTAAACATGTTAAACATACACCGGAAGCTGTGAAACAATGAAAAATGATGAAGAAGCATTAGAAGAAAAGCGGCGTGAAAGGGTGATTGTGAAAGGATATATGCGGCCTGATGGAACCTCCTACTACGTCGTGATCCCTAAAGAGGTAAGAGAGTTGCTTGGACTCAAGGGCGGGGAATACTTTGTGATGAAGGCTAAGCCGGACAAACGGGAAATCGAATTGAAGGTCGCAAAGTTTGTTGAAGAAGGATAACCATAACTCGATTCTTTCCATGGAGTGGCACGCACTTCAGCCGCTGAAGGTAGTTGAACAACTCGAGACTGATCCAAAACGGGGACTAGAGGAAACTGAGGCTAAGCGAAGGCTGAAGAAGTTTGGAATGAACGTGCTGGTTGAGGAAAGGAAGGTCAGTTTCTTGGCGATAGCTCGAGAAGAGCTTATGGAGCCAATGATTCTCCTTCTCTTGGTTGTCGGCGTTCTCTACAGCATTTGGGGCGAGTTGCGAGACGCTCTAACCATCTTTGCCATTATACTCGCGCTGGTCTCCGTCGAAGTGTGGAACGAGTTTCGAGCAAAGCGTTCAATCGCAACGTTGAAAAGATTAGCCTCTCCTTCGACTGTTGTAGTGAGAAGTGGGCATCCACAAGAGGTTCTGACACGCGAACTTGTCCCAGGCGACCTGATGCTCTTGAAGGTCGGTCAAAGAGTATCAGCCGATGCAAGGCTTGTCGAGTCCTATGGACTTCAAGTTGACGAATCCTCCCTCACCGGCGAATCATTACCCACTACTAAAGATGCCGCTGTTATCTTGCCTGAAAATACAGAAATCGCAGATCGGAAAAACATAATTTTCACTGGAACGGTTGTGACGAGAGGCCAAGGCAAAGCCATCGTCGTAGCAACCGGACCTAAGACTGAACTGGGAAGGGTCGGCAAGCTTGCCCAAGAGATCAAAGAACCCAAAACGCCTTTGCAACTGGCTATGAAACAGCTTTCAGGCTCGCTCGTCTGGATCGCTCTTTTCTTCAGCGCGCTGGTTCCAGTGCTTGGAATTATCAGAGGACTGCCATGGGAACAAATGATCCTCACTGGTTTATCATTGGCTTTTGCCACAATCCCTGAGGAGATGCCCATAATAATTACAATGGTGCTGGGACTGGGAGCCTATGCTCTCTCGAAGAGAAATGCTTTGGTAAAGCGTCTTCGGGCTGCAGAAACATTGGGAAGCGTCACGGTCATAGCCACCGACAAGACAGGGACCATCACCCAAAACAAGATGACCCTGAACGGTTTCTTTTTTGATGACAAGATTTCTCAGCTTGGCAATCTCAGCAAGATTCCTCGAAAGCTGTTGGAAACAGCCCTTTTGGCGGGAGGTGTCTTCACGATCTTAGAAGGCGAGCAAACGGCATTAGGAAGCCCGATGGAAGTCGCTATACTTGAGACAGCGCGAGAGACAAGCATCGACATTCAACTACTGCAAACCGGCTATGCTCTCAGAAATGAATTTAGCTTTGATACCACGCGGAAGATGGCCTCCTACGTCTACGAACATGATAACGGCGTCTACATCTTCTCCAGTGGAGCACCAGAAATAATCCTTGAACGATCCGTGAGGACGCTGAAGAGTAACAGAGAATGGTATCTCAACGCCAGAGACAGAGAGAAACTTTACGATGTAATCTCTGATATGGCTGGTAAAGGGTGGAGGCTTCTCGGGCTTGGCTATCAGAGAATCTCGGAAAAAGAGAGATCGTCAGCAGATGATGTGGAAAAGAATTTGGTCTTTGTTGGCATCGTCGGTTTTATTGATCCTCCGAGACCAGAAGTCGGAAATGCAATTCGTTCATGTCACGAGGCAGGAATAAGAGTTGTAATGATTACCGGCGACCATCCAGCAACAGCCAAGGCTGTTGCTGCAGAGGTGGGCATCGGCAGCACCAGTAATGTTCTCTCCGGTGTCGAGATTTCTAAGATGAGTGACCAAGAACTCAAAAAAGCACTAAAGACAACTTCCATCTTCGCCAGAACCACACCTGAACACAAGCTACGTATCGTACGCGTTCTCAGGGAAGATGGAAATGTTGTCGCAGTGACAGGCGACGGTATCAACGATGCTCCGGCTCTAAAGGAGGCGGAGATAGGCATAGCTATGGGCATCCGCGGGACTGACATCGCAAAAGAGACCGCCGACATGATTCTGATGGACGACAATTTTGCCACCGTTGCAACCGCTGTAAGAGAGGGAAGAAAGATGTATGACAATCTCAGGAAAGGAGTACGCTATTACCTTGCCTGCAAAGTAGCTTTGGTGTCCAGCTTTCTTCTTCCAATCCTTCTGGGCGTTCCCCTGCCCTTTGCTCCCATTCAGATCATCGTGTTGGAGCTCTTCATGGACCTCGCTGCCTCGGCGACGTTCGTTGCTGAACCTGAAGAAGGTGACGTAATGGCTAGGCCGCCTCGCAATCCCAAGGAAAGATTCATGACATGGGTGATGCAACGCAGCATATTCATAAGCGCCGTGGGACTTTTCCTAGCGGTCTCGGTTAGCTATTTATTCCACTGGTATCAAGGGTATAGCCTTGTCCAAGCACAGACCGCGGCCTTTGCAGCATGGATGCTTGGGCACATTTTCTTGGCTTTTAACCTCAGGTCTGAAAAGGAGCCACTTTATCGCGTAGGCTTCCTCTCGAACCGACTAATGTTGGCTTGGGCCATTATTGTAGTTCTCGTCCTGTCCTTAAGCGTCAGTGTCGTTCCTCTTCAAGAATCCTTGAGAACCACTTCCCTTCCCTGGACAAGCTGGGCTTTAATCTTGGGAATATCCATCGCGGCAACTTTCTGGATGGAGGCAAAAAAGCTGGTTCGCAGCGCTGTTATCTGAGAAATACAAAAACCGAGAATTTAAGCCGCGATGGAAACCTATTCCTCGGCGCCAACAACGTTGAATGGAATTACATCTGACACTATTTCTTCGCCGCCGCTGAGTAACTCAAAGATTAAAAGTTTAAAGGGGAGAATCAGTTTTAGCCATACTCCTCTTTGTGATGATCCATGTCGCTATCAGAAAAAACCGACGCAGACATCCTGCAGCAAATAGTTAGTCCTTGGTACGATGCCTTAGAAAACCCCCCTGAAGCTCAACAGCGAGTTCTAAGGGAGCTTCTTGGGGAATATGGAAAAACCCTGTATGGAAAGAACCACGCTGCCCTTGACGTTGAAAGCGCCGCTGACTTTCGGACAAGCTTCCCAAAGATAAATTACAAGGGACTTTGCCCATACTTTGAGGAGGTCAAGAGGGGCAACTATGCCATCCTCCTGTCTGAGCCGCCTCTATGCTGGGTTATGACGCGAGGCTCTACAGGTACCGCAAAAGTTTTTCCAGTGACAAAAACCCATCTTGGACAGATACTGGTCTGCGGAGCGCGGGCGTTCATTAATCACGCCCTGAAAAAGAAGGACTTTGAACTTCTAACTGGGAAGATATTAAACCTCAATTTCCCGTCGCAAGTGACCACAATAGATGCAGGTGGACAAAAAATAACCTACGGATACAGTTCAGGAACCTACGCAAAGCTTAACCCCATGTTGAATCAGGCTAGTCTTTGGCCGCTACAAGAAGAAATCGATGCCCTAGGTTCTGGAATCGCAAAAACAGACTGGGAAAGAAGGTTTGAACTAGTCTATGAAAGAGCGTTGGGCGAACGCATAGTTGCTGCAATGGGGGTCACGCCAGTCATACTGTCCTTTGGCAGATACGTTAGGCGAAGGCACGGGAGAAAACCTAGGGATCTATGGAAATTTCACGTCGTCGTCTGCACGAGTGTTCGAAAGATACAGTTCAAATATGCCCCCATGCTCAGAAAATACTTCGGCGAGGTTCCAGTAGTGGAGATGTACAGCGCCACCGAAGGCGTCTTTGCCCAGCAACTCGACGATTTACCCTACGTTACTCCAAACTACGACAAGTATTTTTTTGAGGTTGAAACGGGCAAAGGTACGAAAATGCTCCACGAACTCAAGAGGGGTGAATGGGGAAGACTAATCATTTCGTCTTGCTTATTTCCCAGATACGATATTGGGGACATGATTGAAGCCATGGGAAAAAACTATTTCCGCGTCTTTGGAAGAGCCAGAGTCCTAACTATTTTTGAGCATAAGTTGTACAGGCTTCTGTTCCGATGGTTTCTTTAAAGCCTAAGCCTATGGAGGCCTGGGGCTTCTTTTGGGAGCAATAAGAGTTGCGTAAAGCGCGAGGACAAGGATTAATATCCCAACCACTATCAGAATGATAGGCCCCCAGTCAAGAACGCGGATGCGGCCAATTGAGGCTAGGTATGCCATTACGCCAAGAAATATCAGGATTATGCCGCCTATCAGGGGGCCGACGTATCCATACTCTCGCTTTTCGTGTTTCTCTGCCTTCTCGGTTTTTTCCTCTTTCTCTTCTTTTTCTCGTTTTTCTTCTTTTTCAGCCTTTTCCATTTGTACTCGTGCAGGTGGAGCCTTGAGGTGTGTACCGCATTGAGGACAAAATTCCATTTTTTCACTAATTTCTGCACCACATTTTGGACAGTAGGGCATGTTTTTCACCATGAATTTACTTGTTCATTTAGGTCAATGCGTATTTAAACTATCTCCACGGTTATTCCTTAAATTGCTTCCGATATTGGCTTAATTTAGAAGCGGATTTTGAAGCATTTTCAGATTGTCAAGGCGTGTTTTTGATATTTGAAGAGGTCGGGAAACAGGTAGTAGGTCGCTCCTTTCACCGCATAGCCCAGAGATTTCGCAATATCAAAGCCATTACTGACCCTATTCTCGGTTCTGGTGAATACCCCCGCCTTCTTCTGATAAGAAATCTTTCCATACCTCGCCATCAATCTAGAAATTTTGTGATCTTCTGCAACTCCCAACTCGGGGTCGTAGGGTCCGATTCCGTTGTCACACATTTTCCAAGCGGCATCGTACAATAGGGCTATGCTACATCCTGGAACGCTTGCGCCAATGACTGGAATACCGCCTATCCTGATTGTTGGAAATTTCAGAGAAAGGCGAGTTATGAGGTTCAGTCCCATGATTCCAAATCTTCTTCCCAAGGTAATGCAGTCCCTTGGTCTCAGGGAGGGGACCGCTGCAACAAAGTTTTCCTCTTTAAGAGCGTGATACATCACCTCAAAATAGTTATCATAATTATCTAGATCAGAAAAAATGTAAGCATCATCGAATTCTGTTCCCGTGGAAAAAAGAGAATCGATGTCGTGAAAAACGACTATTCTTCCATTAACATGCCTAAAACCCAGATTTCTTCCTATCGCGGGAGAATCCCACCACGAGTACTTGATTATGCTTGAGCCCCAAAGTTTCTTCCTGTATTCCTCGTATTCTTCTGGGCAGACCACGATGGAATCTTCTATTTCTGGCAATTCCGCATTCTCTCCAGCATCAACAATTATGATTTCAATTGCTTTGCTTTTCCCTATTTTTTCTTCAAAAACCTGTTTTGCAACTTCCCAGTTGCTAAACGTCTCTTTGAGGTCCTTTCTGTTCTGTTCTCTCCTTCCCGTCGTTATCACTGAAAAGATTGGTTCTTGCATAAACTCTAGTAAGAAGAAGAGCGGGTTTTTATCAGTTGTGTATGTCTGATCAAGATTTAACCTGGGTTCGAGGCATCGTGGTTAGCACAACTCATTTGTTAGCTTGTTCGTATTTATATTAATGGAGAGATCCCATGTTTAAAGAAGGTAAACTCAAGTTCATCGGTGTAGTTGAATATGCTGGCGAGTCATCGAAAGTAAAAATTTTTCCAGAATTCTGTGCTGGACTACGGCGCCTTAACGATTTCTCCCACATCATCGTTCTTTACTGGTTTCATTTGAGAGACAAGGAAAATGAACGCGGCACCCTCAGGGTTGTTCCGAGGAGACACCTGGGCGCGCCACAAGTCGGCGTGTTTGCGTCTAGAAGCCCAAGTCGACCGAATCCGATTGGATTCTGCGTCACGGAACTTGTGAAGATCGAAGAGTGCACTTTGACTGTAAAGGGACTCGACGCCTTAGAAGATTCTCCAATCATCGACATTAAGCCGTACATTCCACGCGCCGATTCGATCCCTGAAGCCCGAGTTCCAGAGTGGACATCACGTGGACCTCCAACCTAGTGAGTCACCGAAAGTTGCTCGGCGCAAAGTAAGTTGACTACTTGACTTGGCGTAGCGTTATTATTTCACTCAAAAATGTAGAGTTCCTCCTCGTAGCGGCGATCTAAAACTTGCCCTGGAGGGAGACGCTTAACTCTTTTTTGGGACAGATGCTTTACGAGGGCTTCGTTGGCTTTTTTGAGGCTTAATTTGCCGCGTAACCATTCGAGGGGAACATTTACGAAGAGGGGTCGTGCAGGGATCACGTGGCGGGTCGTCTTGTGAGCGAAAACTTCTCCCCTCAAAGCTACTGTTACCACATCTCTTTTCGAAACGTTAGGCACTATAAGTGCCGAGAGAGCTTTCCCTGAAGACACCTTGTCTTTTGCATCGTTCTCCGTGTCGTACGCTATTGAGTAGCCTTCAGACCGAAGCTTAAACTCTATTTGCTTTATTGCGTCATAAATTTCTTTAATGGTTTTTTGAGACCCATACGCCGCGTAGCATTTTGACCGCGACAAAATTGAAGTCGTTGCTTTCCGCTCATTAACCAGCTTGGAGGCTGTATCTTTTTGACATTCTTCGACGGTGAACCCCAATTCCCGAACAGAGTTTACCAGTTTTTCAAGGTTTGACGAATGGTTTATCACGCGGCACCAGCAACCAACCAGTATGTTTGGGTTTTCATACTCAACGAGACAGACTGGCATGAAGCGGCATCCAAGATTTTCAACGGCAGCCACTCGATGCATCCCGTCAAGTACGACAAGGGTTTTTGAATCCACTATCACAGGATGTTTAAAGCAGTCGTCTGCTCTGATCTCTTCAGTGAGTTTATGAAGGATATCTGGTATGACTTCCTCATGGATGTGCAATTTCTCTACTTCTTCGAGCCTGATTTCAAGTCTGATGTTTGGGTGAAGAATTGTAAAGGCTTCGGTGGGCATTGCAACACGCTCCCATGTTTGCTGTAACTAAAACCAAGAAAACAAATGCCATGAATTTTAATTCTTCTATGCCAAGAGCCTGTAGTTAAAGGAAAACTTAAATAAAATGCAAGTCACTTCCGTAGTTAGCCTAAAACGTGAAGGTTAAAGAATGTCAAAAGAGTTTCGGCACATCATTCGAATCGCTGGCGCTGACCTCAACGGAACCCAAACGATAGCCTACGCCCTCGCAAATATCAATGGGGTAGGGATAGGATTAGCCAACGCAATCCTGAAAAAAGCCGGCATTAAAGCGGAAACCCGAGTGGGTTTCCTGTCCGAAGCTGATGTTAAAAAAATCGAGGACATAATCGAAAAACCAACGAAGTATGGCTTACCCGGATGGCTTCTAAACCGCCAAAAGGACATAGAAACCGGCAATGATCTCCATCTCACGGGCTCCGACTTAGTTCTTCAAACAAAAACCGATATAGATCAGATGAAAAATATTAGATCGTGGAAAGGTTTTCGCCACTCCCATGGATTGAAGGCCCGAGGACAGCGAACGAAAACAACGGGCAGGAAGGGAAAGGCCATAGGTGTTAAGAAAAAGCTGATTCTGGAAAGGCCCCCTCCATAGGTGTTAAGAAAAAGCTAGTGCGGGAAGGACAATGGGTGACCCTAAAAAACAACGGAAAAAATATGAAACCCCAAGGTTTCCTTGGCGAACCGACACGTTGGAAGCCGATCTCAACAAGCTCGGTCAATACGGGTTGCGAAACAAAAGAGAACTTTGGCGCCACAAAACCATGCTTTCGAAATATCGAGGAATAGCTCGATCACTCTTAGGCATGCCCGCCGAGGAACGGAGAAAACTGGAAAAACAACTTCTAGACAGACTTCATGGACTTGGAATTCTGCCTGAGACAGCCGTTTTAGACGACGTACTAGACCTATCCCTAGAAGACATCCTTGAACGCAGACTTCAAACACTCGTGTTTCGAAAGGGCTTGGCCAAATCCATACATCAAGCACGCCAACTTATTACGCATGGGCATGTTGCCATTGAAGGGAAACGTGTGTCCTCCACAAGCTACTTAGTTCCAAGGGAGGAAGAAGCCAAAATAGCTTATGCCCCAACTAGTCCTCTGTCAAATCCTAATCATCCTTTGCGAGAATCCGTGGGCACTGTAGCCGAAACGAAATCGGAGACTAAGGAGGAAAAAGTATGAGCAAGAAAGCTGAAAAATGGGCGGTTGTTCATGTTTACAGCTCCTACAACAACACCATCATACATTTCACTGATGTATCAGGCGCAGAAACTATAGCTAGATCTTCAGGAGGCATGCACGTCAAGGCAGACCGTTTGGAATCATCACCATACGCTGCCATGCGATCCGCAGCCTACGCTGCCTCCATCGCCAAGGACAAAGGAATAACAGCTATACATGTAAAGGTTCGAGCACCTGGAGGATCGGGTGCCAGAACTCCTGGTCCAGGAGCTCAAGCCGCCATACGAGCTCTAGCGAGGGCGGGATTCCGCATCGGCCGCATCGAAGAGGAAACACCCGTTCCCCACGACGGAACAAGGAGGAAGGGAGGCCGCAGAGGCCGCAGAGTCTAAAACACAAATCGGCTCAAAACGTAATTCAGTGCTCTGGAAAACCACAATATTGAAATAATGCCTTTTTCTCCTTATGAAAAGCACAAGCGTTCACAGTGACCGCTATTAGAGGGTTGACTACAGTGGAGTTTCAAATCCTTGAAAAAACCGATGATTACGTACGATTTATCGTCAAAGGAGTTAACGTGCCCTTCGTGAATGCTTTGCGCAGAATCATACTCACTGAAGTCCCTTCCATGGCAATAAATGAAGTGGTCATCATTGAAAACAACTCCATGCTTCACGACGAGATTCTCGCCCACAGAATGGGTCTCATCCCCCTGAAAACAGACTTGGACTCTTACAATTTGCCCGAAGAGTGCACCTGCAAGAGCGAATTTGGATGCAACCTCTGTCGCGTAGCCTTGACACTAGAAGTTGAAGCCACAGAAGACACAACAACAGTCTACTCTAAAGACTTGAAGTCAGAGAATCCCAGCATCACACCAGTCAGCGACAAAATTCCAATCGTGAAGTTGGCCCCTGAACAAAAAATTAGATTGGAGGCATACGCTCGACTTGGGAAGGGAAAGAATCACGCGAAGTGGCAACCCGTTTCCATGTGCACCTACAAGTATCTACCACAAATCAAAATTGATGCAGAACGCTGCAACGCATGCGGCGACTGCGTGGATGTATGCCCTCAGAAAATTCTCGTAAATACTGGAGAAGGAATAGAAACCCAAAACACAATCGAATGCACCCTCTGCCAAGACTGCGTGGACACCTGTCCACAAAACCCACCAGCCATCGAAGTAAATTGGGACAAAGAAGCGTTCGTCTTCAGCATAGAATCCACAGGCGCTCTTCCAGTTGAACGAATCATTTTTGAAGCTCTCAAAATCCTTGAAAAGAAAATTAATGACTTCTATAGCCAAACAAAAGTGAAGAAAAGTGAAAAAAGTTAGAACAACCAATCCAGAATTAATCAAGCTCATTAGATTATTGAGAAAAAAATCTCGAGAGAGCGAAGTTGAAATTTGGTATTACATAGCAGATCGTCTTTCACGCTCAAGAAGAAGTCACATAACTGTGAATGTGAGTCGATTAAACCGCTACACAAAGGAGGGAGAAACGATGGTAGTCCCAGGAAAAGTGCTGGGCGCTGGGAAAATCGACCATCCCATTAACGTAGCCGCCTTTGCCTTTTCCGACCAAGCGCGATCAAAAATTCTAAGGGCTAAAGGAAAATGCTTGTCAATCCTAGATTTAATAAGTAAAAACCCAAAAGGCACTGATGTAAAAGTCATTGGGTGAGCGCGATGGTTGCTGAACACGCGACTGTTGTTGACGCAAAGGGGCTTGTTCTCGGTCGAATGGCCAGTGTCATAGCCAAACGCCTCCTTCAAGGCGAAGCCATTACCGTTGTAAACGCTGAAAAGGCGGTTATAACTGGCAAGAGGTTAAGCATAGTTGGGGAAGCTAAAACGTTCCTTGAGGTCGGTCACCCAAAGAAGGGTCCTTATCATCCC
>Ga0315310_10001793_pt1 | contig 13541 bp, 10 predicted proteins | sample TDP5_MG_FD_203630 | JGI IMG/M metagenome (GOLD analysis project Ga0315310, IMG submission 203630) | Freshwater sediment microbial communities from Lake Towuti, South Sulawesi, Indonesia - TDP5 | ecosystem: Environmental > Aquatic > Freshwater > Lake > Sediment | place: Indonesia: South Sulawesi... | reverse complement strand
TTGACCGAGGCCGCGCCCAGGCGACGCCCCAGCTCTATCCCCGCCTTGAGTGCGGTGAGGTTGCCCCGTGTCACCAGGAAATTCAGGCCCCAGCGCAACCCTGCCGCTCGACAATTCTCAATGGCCTGCATCGTGGCGGCAAAGTTGGGGCGGGTCCGGGCGTTGACGGCCTCGTCGGCCCCGTTAAGAGAGATTTGAGCCTGGCCCAGCCCGGCCTCTTTCAACTCGCAGGCCATCTCCCGCGTGAGGAGGTTGCCGTTGGTGGTCAGGTTAGGCACGACGCTGTGCTCACGGGCCAGGCGCACCATGTCCACCAGGCGGGGATGCAACAAGGGCTCACCGCCGCCCAGGGCGATCTGGAAAACCCGCGCCTGCTCCGCTTCCAGGACCACCCTCTCGAATAAGGACCAGGGAGTGTCCTGGGCTGCTACTGCCGAACCCGGCCGGGCCGAGTAGAAACAGCCGGTGCAGGCCTGGTCACAGCGGCCGGTGACCGAGAAGTGAATGGTCTCCGGCGCGGCCAGGGAGCGGGGTGGGGCAGTGGTCTGCCGGGCCGAATCGCGCACTCGTTCCACCGTCTCCAGGGCGCCGTCAGATGGACCAGGCACAACGAACTGTTGGCTGCGCAGGTACTTGACGAAAAAGATAGGATACTCCCGCAAGCCGCCCTTGAGCAGAAAGTAGAGCGTGTCCAGGCCCTCCAGGTCCAGCAATGCCGTCTCGGCCGTCTCTTGTTGAAAGAGCAACGCACCGTCTGGTTCGGGACGGATGATGGTGTGTGGGGACAGAGTAGTCATCATAGAACGTATGTGGTAAGCTTGGCCCCGGCCTTTTCAGCAGCCTGGTCAAGCAGATAGGCGTAATAATCGTGAAGAAACTGCCCATCTTCCATCCAGCGACCAGTGATGCTGAGGGTGGCATCGGGGTTCAGGCGCACCCGCAGGGTAACGTTCATCGAGCGCTCCAGGTCGCTTTCGAGCATGTCGGCCCAACTCTCTCCGAACATACCCGGCCCACCGAACTCGTCCATCCTCTTCCCCGCCCCTCGGGCAATTCGCCGGGCCTTCTTCTGCTCCGCTGGCGTCAGTTGGCTGGCTTTCACCACATTGCAGCCCAGGTAGAGGACCGTCCCGTCAAAAGGAATCTCATCCTCAGAGTAAAAGCTCGACTCGTCAATCTCCTGGCCCACCTCGAACTCGTAATCGTAATCCTCGTACATCTCTTTCTGCTCGTCCATGAGTTCGAAGCGGAAGACCTGGTCCTCGAGGAGTTCCTGACGATGCGCGCCCACGTAATTGAGGATGGGCTCAATAGTCTGTACACCGATGCGTGGGGCCCGCCAACTGCTGGGATCGAATTTGGCAATCTGCTTGTTCAGTTGCTTCAAAGCTTTGGCCGCCAGTTTGTCTTTCGGGTCGCTGCGCTCTGCGACAAAGTCGCGCAGGCGTTCCAGGGGTTCTTCGAAGAGAGAATAGTAGGACCTGGCGAAGTAGCCTGAGGTAAGGAAACTGCGAACCAGGGTGCCCAGTTCCTCAGGCCGGGGAGCGCGCACCTCGTAGGCGGCCTCCGAGGAATCAATCTCGTAGCCGCTCCACCTTGCTTTTAACATCTTATGCCTCCTTTGCTCTTCCCGCTTTCTGCCTATTAGTTGGGCAGAATCATTGTAAACCAAGGGGCAACGATTGTCAAGTGGCGCCCTGTAGGCCCGCTGGGTCAGGGCCACGCCGCCCAGCACCAGCGCGGCATTGATGGCTGTCTGAAAGACGAAAGGCTCATGGAGGATGAGGATGCCAGCGGGGTGAAGATGCCAGGGATGATAAAGCCCGAAAGATGGTCCAGGGTCAAGGCCGCCGAGTACGGCCCTTTAGGTTCAGGCCAGCGGTCACTGTGCAGGATTTTCTTTTTCATTTGCTATACTCCTTTCAGCCAGTTTTTCGGCAGCGTCGCTCAGCCCCAGTTCTTCCAGTTTGGCCCGGGTCGGCAGCCCTGTCTCCACATCCCATCCCCGTGCCCGGTAGTACTCGTCCAGCATGGTGTCCAGTTCGACCACCGCTCCAGCCGAGGGGCTGGTCGGCGGACCAAGGGACTCTTTTAGGAAGCGACGGGGCAGGATATCGTCGGCGCGGGTTATGCCCTCGCGAGCGATAAAAGCTCGCTCCAGGTTGACGATGCGCTCACCGATTCGCCGCACATCCTCGCCGCTCAACTCCCAGCCAGTAGCCGCGTTGAGCAACTCAGCTGTCTCTTCCCAGTTGAGCACTTCCATATTGTTGTAGGTATTCTTGCACACCCCGGTGGCGTCAGCGATGGCGGCCATCTCCTCAAAGTGCTTGACCACCAACCCCTTGCCCTTGTATTCCAGGCGGAAGGCCGTCTCCGGGATACCGTAGCGGCGGATGCCTTCCTCAGGGTCTTCGGAGAACTCGAACCACGGCTCCGACCGCAAGTGATCCGCTCCACGGCTGGCCACGGCGTTACCCAGGGCATAGGCTTTGATGCTCCGCGGATCGGCCTGGAACACCTCCAGCCCCTTGCCATGCATGGCCAGTTCTTCGGAACCGCGCCCGATATGCTCGGCGGCTTTCTTCACGCCGTCGGCCAACAGGTCACCGAAACCCTGCCGCTGGGCGATTTTCTCGATGAGGGTCAGGATGGTCTCCCCATTGCCCCAGGTCAGGTCCAGGCCATCGGCCTCTTCACGAGACAGGATACCACGCTGATAACATTCCATAGCCCAGGCGATGCACTCGCTCAAAGCGATGGCGTCCAAACCGTAACGGTTGGCCATATCAATGCATTTCAAACCTAAAGCCAGGTCGCCGTTGCCGATGCGGGAGGTGAATCCGGCCAGCGGCTCGTACTCGGGACCTTCCAGACGCAGATCGGGAAAACGTGGGTCGTTCACGACCAGAAAGCGGCTGCAGGGAATGGTGCAGGCGAAGCAGGCCTTGCTCTTGATTTTGTACTGGGCCTCGATGGCCTCGCCACTGACCTGGTCGGCGTACTCGAACTGACCGGTCTGGAAGTGGCGGGTAGCTATGCCGCCAATCTTGTTCAGGGCGGTGATCAGCTTGGTAGTGCCCAACCGCACGCGGATGTCATACTCGGCATGATTGTAGATGATCTCATCCAGCCGCTCGATCATCTCGGTGAAACGGGCGATGTCGGCCACCGGTACGAGTTGAGTGCCGCGCACGGCCACGGCCTTGAGGTTTTTCGAGGCCATGACGGTGCCCATGCCCGTCCGTGCCGCGGCCCGCACCAGGTTGGCGAACACCCCGGCAAAGCGCACCCCATTCTCTGCCCCCTGCCCGATGGCTGCCACCTGAATATCCCGGTCTCCCAGTTCCTCCAAGATGGCTTCGGTGGTCTCCCAAACGTCCCGCCCCCACAAGTCGCGGGCGTCGCGCAACTCCGCCTCTGCACCTCTGATCCACAGGTAGACAGGGTGCTCAGCTCTATCCTCGATGATGATCTGATCGTAGCCCGCGAACTTACATTCAGGTCCAAAGAAACCACCGGCATTGGAATCGCCCAGGATGCCAGTCTGGGGTGACATGGCCGTCACGTTGAACCGGGCACCCCCTGGGAACAATGTCCCCACCAGGGGACCTACGCCGAATATCAACTTGTTCTCCGGCGAGAGGCCATCGGTGTGGGCGGGCACTTCATCCCAAAGGCGCTTGACATTGAGTCCCCGTCCTCCCAGAAAGAGGCGGGCCAGGTTTTCCTCAGTGGCATGACGGTGGATGCTGCCGTCGCTGAGATTCACACGCAAAATGCTACCACCGTAACCGTTCATAGTGCGCCCCCCTCATCAAGCGCCTGCCCCGCCATAGTCGCTTTTCCCGCCTGTGGCGCAATAGTGCCGCTTCTCGCGGGCGATAACACCTTTATCGGTGTAGATAATCGCTCCGGTGGCACATCGCTTCACACAGACCGGGTCCCCGTCACACAGATCACAGACCAACGGCAGGTCTGTCTCTGGATGCAGCATCACCATCCCAAAGGGACACTCATCCACGCAGGCTGAGCAGCCGATGCAGTCCATGGCCTTTACCCGGACCACGCTCATGATTTCGTCTCGGTACAGGGCCTCCGTCGGACAGGCAGCCACGCAAGCCGGTCGCTGACACAGGCGGCAGACGTTAGGAACATCTAACCCCACGGGTTCGATCTTGGTCACTTTGATGCGGGCCATGGCCGTACCAAACCGGCCGTCATGGCGGGCCACGCAAGCCACTTCACAGGCCCGGCAGCCGCTACACACCTCCTTTCGCGTCAGGATTCGTTTCATGCCTCTCCCTGCTGGGTCTGCGCCAGCACAGTCGCGATGCGCTTCTGAATGTCACGATACTGGGCGACAATCTCCGGCTGTTCCAGCGCCTCGGCAAACTGCGACAGCCAGTCTTCCAAATAGTCCAGGTCGAGCTGCCCTCGTTGTTCGATGAGAATCCCCTCAATATCTTGCCAGTCTTTGGCCCGCCCGGCCACGGCCTTTTGGATAATCAGGTCTTCCGGCGAGCAGATCCAAACCTCCAAGTCGCCCAACTGGCGGCGAACGGCGCGGGTGACAATCTGCTCCTCGTAGCCGGGTATAGCCAACAAAAAGTCCACGATGATTCCGCCGATGTTCACGTCTACAATCAATGGGTTCTCCGGGACGTGAGGGCGCCCGCGTTCGGGGAAGGCAATGCGGATGGCAGCTCGCACGGCGGGATACTCCATGTCAGGAACGAACACTTTGAGATCAACGTCTTGTGTGAAGCGTGGCGTGCCCCAGACCTGATTGGCAATGCCCCCGATAGCCGCATAGCGATAGCCTTGTGTTTCAAGAAACTCGACGGCTTTAGACAGCGCTATCTGAATTCTCTCTTCCACAAAGCCGTCTCCTTTCTTCAAACTTTCTGATGCGGGCGTAGTAAGTCTCCCAATCCCCCATGGTCCGCCGCTGTTGCCTTATGCTTGGTGCGGGTCTGATTTTCAAGCCAAATGACATCAGCTCCTGATAAGCTTGCCATTTCTCGGCTGGGGTTTGCTCACCGGCCCGTAGAACGCGATCCATAAACACGTCCTCGTTCCAGGCGCGGTAGTGGGCCAGTGCCTTACGCAAGAGCGCTTTGTCTATGGTCATGTGTCCCTCGAAAAGAGTCACCAATCACTTTACGACCGCTGCTGGGCCATCGGCGACTCGAACTCGCAGTAGACTTTGCCCTCAGCCAGGGCCACGTGGCTCCTGACCCAGCCTTTGGCCATAGGCGAATCCATCGCCTCGGGCGAGCCCCTCTCCAGCGCACGCAGTCGGGTCTGGGCCTGGGCCAGCCCGGCCTGATCCTCTATCAATCTCAGCTAGGTCATCGCTTCCAGGAGATGTTCGCGAGCGACGTTCCATTCGCCGCGCCGGGTTTGGATGTCGCTCAGGGCGAGCAAGCCGTGAGCAATGCCAGGGCCGTAACCGATCTCCTAGCTGATGCTCAGCGCTTGGTGCATCTGATCGAGCGCCTGGTCCAACGCACCGACCTCCCATTGCAAACCGGCCAGAGCATGGTGGACCCGCGAGGTCATCAGCCGGTCGCCGGCAGCCTGGCAGTGGGCTAGAGCTTGCTGGTAGCGAGTCAAGGCCTGATCGAGGTCGCCCAACTGACGCAAAGCGTGGGCCATGCCATAGAGCGTCAGACCCTGGCGCTGCCGGTCTTGACGCGCCCAGTGAAGGCTCCACGCACTCTCGTACTGCGCCAAGGCCTGCCGGGGGCTGCCCAGGCTGCGGTAGATTTCGGCCAGGTTGTGTAAGGCTGTCGCCTCCCCCTCCACATCTCCCAAGCGCCGGTGCAACTGTAGCGCGTCACGCCCGTAGGTCAGCGCTGTGCCATAGTCGCCCGCCGACCAGTGCAGGAAGCCAAGTTCGCGCAGGGCCTTGACCTCGCCGACCCTGTCACCAGCCCTACGGTATAGAGTCAACGCCTTCTCGCCGGCCTGACGCGCCTCTGCGTACTGTCTGGTGTAGGTAAAGAACCCGGCCTGGCGCACGCAGGCCACGGCCAGCCGGCGGGTATCTCTGAGGGCCTCAGCCAATTCTACCAGTGCCGCTACGTCGTCTGCCTGCTCGGCCCGCCGTCCCTGCCGGTCCAGAGCCGCCTCCCGTGCCAGAAGCAAATCGAAGCGGCTGGCCAGGTCATCGGCCAGATAGACGCGATACAAAGTCAGAGCGCGGCTGTACAGATCCGTGGCGTGGTGGTAAGCGAACAGTTCTTCGGCCTGTTGGGCGGCTCGCGTCAGGTATGTCACCGCCTGGACATCGCCGGCCTGTTCGTAGTGGTAAGCCACTTCTTCCGTCACAGTCTTGGGTCGGGCCCGGTGGAGCGCCAGCAGCGCCCGGGCCGCCCGGTGATTAGAACAGCTCTTTGTATAAAAGACAACTTGTAAAGGAGATGGCACGGTCTCAACCTTACCCGATGCGAAGATGCTTTCTGAAGGCGGGATGGACACTGAAGATGCGCTGTTCTTTAACGGCCGGTTTTCTAAGACCAAGTGACTGTTTGAGCCAATTCCACACACCGCTCATCGTCAAAGTGAAAGTCATTCGTTCGATCACTTCATACGGAACCATTTGCAGACCATCCAACGTGGCGTTCTCAAGAGACGTGTCATAACTATATACAAAGCCTCCACCCTTGGATTTCACGCCAATAAAACCTATGTCGTACAAAAACCCAATAAGTCGCTCTGTACTGTAGTTATTGATCCATCCACCGGCGTCTTTTAGTATTTCAGGGCTACTTTGAGCGTTCTTAATTATTTCAGTAATTCTCAACTCTTCTATCTCTTCGGGAAGTCCCCTAAAGAGCCACAGTAGCTCTATCAAATCTGGATGGCTGATTTGGTACTCTCGAACTAAGTCAAGGGTTTTATCTTCTGAGTAGGATCCTTCGGCATTCAGAATATCATCTTCTTGGATATAATCGTGTCTTTGGTTCTGAGCCTCTTCTAGACACCTATTGCAGAACTGCAGAACATCTCGAGGGCGTAACAAGGTGCGATTGATAATATGGGAGATTGTATCTTCCTCGCCTACCTGGCTACAGAATATCTCATACCAGGCCTTTCTCATTGCGCGATCTACGAGCTCAAATCCCTTAGCGTCAGCGATTCTTCTAGCAATCACTTCCTCTAACAAAGTCTTGTTCCACTGAATGATGTCCTTAGACCTCTTATCTATTTCCGGATCTCTTAATTTCACTACGTCAAAGATATCATTACGAAGGAAAACGATGATCCTCAGCCCCGGTGTGATGTAAGTATTCAATTTATCCGCTTGATGGATCAATGCAGCCAGTAACCGGCAGGTTTGCTCATTGTCTGTGGTCCAGTTCTGATCCAGGTTGTCTATGAGCACATATACCCGCCTCTCTTGAACGAACTCTTTGAGTACATCCTGAATGTTCCGGAACCTAATGCTCTTAAGAATTTGGTCAACCTGTTCTTGATTCCTGCCATTTTGTCGACAAGAAGGCAGATCCTGTAGTTGTTCAATGATATAGGTCAGCCTCTCAGTGAAGGGCAGATTGAATAGCTCTCCGCTCTGATCGCGAAATTCCATGAGCTGGCCTAGTGGACCTGAAATTGGTAAGTGAGGATACTGCTGCTGGTGCTCGATTGCAGCCTGAACAATCTCCGTTAAGAGGACGTTTCTCCAAATACTACCGTAAACAAACTGCCAATGGGCTGTACTGAATTCTTCAGCCAAAAACCCTTCTAACCTTAAGAGTTCATAGTCCCTCGGTGCTATCTTCACAACCACATCGTTTGGGCTTCTCAGGTCTTTACTCAAAACCAGAAACATCGCGGTCTTCCCCGAGCCTCGACGCCCTAAGAACAGCGTCTTATCTCCCCTTTGAGCTCTTTGGTAATAAGGTGTCTGGACGAAGTACCTCGGCAGATCGAGGTCCTTTTCGGCAGCCACAGGCCCGAAGTCCAGGTCTCTCAATGTGACAGCCTTCCACTTCTTTTCCCGTCCGGCTTTCTCCAACAGTTTCTTGTAGGAATCGACGTACTCTTTTTGCCTGTCGAGCCACTCTTGAACAATAACTCTCACCTGAGACTCTCGGTCGTATTCCCGAATGACTCCCTTCAAGTCGATCATCTTTTTGCCGATAGGCATCTCTTGCAATATGAGAATCCGCTTTCCAAATCCCATGGCTAACCCCATCAGGAAAGCCACTCTAGCATTCAGTACCTGATGATTTTTTCGCCCGTCGCTTACAAAATGTGCCACAACGTAGCGAGCTTGCAGTATTCTCTTGCAGTATTGGTGAACCTCATGACCACCTATGTCGTTGGGATTATCATCTATAACATCAAATAGGTGCTCCTTACGAAGAAGCCTATCAATGGCGTGCACTGCATCTGAGCGACTTCCATTTTTGAGGAAATAGATCAGATTATACCTTTCTTCCTCGTCGCAGGTCTGACACATACCTATCAGCCGAAGTGAGCGCTTCACTGGATCTCTACTATCAATCTCAAATTTGGCAACGTGACCTAGTATATCGGCCCTATTATCGTAGTAAACCTGCTCAACATCCTTGAGCAAGGGAAACTCTTGAGAGATCTTCGTCCTGTTTCGCAGTAACAATCCATGCCGCTGCACAGCTATGGCATAACCATGCTCGAATAGAACATTTCTGTTGAGATCGGTTATCTCGCTGAGCACGAAATTGTTGGCATATATCTCCCTGCAAAGTTTGCAAAATATTACTCCGCCCTTCCAAACGTCAGTAGGAAGGGCTGCCTGAACATTCTGCTGATCCTGCAAGCTTTGGCGCAAATGCTCCATTGACTCCATGTATTCAGGTGTGAAGGGATATGCGAGGAAACAAGACCTCTCTCCCCTAAACTCGATGCCACTTTCTCTACAGGTGTTGTCTGCAACTGCACAATATCTGTTAATTGCCAAGTTTATCGAATTGGACATCGTTATTTCCTCCTTAATCTAGAGGAATGTGGATTTCACCAGCTCCCATTTGGACTGCCTGGTCAATCGGTAGATGACATTAGCCGGTCTATGCGCAAATTTCTGCCCATTCTCTGCCTACCTGTACGACCGGGGTGCCGCCAGCTGAATGTATTATATCCTATCCCATCCCCTCCGTCAACTGGAAGCTTGACCTGATGGGTCAATTGTGCTATACTGTTACCAGGTCAAGCAGAGCCCCCATTTTTGCTGCCAAGTGTGGGCTCAAGTTCCCTTGGGAGCACTCTATGTCGCAAGTTGATAAGAGATTGTAACGAACAAAGGCCGTACGACTCGCGTGGTACGGCCTTTGTTATTTCCCCTCTGCCTCACGACAGTTGATGGTGGGCCACGCGTACCGCCTATACCGTAGTAGTAGTGCAACATGGTAGTACACAACTAGGCCGAAATGCGCTATAATGTGGAGGGTCAACAACTAGGAGGAGAAGATGCAATATCGAGCACCGCGTGGCACACTGGACACCCTGCCGGAGGATCAGCCTTACTGGCGTCACATCTACGACCGCATCCACCACATCTACGCCCTCTACGGTTACCGCCAGATAGAGACGCCGATCTTCGAGGAGACATCTCTCTTTGTGCGCAGCGTGTTGCACGCCAGCCAGGAGGTGGACGACGGCTTCCACAAGACGCCTGCCGGAACGTACGAGCTGGTCGTGAACTTTACGGTCGAAGCGGCCCCTGCCGCTTTGCCGGAGACTGGTGCCCACCCCCCAACCGGGACGCTGCCGCTGTGGCTTGGGGTGGGTGGGTTGCTGCTGCTGGCCCTGGGCCTGGGTCTGCGGCGGGTGTCTGGCCACGTGCGATGAGAGAGGCCGAATGGCAGAGGACAAATGGGGCCTGGGGGTAGCCCCTCTTACCAGACTCGAAGGGTTTTGGAAACCCTTCGAGTCTGCTCACGTCCCCAGATACGCCTTCTTCATCATCTCGTTTTGCAGCAGGTTCTGGGCCGTGTCGGCCAGGACAATGCGACCGGTCTGGAGCACATAACCCCGGTCGGCGATGGACAAAGCCATGTTGGCGTTCTGCTCCACCATCATAAAGACAGAAGTCCCCTGGCATAGGGGGACTTAAGCTGCGACCGGTTCTCCCTCCAGTTTAAGGGAAATCACCTTCGACACGCTATCCACTCCCATGGACAGGCCATAGATGGTATTGGCGGCTTCAATGGTGCCGCGGTTGTGGGTGATGACCACGAACTGGGTGCGGTCCGCCAGATCTTGCAGCATCTTGCGGAAACGGCCGATGTTGGCCTCGTCCAGCGTGGCGTCTACCTCATCCAGGATGCAGAAGGGGGTGGGGCTAGCTTTGAGGATGGCGAAGATAAGCGCTGCGGCGGTGAGGGCTCTCTCCCCTCCGGAAAGGAGGGCCAGGCTCTGCTGCCTTTTGCCGGGCGGGCGGGCAACGATGTCAATGCCAGTCTCCAGCAGGTTCTCCGGATCAGTCAGAACCAGCTTGGCCGTCCCCCCACCGAACAAAGTGGTAAAGCACTCTTTGAACTCGGCAGCTACGGCCTCGAAAGTCTTCCTGAAATCGGCCTCCATCAATTGGTCCAACTCAGCGATGACCTGACGCAAGGAACTGGAGGCCTGTTCCAAATCCTCAACCTGGGTGATCAAGAAGTTGTGCCTCTCCAAAGCCTCAGCGAATTCGGCCGGAGCGTTAGGATTGATAGGGCCAGCCCGTTTTAACTGGACCTTCAGCCGCTGGATCTCGTCCTCCAGACCTTCCGGCAACTCATCAATGGAGGGCAAGGCCGAGACCAGGGGTTTGAGGGGCAGGGGAGGCTGTCCAGGTATGAGATCCGTCATCTCCAACTCTACCAGGCCCAGGTCATTCTGAATCTGTTGGCGCAACCTAACCAGCTCATCTCGGCGACGCTCCATGTCCAACGCGGCCTGGCTGTAGATGGTCTCGTACCGTTGGAGGCGCGAGCGGCAGTCACTTTCCTCACCTTCCAACTCGACTTGCTGACCTTCCAACTCGACCAACTGGGCTTCAGTGGGCTCGATGAGCCCAGCCAGAGCTTGTATCTGCCCTGAAAGCTCTTCCTCGCGGGCCTGCAACTCCTCTATCTGGTTAGCCAGGGCTTCACCCTCCTGAGCCAACTCGTCAGCCCGCTCCTGCTTGGCTGCGATCTGTCCTTCCAGATGCTCCAGGTTGGCTTGGTGGCTGCGCAGAATTGCCCTCCGGTTTTCGCGGCTCTGCTCGGTCACGGCCAAAGCCGTTTTCAACTGAGCCAACTGCTCGTAGAGGTCGTCGCCAGTCATGGTCTCCAATTGCCTTTCCAGAGCGGCGATCTCTTCCTGGACCGAGGCCTGGTCGGCTTTCAACCTTTCCATTTCTTGCCCAATGTCAACCGCCTTCTCGTCCAAAGCAGCCATTTCATCGTCGAGTTGCTTCTCAAGCCCTCGCCGCCATTCGATCTCCTGAGCCAGGCGCTCGATTTGCCGCTCTGCGGCGTCCGCCTCCGCCGCCTTGACCTCGCTGGCGGCCTCCAATTCACTCTCCTGATCCTCCAGATCGGCCAGCGCGTCCAGCAATTGTCGGTGTGCCTCCTCTGCACGCTGCCCTTGCTCTTCGAGCTCCTGCCGCTTCTGCCTGACGACTGCCAGTCGGTTGGGCAGTTCACGCCATTCCCGCTCGTAGGCCAAAAGACCCCCGCCCTGATCCTCGGTCGCGCCGCCAGTGATGGTCCCATTGGAATGGACCACCTCGCCAGCCAAGGTGACGATCTGATAGGGGTAGCTGTCACGGGCCACCTGGTCCAGGATCCGGCGGGCCGTCCCCAAATCCTCGACCACGATAGCGCGGCCCAGGAGCACATCGAAGGCCAGACGGAGTTGAGCTTCGCAGCCAATCAATTCCACGGCCAAACCGAGGACACCCGTTTCTTGAGGCGAGCTTATCGGCTCAGGCAACCGCACGGTGTCCAGGGGGAGGAAGGTAGCTCGCCCTCTGCCGATCTGCTTCAGGAAGCCGATAGCGGCCTCGGCGTCGGCCCAGGTTTCGACCACGATGTCCTGCCCGTGGGTACCGAGGGCCGTCTCAATGGCTGCCTCCAGTTCGGCTGGGACCTCAATGAGGCTGTCCACCGTCCCCACGATGCCTGACAGTTGGCCCGTGCCCGCCGCCTGTATGACCCTTCTCACACCCGTCTGGTAGCCAGCCATCTCTTCGCGCATCCTGGTCAGCAACTCCTGGCGGGCCAGCAAGCGCTCTTCTTCTCGCTGGATTTCGGCCAGACTGGCCTGGAGTTGAGTCTGGCGTTCCTGCCCAACCTCGATCTCTCTTTCCTTATCTTTCCTCTGGGCAGCCAAGACCTGAGCCTGAGCTTGCCAAGCGTCCATCTGCCCCTTGACAGCCCGAAGGCCTTCTTCGGCGATTGCCTTTTGAACCTCCTGCCCGGCGATGGCCTGCTGATGCCCTTCCCTTGCCCTGCGCAATTCCTTCCGGCGCTCATCCAGTTGGGCCAGGCGGTTCTGCCGATCAGCCAACTCAGTGGACAACTCAAAAGCCTGCTGGCGCAAAGCCGTCAGTCGCTCCACCAGAGCCTGACGCTGGCCTTCGTGATGGTCCAGTTGCTTTTGCACCTCCTGGATTCGAGCGATGCCTTCCTTGAGCTGGCTCTCAATGCGGCTCAACTCCTCCTCGATCTGGGCGATCCTCTCCCGTTGGGCCCCCCGGTTTACCTCCAGAGGGGTGATCTCGCGCAGAATTTCCTCGCGCTGTTGGCTCAGCAGGCGTTTCCTCTCCTGGCACACGGCCAATTCCCGTTGCAGCTTCTCCGCTTCAGCGTGCAGGGCGCTGCTCTCCCGGTGCCACTGGCTCAACTGCTCCCGCTTCTCGGCCTGTTGCCTCCGCACCTGGGCTATGCTCCGCTCCAGCTCAGCCAGTTCTTTGCTCCGCTCCTCCAACTGGGTACGCTGCTCTCTGGCCCTGGATCGAGCCTGGCGCAGGGCCTTCTGCCCTTGCCGCCATTGATAGCCATACCAGAGGCGCAAGAGCCCTTCCAGTTCCTGGGAGAGTTGGGCGTATTCCTGGGCGCGCTCCGCTTGCCTCTTTAGACGCTCCAGGCGGGGTCCGATCTCGCTGATGATGTCGTTGACCCGCAGCAGGTTTTGTTGAGTGGTCTCCAGTTTGGCGATGGCATTGTCGCGCTTGGCCTGGTGGACGGTGATGCCAGCCGCCTCCTCGAAGAGGGCGCGCCGCTCTTCAGGCCGCAAGGAGAGGGCCGCGTCCACCAGACCCTGCCCGATGACGGTGTAGGTGCGCTGGCTCAGCCCACCCTTGGCCAGGAGCTCGCTGATGTCTCTGAGGCGTACCCGGTTGCCGTTCAAGAGGTATTCGTTTTCGCCAGAGCGATAGGCGCGGCGGGCGATGGTCACCTCGCTGAACTCCACCGGCAGCCATCCGTCGCTGTTGTCCAGGGTCAGGGCAGCTTGAGCCATCCCCATGCGAGGCCGGGATTCACTCCCTGAGAAGATCATGTCCTCGGTGGATTTGCCGC
>Ga0315310_10001792_pt1 | contig 13542 bp, 18 predicted proteins | sample TDP5_MG_FD_203630 | JGI IMG/M metagenome (GOLD analysis project Ga0315310, IMG submission 203630) | Freshwater sediment microbial communities from Lake Towuti, South Sulawesi, Indonesia - TDP5 | ecosystem: Environmental > Aquatic > Freshwater > Lake > Sediment | place: Indonesia: South Sulawesi... | reverse complement strand
TTGGAGAAAGTAGGATTCAACAACAAGAAAGAAGCGCCGCAGAAGGAATCGTTGAGATTCGTGGTCGTGGACAGAAAACCACACTTGAACAAGAACGGAATAGATTACCTGTGCAATTGGCTCGAAAAACTGCTCATCGTGACAAACAATCTTAAGCATCCAGCATTTGAGCTTCAAAACAAACACAAGAACCTCGAGATAATATATTATAAAAATGAGATTGACTGTGCTGACTTGCTAGTGAAGCTGAAGAAGGATCATGAAATGGAGAAGATAACAATCGAGTCGGGTGGAACTCTGAATTCTGTATTTCTCCGAAATTGTCTAATTGACCACGTAAAAATTGTAGTGGCGCCATTAATCGTCGGGGGAAAAGACACATCATCACTAGTTGATGGCTTCTCTCTCACAGACCAATCTCAACTGCATTTGTTGAAAGCCCTAAAACTGAGAGAATGCAAGAAATTAGAAAATTCATATCTGCTTCTGGAATACGATGTAATCAACAACACAGTTATCGAGTGATTCTCTTCAACGAAGCAAAGAAAAGAGAGCAACGAGAATGGAGCTTTCTTCTGGTACTCTTTTTGAGCCAGTTTTAGCTGGTTGGATAGAAATTCTGTACAACCAAGCGGGCCATTCGCTTCTTCTAGGGCGCTTCTCTGAAGTAAGATGAAGCCTCTGGGAAACCATCGATTAGCTCGGTTCTCTTGTGCCATCTTTGATTGTCCTTGATTGTCTTCAGAAGACAAGCCGCTAACCATTCTTTGACCTCATTCTTATCACCAAGAGAAGAGTGAATCCTCTCACTGATTCTTGTCGCAGTGTCCTCGGAGACGTAACGCGCGTTTCTGACCCATCTGCTGCGTTTCACTGTTTCTTCCTTCGACCATGAATTGATTGCCACCGAGTAGACCAGTATGTTTTCTTCAACAAAACGTCTGAATTCATCTAACATCGACCTTTCCTCGCCTGATGTGCCCACACAGAGAAGAAACGCGTCGAGAAACATAGAATAGCAACATTGACACTTTGTCGTTGATGCGCCCTCGGGCAGACATTCAAAACAGTTAAAGGGTCGCCCCCTGTAACGCTCGCATGTTACAGTCACAGCGTCCTTTTGGTTCTCTTTGCAGACATCCTCGGTTAGTTTTCGAAAAGAAGGCACCGAGGGTTCAACAGAATTAACAATGTGAACAAGCTTCTTAATGGCACTCACCTTCTGGTGTGTAGGTTGACCGAGAAAACCGAAAGCTTTTGATTCGATGGCAGTCTCAGCTTGCTCCTTCGCTAGCCACTTCTCGAGCGACTTAACATGCAGCGTGAGGATTTCTCTTTGCTGTTTGTCCTGACTGTTCTGGTCGTGATAGCCAAGAGTGTCCAATAGGTCGCGGCCTTCGCATCCTATCTTCACAGGGTTAGAGAACCGATCTTGACCTATCTCGGCGCAGAGGATGTCGATGCTTCTTGGGAAAAAGGGACACAGTCGACAGAACTCTGCCATTTGAGCGCGTATCAATCGCTGATCCACGGTTAGTTTGCCTAACCTGCCTTGCATTTCATTTATTAGACTGATTTCGCTGTCCCAGTTTTCAGGGTCATCGGTTAGCTTAACATTGTGCCACAAGTTCCAGATTTTCCCCATCTCAACATCAGTGTTATTGATAACTATCTCGAACCCCAAAGGAACATGTTCATAGGCTATGAGCTTCGCGTTCATCTCACACTCTCCTAACTGATCATTTTCCCCAATCAATTCTGAGAGAATCGGTTCTTAAGACTTAGTGACATAGAAATTCTATCCAACCAAACCAACCAGCTTTGATCATGCACAAAAGCTATAGCGGATCCGAGCCCGTATCTTAAAGAACAGGCACGCGCGCGCTAAGGTGTCTGAAATTGTGTGATTGGTGTAAGGAGCATGGTGCTGGCAAGAAATGGTATCTTAACATTAAGAACTATTCAAGAGAGATTCTCAAAGACAAGGCGGCAATCGAAGCAGCAAACGCGTATTTCATGGGAATAGAATCTGTCACAAGAAAGCCGATGGGACCGCCTCCAATTCTCAACATTCATGATGATAAGAAATTCGCTGAATATGTGAAACTTACGGAAGAGGCTATAAGAACGAATTCTCCGCACAGAGGACAGGTGGTTCCACTTGAAGACGTGAAGAAAATCATTAAACTTTCAGGACCGACAGCCAAGATATCTTGTGTATGTAGAAGAGCGGTTAGAGCGAGTTTCGATGAAAAAACCTGCATAGCCTTAGGACCACTCTATCTAGAAGTCGGCAAAGACTGGCCCGACTACACGAGAGGAGGCATAGACTACATCTCTAAGGAAGAAACACAGGAGTTAATGGAGGGATTCAATAGAAAAGGGTATGTAGCCACGATTTGGAGAGATTTCGACTCTCCCGCGATAGTAGGATTCTGCAACTGTGAATTTCCAACGTGTGGTGCAATCCGTGCAAGAAGGTATTATGGCGACTGGTTTAACTTCTTCATCAGGAAGGCCGAGCATGTTGCCTTGCAGAACTATGATAGATGTAACGGCTGCCGTGTCTGCGTGTCACGTTGTCAATTCGGAGCCATATCGTATTCTCCATACTCGGAAAAAGCGATTATCAACATGAAGACATGCGCAGGCTGTGGTTTATGTCGTGATGTCTGCCCTCAGAAAGCGATACAGCTCATGCCTCGCACCCAGATTCAGGCAGTGAAGGAGATGTGGTAAAATGGCATCTCTAAGACAACTAAACTTTCCAGAATACACAGTGGCTGTGGAAGTTGATGATGAAAAATGCGTAGGTCCATTTGAGTGTGGGAAATGCTTACGAAATTGCCCGGCGGCCGTGTTCAGGACCTACCCGAAGAAAAGAGTAAAGGGCAAGATCTGTAAGGATTGGGGAGTAGAAGCACCTAACGATGCTTTTTGCTGGAGCTGTGGTGTCTGCACTAAGATTTGTCCAACAAAAGCCATCACGATAGCACGTAGGAAATGAAGTCGCGCTATTCTCGGTGCGCGCGCGCTAAATTTGGTTGGTTGGTTGGATAGAAATTCTATGCACACACTCAGCTCAGTTTGTTGTTCTGTTCGCTTCACTTTTTCGAACTATATACAGCACTATTCCAACCAATATCAGGATGCAACCAAAAAGGATCTCCATATGTCCTTGTGTGCGCAGTTCTCTTCCAGTGATTTGTGAACCCAATGAATTCCCTACTGAAAGAACCTGACCACCATAACAAATCACGGCAGCACCCAGAATGAGCAGAGCTAATGAGACTGCTTTAAGCACGCGAACAAATGCCTGTGCCTTCCAGATACGTGGATTCAAGACTCTCCATGAGATGAGAAAACCAACGATTCCTGCTGCAGCGTTGATTATAGTCTGCCAGATGAAAAACTCCCGTTTAACGGCATCATTCCAATCCATCCAGTAAGATTGCATATGCCAAGCCCTTATGATCACTGTGTACTCAAAGAAAAACAAAATTCTGAAATCCTCTTCCGGAATGATTGAGCCGCCACCCACCCAGAAGGGCCATGAAGGTTTCATCAATTTGAATGACGACAAGAAATCAGTATACGGATAAACAGCTGGTCTTTCAGGATAGACTGAGCACCATGCCAGAAATGCACTGAACGAAATAAGGATCACAAGAGAAGCACAAACCAATAGTCTCCGAAGTCTCCAACTGCAGAGACCACACAGTAGACCAACAACGAAAGACAATAGCAGCCTCGAATCCCGCCCGTAGTAAGTATGAAGGAAGTGTTATTTAACAACATAACGCACCAAACGGTCTTGGGATAGAAGTTCTATGCACACAATAGAAATTCTATCCCAAACCCAAGCGGACGTAACAACGGAAAGAAAAAAAAGAGTTAAGAGGTTTCGGGAACAGCGATTCGAGGAATCCAGCTTTCACGTTCTCCACGCAGATATCTAGCAACAGGAGCCTCTTCACTAATCAAGGTCTCGAACAGCAGAGACGGCTTCCCAAACTTCTCAGAATGCAGAAAACCTGCGCCACAACATTACGTTCATCTAACCCGAAAGTTGTTGTAGCTAGGCTACAAACCTCAACAACAACTTCTACACAGCAAGCCACAGCCCGTTGCTGGATGATTATGTCACTAGAGAACAGTTTGACGACGACGCGCACACAGCGAAAGAAGTTGAACGTCTCGCATGTTCATCAACAACTCGACACACACAACAACCCATAACCTACTCAAGCGACCCTGCAAGAACTCTTTTAGGAGTAAACGAGTTTAGAATAGCCACGCGTGGAATGCCCTATGGCTGTTGGAAAATCAGACTGGCTGATTTCGATCTGCGGTTTAAACTGTGCAGTGTGCGATATTCACTTGGCAGGCCGAGGCCACGAAAAGATAAGAGACGAGATAGTGGAGTGGTTCAGAAAACAACGCAACCAGACCATCGATCCTGAAAAAATCAAATGCGAAGGCTGCAGGGGTCCACCTGACGCCCACTGGAGCGCCGACTGCAAGATGCTGCAATGCGCCAGAAAAAGAGGAATTCAATACTGTTTTGAATGCAGCGAATTCCCATGCACATTATTGAACGAGTTCAGCGCAGACGGGGTAGCCCATCACAAGCGCACAGTGGAAAACATGAAGAAAATGAAAGAAGTCGGCATTGAAACCTGGATCGAAGACCAGAAGAGAAAAGGCCAATGCTCATTCTGCCCATGAAAGCGCTCTTGAGCACTCGAGTACCCGAGACCATTACTTAGCGGTGTTGCCTGCTCAATCGCCTCTCACGAACAGCAGGTAGTGATTCACCGTATAGTTGATCGCTCCACCCATGCCCGCAGTTTGATAAGTGTGCAAACGCCAGCCCTTGTTCTCCCACTCTTCGATCACTTTGCCAACATTTTCATGATGCCCAACCAACACGCACTTCCATTCCCTCAACCCAACACCACCTTACCGAACAAAGTGACAAGAACAGAAACCATAAAAGCCTTATCATAACACGTGACGCGTGTTAGCTAATTAAACAAGTGAAAGAGGAACTTCAAAGAAACTCAGAATCCAAGCCTAACTCTTGCCCCTTTCTTGTGCTTGTGGCAATAGGTCCTTCGCGATCATTGAAAAGGTCAAGGGCAAATAACGCACCTTATCATCTAAATCTACCAGAAAACTATCGATCTTTTCCACATCTAACAAGTCTTTGGGAAACACTTGCCTCAGCCATCTCAAGAACCTTTGGTAGGAGGAATAGTCTCTGTGGTAGGTAATAATTACTCCATCAAAACCCAAACCCATGCCTCTCTCAAGCATGACAAACCCGAACCGCTCATTCTTAATGGCATCATGAATAGTTTTCCTTGCCTCTTCTGCGGCTTCTTCAGTCAGGGTTCGAGACAGCCCGAAGGTTATGGCCATGATTTTGTATCCAAGCTTGCTGAAGTCTGGGATTATCGTGTATTCTTTTATGTATCCTTGCTTCTCCAATTTGGCTCGAATTCTTGAAACAGTAGGCTGAGAAACCCTGAGCTTCTGTGCAACTTCCCTATCGCTTTGCTTAGAGTTCTTCATCAGTTCAAAAAGAATTCTCAGTTCACGCTGTCTCATTATTCCACTCTTCCACTCATTTGAAACCTCTATTCCCTAAGCAACACACATCCAATTCTGCTTTTAACACTTTGCCGATGCGCATCGTCGATGGCAGATGGAGGACTAAAGCATTCTCTCTGCACACTCAAGATAAATACTAGATGATCTAGCGCCAAAATGGTCGTCTTCTATGCTGGGCTAGGAAAATGCTTAGGAGCGCGCGCGGTATGGCATGAATCTTTCAAAGCTCCTAGAAACAAGCCTCATTCAACTCTTAGAAGCACAAACAAACACACGATTCCATGAAACGCCCTTTCTGAGTGAAGGTCGTTTCCCGAAGGAAAGATCTTGGCGGGTCCGAGCAGATTCAAATCCTACGTTTAAATTCCCATGTTTAACATTCTTACATAAGTGTGCCACTTTCTAGGACAAAGTGTTCCAAAAAATGGCTTTATTTTCAACAACTTTATCCAACAAGATGTCTTAAAATGAGAGTTGCTGGGCCACGGGACGAATCTGAGCTTGAATACGAGCTTCATGGAAGGGCTTGGAAGGTCTATTGGCTTCTCTTGAAGAACGGACGTCCAATGAGTGTTAGAGAGGTTCAAAAAGCCTTGCACTTCAGTAGTTCAAGCTTGGCGGAGCATCACCTTGAACGACTACGCGATTTGGGACTTGTTCAGAAGCAGGATGTTGGCGGTCATTACTTTTTGGTCGGCGAGGTCAAAATCGGCGTGCTTCGCCACTTCGTTAAGTTGGGGAGGTTTCTTTTTCCAAGATACTTTTTCTACGCTGTCTTCTCCACAACATTATATGTGGTTTATCTCGCATCTATTGTGCAAGGCTTTTCACGGGAAAGCCTATTCGTCACGGTTTTTTGGGCTATAATATCTGCTATACTCTGGTATGAGGCATACAGAATGTGGTCAATGAGTCCATTCTAGTTTCCTGTACAGAATGTACAAAAACATGGGATTAAGTATGGGCTTAGTGTTTCTTTTCATGCGGTGATGCAGATGCAAAGGAAAATCAAAATAAAGGCGTTTGTCTATGGAGTCACTGCAGCAGTTCTAGCTTCGGTTTTGGCTACGGGTGTCTCTGCTGGTCTCTACCCGCTCATTAAAGAGGTATTTTTCTACCCGTCTGAGTCTACGAATCAGGAACATGGCCCCCTTCCTCCAATGTCTGAAGCCATACCCATGAGTATAGATGAACTTTCCAACAACCCGTCTGACTATCACCTAAAAAGGGTAATGGTGTCTGGGACAGTGCGTCAACTGGGCCTTGTCAAAGGACCGTATTTCATGTTAGACGAAAAAATATGGGTACGCTACATCAAAGAAGACAATACATTCATAGATATATCAAATGTCAAAAACGGAGACTATATAACGGTGACAGGCAGGTTCTGGTCTCCAGACACAATTCATGCCGAGAATACAGCAAAAGCGTGAAAACTATCCTATTTCCCTTTTTTCTCTTTTTGGAACGAGTAGAAGCTGTATCTAAAAAGATCTGGATAAAAAATGTCTCTAATGAGCATTAGGTCTGGTTCCCCAAGTCTTTGACAGAATTCTGTTAATGAAGAGAAAATGTTTGGCGGGCCCGCAGGGATTTGAACCCTGGTTCTCCGGCTCCGAAGGCCGGTGCCTTAATCCTGGCTGGGCAACGGGCCCCTTCATGTATGACAGCGTTGGATGTGATAAAAGCTTTTTAGCGACTATGAGAATACCAATCGGATTTGAAGCTCACTTGTCGGATGCTTGCTCTGATATTCTTGCTAAGGCTATTATTACCGTTACGACAAAAGCAGTGAAGAAGGCTAAGCCGCTTAGTTCAATGACACGCGGCGAGACTTGAAATTGGTATATGTATATCCACCACATCGAACTAAGGAATTGAAGCACTGTCGAAAGCATCAGAAACGCAAAACTCAAGCCTAGATAAATCAGATGCTTCTGTCGGTGTTTATGGAATAGCCATGCACTGTAAGCTATTGGAACAACACCACAAAGAAGGTAACTCAATTCAACGAGGATTTCTCATCCCTCCGAGGAGGAGCTGGAAGGCACAGTAGTTCACCGCCACCCTATTCCTGCTGGCTCATCGATTATGACGGCTCTCTCCGCATCGATGATGACTATTGCATTATAACCTCCGACGAAGCCGGGATTATTAAACCACCATATTACTTCCCATACAGAATGCCCTTCTGGAACTTTAAATTCCCAATAATCGTCCTTCGTGACGTTCTCAAGCTGTCCATGCCCCTGCTCACGCCGCCATCTGTTCAGCTGCTCTATCAATTGCTCTCGTTGTCTCTGCAACTCCTCCACCCTTGAGGCATTGTAATAATTCGCTTCGATTTCAAAACTACTGGACGTTAGCAAGCCTTGCTGCACGAGTTGGGATTTTCTGCTTATCCCAATTGCCTGTTCTCTACTTACAGGGATCTCAGCAACAATGAACGAACTGACTGAGGCCACAAGAAAAACTGCCAAAACCAGAAAGACCAACACTTTTTCAAGGTTCACGTTCATTGGACATACCAAATGGATGCTAGAGCATTGGAGTGGAATTTAATACTACACATTAGAACAGACACTGTCACGAGTGAATACAGAGAGAAGACTGCTCAGCCTTGCCCTGCCATAACATCAGGTTGTTCGTCGGTGTTTTCTTATTTTTTCTAAGGCCTTCGGTACGCCCTCCCACCCAAGCTGCGCTTTTGCGTTGACTACTTCGAGAGCTTCTGTAGCTGTGAGGCGGCGTAGTTCTGTGCCTGTTGACTCTCTGAGTAGATATTGCGCTGCCCTCAGCACTTCGCCGTTCAGTCTTGAATCTGCCATGTCAGCCAAGTGAACAACTAGGGCTTCAACGGTTCTTGGCCCAATCGGACCGTGCTGCCATCCCATGTGTGAGTCGACGATGTGAACGAGTTCCAATGGAAAGCCTCTTCGAATTAGCTCTGCTACACCCAGGGTTAGGTGGTCTAGTCGTTCGGCAAGCGGTGACATGCGGTAGTTGCCGTTCTCCGTCTCCATGTAGATTAGAGCTTTGAAAACATCGTGTAGAACAATTCCTGCCACAACCTGATCTCTGTTGACTTTTCCACGATAAACTCTCTCTATGGTGTCGCACAGCGCCAACGCTATGTTTGTGGCCGAGACCATGTGCTCGATGAGGCCGCCAGGATAACTGTGATGATGTGTGAGTCCGGCTGGTGCGTTTTCCAACGAGAGTCCAGTGTAGGTTTTTCCTCCGATCTCGATCGACGGATCTTCAAGTAGGTCTGCGACTTTTTGTCGAAGTGATTTGTCACTGATTTTTGCGATCACTTTCTTGAGTTGGGGATGCAAATCGAATTCTTCTCCTTTGGTTATCTGTTGGTTTTCGATGTTAGTTTTTGTTTGTATTTCTTTTTTTCTTCTGTGGCTATCATGTGGGCTAGGCGAATTGGCTCTGGTATGCGTGTTGATTTTGTGCAGTGTTTGATGATTTCGATGGCTCTTTCCAAAGAGACTTTGTGGCCTATGCTCACGTAAATTGGCTGTTCTTTTTCGGTTCTTCTGAGTGCCGCGCCAACGACTTCACCTTTGTCTGTTAGAGGCGCCCATCCCATTTGGTTTTCTGGTTCAACTTTACCACAGAGCAGACTCTTAGCCGAGCCGATGGTTGGCTTGTCTAATACTAGTCCGAGGTGGCTGGCGAATCCGAGTCGATAGGGGTGTGCAACTCCCTGAGCGTCAACCAAGAAGATGTCTGGTGATAGCTTCAGCTTCTTGATGGCGGCTCGTGCGGGTTTGATCTCTCTGAAGGACAGCAAGGTTGGGATGTAGGGAAACGTGGTTTTGACTCGTGCTTTTTGAGTTTCGACGAGCTTTAGTGAAGAGTAATCGAGGACAGCGACCGCGCCGATTGCCCAATCGCCAATGTAGGCGATGTCGACTCCGGCAATGTAATGGAGAGTCTGCGGAAGCCTATCCTCTCTAGCAACAAGCTTTGGCAAGCGTACCTGCCTGCGGCGTGCGTTTTTGATTGAAAATCTTGTATGAGGCAAGTTTGAAACCACGGTGTGTACGTAACTCTAGTCTTTCATTTTTTGTTTGACGATTTTTTCAAGGTTCTTCATGCATTTTTCCAGCGAGCTTCGTCTGGCTTCAATTGTTATGTCGCCTCTGGTGGTTTCGATGAGGTGTCTGGCTACGTCGCTTTTTCGGCGAAGCCCTGGCACGAGCATGTAGGCCTCGTCCATGGACATGAGTTCCACGTAGATTTCTTCCATTAGCTGTAGGCATTCTTCGGCGGTTTTGACGTTTTCTTTGCGTAGTGAGTCGAGCGCTCTTCGTCTCAACTCGCCGATTACGTCGGCTAAGCCCAACACGTATGCAATTGATGCCACAGTGATTTCTTCGGGGCTTATGAAGCGGTTTTCTTCAATCAGTGTGAGTAGAGTTCGAGCTTCTGAGTATTCTTGGTAGGCAGCGTCAACTATGCCTGCGTAAACCATGTCTGGATAAGTGTCGCCGACGGCTTTCAGTTTTCGGAATAGAGATTCTGCGTCCTTCAACAGTTTTTTAGCTTCCTTGAATCTTTCTTGATGTGTGAGTAAAATTGCCTGTTTCGATAGGCGTGTGGCTCGGCGCATGTCACGCTGAACCTCTTCGTGCACCGTTTCCCGTTTCCGCAGTTCCTCTTGAATCTTGCCGAGAAGGGTCTTCAATGACAAAGGGTTCACAACCGTGTGAGTGTTTAGTGAAGCTTCATGCTAGCCTAATAGCCTTTTGCAACCTGCTTAGCAGCACAACTCGACTGTCGGGTGAGTCGTCCAGGACCTTATAGCTTGTTTCTTTGGCCAATTCTTCGGCGAATCTTGTTATTTCCTCATGGTTCGGCATGTTCTCGAAGCCTAGGCGTAGCCTTGAAAAGCCGACGTGCATGTATGCTTTGGGTTCAATGTAGGTCGGGTTCGCTTTCTGGATTAGTCTTGCATATTTTTCGGGGTGGCTGAGATTGAGGTTGCGGGCTAGGGTCAACCTGAGCACGGTTGGGCATTTGAAGCTCGGCAATGCGGCTAGCGTCTCGTTGAGTTTTTGCCAAGCTTTTGGGATTTGTGGTCGGCAGGTTTTCATGAATGACTGTTTGTCATAAGCGCAGAGTGAGACATACAGCTGCGTGGGTTCTTCATTAATGCTCGTTAAAGCCTGCGGCGTGGTTCCGTTGGTCACGAGGAAGGTTGTGAAGCCTAGTTGGTGGAAACAGTTGATTAGCTCGCCGAGGTCTGGGTAGAGTGTTGGTTCGCCGGCTAGGCTTATGGCTGCGTGTCTGGGTCTGAGGGCTTCTCTGAGTTTTTCTCTGTTTGTTTTGGGGTTGCCTTTGTATCCCGTTAATAGCCTTGACTGAGTTCGTATGCAGGCTTCTACGATTTCTTTTGGTTCGTCCCATTTCGATGCTTGAGTCTCTTCCCATTTTAGTGAGGCTATGTCTCCGCTCTGTATGCGCCAGCAGAATTGGCAACGCATGGTACAGTAGTGTAGAGCGGGTGTCATCTGAATACATTGGTGGCTCTTTATGCCGTAGAACTGCTGTTTGTAGCAGTGGCGGTTATGCACAAGCGTTTCATAGAGCCATCTGCACCGTTTTATGGCTGAGTGGCTTCCGATCAAGTGATATTTCTGGTTCTGTTGTAGACGTACGAGCTCTGTAGGAATGCTTGTGTGCAATTGATGGTGCACCGTGACGCTTTCAATCAACCATTAGGATTGATTCTGTCATTAAAACATGGCTGTTCATCTATGAAGAGAGAGGATTTTAGTTGCGTCGAAGGGTGAAGGGTCATCTTTCTTGCGTAGGCTTTTCTTCCAGAAGAATCATCCATTCACAGAACATTGTGGCGCAGTTGCAATGTGAGGTTCTCTTTTGTTGATTGATACATTTTCATTGACACTTGGTTCTTAGCTTGGATTCATAAAGGGTTTATTTCGGTCTTTCTTTTATGTGGTTGCATGGAAGCCTACTATTTCTATTATTTTGTTCTTCCTCTGGGCGTGTTTGTGGGCGTTTTGGCATCTCTGGTTTTTTATTATGCGAGGAGGGAGGAATCAGCGCAGAGGAGGTTGAAGAACGTGATGCGCTCGTACATCAAGAAGAGGAAGAAGCAGCAGGAGACGCTTTCCAGAGAGTTGGCGAAGCTTGATGAGATTCGAAACAACAAATCAATCGATGAGATAACCTATGAACGGTTGAAGCACATATTAGAGGCTAATTTTGAGCAGAAACTCGAGGAAGCTCGGGTTCAATTGACCGATATGGCAAACAAGAGCGGCTTAACTAAGGGCGCTGATTGAGCTGCGTTATATTTTGTTGTGGGCTGCTTGTTAGTGTTTAGTGCGCTTGAGCGTCTGCATCACGGGTAGGGTGGGTTCGTGATCTGGTCAGGTGCGAGTGTTTGTTCAGAGACTTGATCGCTAGATGTGGATTCATTACACGCTTTTTATCTTCTAGTTCGGTCTAGAGATTCAAGGTTCGTTCATTTGTTCGTGTGAACCTAGAAAGAGCATAATCTGAAGGGTTTGCCTTGTTTATTTTTGGCTTATTTGTTTCCGTTTGCTCAATGCGGGCTCAAGAAGGATTATTGCTATGAGCCATCCCAGTAGGATTATGAGACCTGATATGATCATCAGTTGTCCCGGCTGACTTGACATGTATGGGTAGAAGTCCACGTAAGGCCTGGTTTCTGGAGGATATTTTTCTAATTCTGCTGTCTTCCATTCTTCGTAGGCTTGCATGTTCTGATATAAAACCAACGAGTAGATTGCTACGGTGATGAAAAAAGGAATTGCCAAGTACCTTTTTGCATTCATCTACCTCGCATCATCCTTAACCTAACTTTTTGTTTCAACTTGCATTAATAACTTGAGGAAAAAACAGCAAAGTCTCTTTGTTTATGCCAGATATTCGCAGTTAATGAGGTATTCAATCATTTCTCTAATGTTTCTGCTAGGTATTTTAATGCAAAGGGCTTGACGACTAGTCCTCCTAGGCTGACGATGATAGAATCTGCGCTTTCTATGTTGGTTCCGCCTTCAGCTCGAAGTTCTCTCATGAAATTGGCATATTCAGAATAGTTCTTGTGTAAAGAAACTACTATAGCGTTCATTCCCATGCCGTTGCACTCAGCCGCTAATACAACGTTTGGTTTTGACCTTGTTATTTTTCTAGCTTTTTCCGTCAATTCGTCGTTTACTTTGGACTTGAAGCAGCTAATTGCAAAGATTTCAAATCCTAGCTTGGCGAAGTCAGGTATTATAGTGTAATGATCTATCATACCATTTTGCTCTAGCCTGTGGCGCATTCTACTCACGGTTGGTTGAGACACTTTTAGGATTTTTGCCAAGTCTCTGTCACTCTTCTTAGAGTCGTTTAGCAATTCACCGACAAGTTTCATTGTTATCTTCTTCATATACACCAGCTGTTGCTGTTTCATTTCAACTCGCATTAATGATTTAAGGAGGAGAAGACCTCTATAGGGCAATGTGAGGCAATTAAACTTTGCGTGGGATGACCGTCTGTAAGGAATGCATTGATGACAAAATTAGATACAGAGATTCCACGCTTCCATGTCTAGAGTTTGAGAACGTGTGGGCAAGTGGAAGATACCGAACTGCTAAGGAGATCTTGTGTAGAGTTGGACCGTACCATTGGTGCCCTAGGTTTTGTAATCTGCCCGACAGAATGATAGAAATCAGGGTTCCCAAAGAGGTTTCTGATGTTGCGTCTAAGGTAAAACCAATATGGCTTGCCAAAAAAGCGTAAAATTGTCTTTACGCTATTCTTATCAGTTTTTCTAGTCTTTCTGTGACTTCCGCATTTTTCACCTAAATCGGGTTTTTTCTTTCTTAGCAGTTTTTCTCTTGGGTTTTCCTGTCCATTCATATCTGCAGACTT
>Ga0315310_10001790_pt1 | contig 13549 bp, 12 predicted proteins | sample TDP5_MG_FD_203630 | JGI IMG/M metagenome (GOLD analysis project Ga0315310, IMG submission 203630) | Freshwater sediment microbial communities from Lake Towuti, South Sulawesi, Indonesia - TDP5 | ecosystem: Environmental > Aquatic > Freshwater > Lake > Sediment | place: Indonesia: South Sulawesi... | reverse complement strand
TTCTCAAAGAGATTTAATGTTTGAATGATTGGAATCTTAAAATGCAATCCTGGCTCTTGAATGGTTCGGATATATTTTCCGAATTGCGTGATGATGGCCTGCTCCTTTTCATCAATAGTAAAAGTCGCACTCGATAAAAGAATAAGGCCAACCAACATCAAAATGATGGTAACGGTTCTCTTCTTTGCTGCCATGGCTCTTTACTCCTTTTTCCCTTCTTTCTCCTTAATGGAAATGGTCTCCTTCAACGGAAGCCACTTTAAAACCGAATCTTTCCCCTCAGGAGGAAGGATGTATTTCTCTTTGCCTATTAAGATCTTATCTAAGGTCTCCAAATAGAGACGCTCCCTCGTCACATCTTTCGCCTTCCTATATGCTTTTAGAACATCCAAAAATTTTGTGGCATCTCCCTGGGCTCGAATGACTCTTTGTTCTTTGTAGGCCTCTGCGCTTCGAATCATCTGTGCAGCCTCACCCTTGGCTTTCGGGATAAGGTCCTCGCGGTATCCCTCTGCTTCCCGCATCAGACGCTCCCTGTCTTCCCAGGCCCTAACCACATCGTGGAAGGCGTCCTTCACCTCTTCGGGCGGGTCAACCACCAGGAGTCTGGCCTCCGTCACCATCAATCCTGTTTGGTATTCATTTAAAAGGGTTTGGAGATACTTCTTGACCTCATCTTGAACAACAACTCGTCCCTCGGTCATCGTATAATCAATCGTATTCCTCCCAACAACACTCCGAAGAGCCACCTCTGCAGAGGTCTTTAAAACCAATTCCGCATCCCTCGCTCGAAAAAGAAATTGGGAGGGGTCTTTCACAATATATTGAACAAAGAGCTGCGCATCCACGATATTTTCATCACCCGTTAGCATCAGCGCTTCCTTTTTTTCGGGCCGTGACGTTCCTGTACGTGGATCAGTTCGCAAGCCTATTTCTGCCCTTCTGACTCTGGCCAAATGAACCACATCATGGGTCTGAATGGGCCAGGGAAGGCGGTATCTCAGTCCTGGTACAGTTTGATCCACCACCTTTCCGAATTGCCGGATCACTCCCATCTCTCCCGGCCCAACAATGTAGATTCCCGATGCTAACCAGATCCCCACTACGATAGCCAAGAGGATCAACCAGACCCTCTTTCCTCCTAAACGAGCAACCTTCTCTTGGAGCTTTCTCGCAATCTCATCCATCGAAGGGCCGCTATAATCCCATTGCCCACTTCCTCCAGGATTATCATCTCTCCATGACATAATTTCTCCTTTCAAGCGTAATTTTCAAAAAGAATGATATCTAAAGTTTCGGCTATGCCTTCCCATCAGCCCCCATTATCCTTTTGCCACTTAATCCGCATGTTGTGTTCCCCCCACAACTTTCGATTTTTTTCCCTGCTTCTCAAGCAAACGAGCAAGAGACTCTTCAATGGTTTTGGCCGTGAAAGGCTTCTCAATGAACTCGTTGATTCCCACCCCGGTCGCCTTAGAAATAACTCTTCCACCCCGAACAACTTTCAGGGAATGAACACCCTCTTCATCTCTTTGAAAAACTTTGCCCTATTCAAAATCAGTTTTAGGATAGAAGGTGTTCGTTGGTTAATAACAAATTTAAAGGATGGATGTTGGTGGGCGAAATATTGATTTCACAAATCCTTGGTCGGGCAAGGAACTAACGCCAACCAGTGGTGCCAAACAGAACGTAGGTGTAGCCAGATAGGGTCTCCCTCCATTAAGGAGACAGTCATCGTCTTCCTCGCAGTCTGAAAAGAAGGAATCAGGACACACGGGTACTTCAGCCCATACAGAGAGGTCAGGCGCCCCACCACTAAATCCCAGTAGCACCACTAACAAAAGAGTTAGAATAAAAATATTTACGATCCGCTTTGGCATTGTAAAATACTTATACTTGATAAAATTGGTGTTGTCAACCCAATATCGGTCATGGGAAGCATAACTTAGATAACTTACCTCTTGACAATCCCCCTCTCCTTCCTCTATTTATAACTTTGATACAAGGATGTATCTCAAGGAACAGGGGTGTTCAAAGGGCACCCCTTTTTTAAACATAAATTCCAAATTACAAGCACCAATTTCCAAATAAGCGCCAATATTTAAAATTCCAATACTCCCAACAGAAAGGTTTTGAATTTTGACATTAGAATTTCGGATTTGTTTGCGATTTGGGTATCGGGGTCTGGGATTTCCATATGCGATCCGATCTATTCGATGATGTTATCGATCCAGGGCAGACGAGAGAGGTGATTATCAATGCCCTGGGAATGGCCCAAAACAAGATTCCTCTTATTTCACTGCCAAGAAAAAAACACGGAATCAGGAGACCAGTCCCTTTGCCAAAAAAGAGAGGCTCCTCTATTTAGCCTCTTTCAATCTGAATAAGCAAGAAGATGGTAAATTTTATGTCAAATTTGATAGGGAGGTCCTCAATCATTTTGACACATATGACTTGAACCCATCTCTGCCTTCCATCAGATGTCCCACACTTATTCTTCGGGGGAAGGAAAGTCGGGTGATGCGGAGAGAAGCAGCTCTCGAAATGAGTCGTACCATTTCAAATAGCAAACTCGTTGAGATACCCAATGCAGCCCATCCGGTGCATACGGACAACCCTTCAAAATTCCAGGAGGCAGCACTCGATTTCTTAAATGACTGCGGTCTCGTTAATGGAAAAAGAATCTTCTGATCTGGAAATCCTTCAATGCCCAATATGAGGAAGATCAGTTGTGATTTTTCAAACAGGCAAGGCGGAGGAAAAAATGAAAGAGAGAAAATTCTGGAACAAAGAAATCGAGACCACACCCTTAGAAAAGCTACGAAGAGAACAACAGAAAAGACTCCAAGAGGCAGTGGACGGGGCCTATCGAAGGACCAAGTATTACCGAGGGTTATTTGATCATGCTGGCGTGAAACCAGAGGACATATCCACGCCTGATGACCTTGCCAAACTTCCTTTTACGACAGACATTGAAGTGGCCACAGAGATCCCTCTGAAGGATAGACTCGCTGTTCCTGAGGAAGAGATCAAGATGTACCACTCGACATCTGGAACGGTCGGTTCCGTTGTTCCCATTCCATTCACCACGAGGGACGAAGAGGCCTTTTTAAAGGAAGGCGAAGCACGAGGCCGTTGGACAATGGGCATCAGGCCCTCGGATGTGGTTCAAGTCCTTACTCGCTTCGATTGTTGTTTCCTCGGCTATAAAGAACTGGGGGCTTCTTTTATCCTATTATCGGCGGGAAGATATAACACCGATCACCAAATAAGGCTGACCAAGGACGCTGGAGTTACAGTCATTGAACATATGCCCTCCTTACTTCTTCGCTACTTTGAAAGAATGGAACAGATGGGAATTGACATCAGGAGCACAAAACTCCGAATGGTCAGTGGTGTGGGTGAAGGGTGGGCCCAGTCTTATAAGAAAAAGGTCGAAGAGAAGTATGGAATACCCTTTATGACACTCTACGGCGCAGTGGAGACTGCCCCCTTCTTTGCCGCCGAGTGCGAGGCGAGGAGAGGGATGCACGTGAGCGCTGACCTGGGCATCTTGGAGGTGATCGATCCTGATACCGGTCAACGTTTACCCGACGGTGAGGAGGGCGAATTGGTTGTCACTCTCTTTCAGAGAGAGGCGATGCCTCTTATTCGATATAGGGTGGGGGATGTAGGCAGCATCCTTCCGTACGAACCCTGCTCCTGTGGTCGGACGATGCCCAAGATCTCTTATGTCAAGGGCCGTGTTTCACAGATCATCAAGATTGGGGAGAGAAAGATCTTACCCATAGACGTCGAAGAGATCGTGGCTAAATTTGAAAACCTTGAAAATGAGTTCCGGATCATTTGTCAAAAGCCGGAGATGAAGACCCTCAGGTTGAGAATAGAGCACAAGAGCGGTGTTAAGGAACTAAGGGCTCTCCAAAATAAAGTTGAAGAGGCGCTGTTTCAACAGATCGGGACAGAGGCAGAGGTAGACTTGGTGCCTCTGGGGACTCTGGAACGCGTGACATTTAAAGCACAGAGGATAGAGAGACAATACTAAATTTCTGACATCAACTGGAAGAGAAGTAGAGACCCGAGGAGGAAGCAATGACCATGCGAACTGTTTTCATCGTGGGATCAGGATTAATGGGAAGCGGGATTGCACAGGTTTGTGCGCAAGCGGGTATGCAAGTCTTCATGAACGATATTAGCCAACAGATCTTAGACCGAGCTCTGAAAAATATTGCTTGGTCCTTAGGTAAATTGATTGAAAAAGGGAAGCTGAAGGAGACCCTGCAAACGATCATGGGACGGATTTCCAGTGTGACCGATTTTACAAGTGCATCCCGAGTCGATCTCGCCATCGAGGCTATCTTTGAAAAGCTCGATCTGAAGCAAGAGATCTTCAGAAAGCTGGACGAAATCTGTCGTTCCGAGACCCTCCTCGCGAGCAACACTTCAGCCATTCCGATCACCGAGTTGGCCACTGTGACGAAACGACCAGAAAAGGTTCTCGGTCTCCATTTCTTTAGCCCTGTACCCATGATGGAAGCGGTAGAGGTCATCAAAGGAGTGAAGACTTTGGAAGAGACCATGCGAGAGGGTGTAGAATTCGTCAGAAGCCTGGGGAAAGAACCCATCCGGGTGGAGAATGATGTGCCCGGTTTTCTGTTGAATCGGATCAATCTTGTAGGCTATGTGGAGGCCATCCGTTTGTTAGAGCAAGGCATAGGAACCGTAGCGGATATTGACAAAGGCGTTCGGTTGGCTTTTGGGAGAAGGATGGGTCCTTTTGAAACAGGGGATTTAGTAGGATTAGATGTATCCTTAGGAGCGTTGAATGCCATTTATGAAGGGGACAAGGATATGCGTTTTTATCCTCCACAGCTCTTGAGGCGAAAGGTGAAGGCCGGGGAACTTGGCCGGAAGAGCGGCCGGGGTTGGTACGAGTATAAGGAAGACGGCAGCCGGAAAGAGAAGTAGATGATTCGGCATAAATCCACTTTGAAAGAGAACAAGTGAGAATGGAGAGCCCATGGCATATAAGAACTTGATTTACGAGGAAGATGAAGGCATAGGGATCATTAAGGTCAATCGGCCTGAGGTGAGAAATGTCCTCAATTGGGAGACCTGGATGGAGTTGGAAGATCTATTGAAAGGGTTGCATGCTGAGCCAAGGATCAGGGTCGGTGTGATTACAGGTGTGGGTGATGAGGCTTTCATTGCAGGGGCCGACCTTCGCATGATCAAGACCCGAACCCCTGAAGATGCTGTCAGCGCTTCAAAGAGGGCAAATGAGATTCTCCTTCTTATGGAGGCCATGGAGGAGCCAATGATTGCTGCGATCAATGGCTGGGCATTGGGCGGTGGTTGCGAGGTGGCGTTGGCTTGTGACATCCGCATTGCCAGTGAGAGGGCACAGATCGGTCAGACCGAGGTTCGAGTGGGGATCATGCCTGGATACGGAGGAAATGTTCGTTTGATGCGCCTCATCGGACCTGGCCTGGCCAAAGAGATGATCTATACGGGAAAGATCGTTAACGCGACAGAGGCAGAGAGGATAGGGTTGGTCAATCGGGTTGTCCCCCACGAAAAATTGATGGAAGAAGCGCTGACATTAGCCAGGCAGATTGCCAACGGACCAGCGTCCATCCATATCGCAAAAAGGTCAATGTTCTACGCCTCTCAGCACCATTTAGGAGAGGCTTTGACGAAGGATTCAGAGCTTTATGGAGAAGTTTACCAGACAGAGGATTTTCGAGAAGGGGTGACCGCCTTCTTAGAAAAAAGAAAGCCCGTCTTTAAGAATCGTTAGGTAAAAGCGCGAGGCAACCATGGACTTCGAACTAAACAGGAAACAGAAGGAGTTTCAAAAAAAGGTACGGGAAGCTTATGAGAGGGAGGTAGGCCCTCTGGTTGAGGAGTACGAATCGAAGGAGGCCTTCCCAACCTCTCTCTTTGGAACGTTGGGCAGAATGGGACTTCTCTGTCTCCGATGCCCCAAGGAGTATGATGGCCCTGGTTTGGATAAAGTTTCTGAATGTATCTCGACAGAGGAGCTGAATCGAATCTGTGCAGGAATTGGAGCGGGTATCATGGTCCAGGGAGGTCTGGCAACAGACCCCATACTTCATTTTGGGTCTGAGGATCTGAAAAGGAAATACCTATCCCCGGCAGCTCGTGGTGAAAAGATCGGTGCCTTTGCGCTGACAGAACCGGACGCAGGATCGGATGCCGCTGGAATTCGGACTACCGCCGTCAAGGAGAGGAATGGTTACCGAATCAATGGGACAAAGACCTTTATCACCAATGGAACGATCTGTGACTTCTTGATTGTCGCTGCTTATACGGATCCTGCAAAGAGAGGGATAGGGATCAACCTCTTCGTGGTCGATCGGGGAGATATAGGATTTTCTGTGACCAAGAAGTTGGAAAAGTTGGGCAACCATTCTGCTGACACAGCGGAGTTGGCTTTCGATGACTGTTATGTGGTCAAAGAGAGGATGCTTGGAGAGCGAGAAGGTGGGGGATTAGAACAATTGGAAGAGACGCTCAAGTCTGGGAGGATCACCTATGGGGCGAGGAGCACAGGAGTCGGCCAGGCGACATTTGATGCCATCCTCTCTTATGTGAAAAAGAGCCAGAGGCGCGGCGAGCCTCTGAGAAGGTCCCAGGCGATCCGCTTCGTCTTTGCGGAAATGGCGATGGCCATTGAAGTGATGCGATATACCACCTACAGGGGGGCCTGGCTCTTCGATCAGGGCATCGCCTCGATGAAGGACGCCTCGATTGTGAAACTATTTTGTACCGAATCTGTCCAGAGGGTTGTTCAGAAGGCGGCGGCTATTCAAAAGAGCTTAGGTATGGTGATGGAGAATCCTGTCCAGAGATTCCTGCGGGATGCGAGATTGTTGAAAATCCCAGAAGGGACTTCTGAAATTCACCATCTCGTGATCGCAAGAGAGCTGGGCCTTTAGGAGCAGGGAGAATGGACTTTGAATTATCCAATGAGCAGAAGGATGTTCAAAAGGCGGCAATGGAATTTGCTCAGGGCGAGTTCGATCCGGATCTGGCCTTGGAACTGGATCGGACCAAACAGTTCCCAGAATCAATATGGAAGAAGGCCTGTCAACTCGGCTTCATCGGGATTCATTATCCGGAGGAGTATGGAGGTCAGGGATTAGGACTCTTTGAGAACGTCCTGGTGATCGAAGCATTCTGCAGAGCGGATTCGGGAATTGGGAGCAGCCTCTGCATGGTAGATATTGGATCGGAGATCATTCTAAGATTCGGCTCGAATGAACAGAAGGTGAAGTTGCTTTTGCCTTTGACAAAGGGAGAGAAACGATTGAGCATTGCCTTTGCCGAATCGGAAGATGGGAAAGACCTCTCCTCCATCTCGACCATGGCGGAGAGGAGGGAGGAGGGATACGTCATCCAGGGAAGAAAAAGATTTGTGCTAAATGCGACGTTGGCCAACGCCTTCATCACTCTCTGTAAGGAACCAAGACAAGGATGGATCACATTGATTGTGGATAGGGAAAAGGGCGGTCCCGAAATCATTCCAATTGAAAAGATGGGATTAAGGATGATCCATTTTGGAGACCTTGACTTCAAGGAGGTTCAAGTGCCTCTTGAGAGCCGTGTGGGAAAAGAAGGTGAAGGGTTGCTCCATGTTAACCACTGTTATGAGGTGATGGGAGTCAGAAGTCTTGCTCAAGCATTGGGTTCGGCCGAAGGGGCCTTCGATCGGGCCAGGGAATATGCTAAACAGAGGGAGCAATTTGGAAAGAAACTATCGCAATTCCAAGTCATCCGACATAAACTGGCTGATATGGCTGTAAGCATTGAGGTGGTGCGGTGGCTGACTTATAAGTCGGCAACAGAGTATGACCAAGAGAGGGTCGATACGGGTTCTCTTTCCCTTGCTCAATTAGAGGTCGCCAGGCGACTGATTGCGCTGGTCGATGAGGCCTTGCAGATTTTTGGTGGCTATGGTTACATGGCAGAGCAGGCCATTGAACACTATTTCCGAGATGCGTGGGCAATCTGTGTGGAGTTAGGAACCGAAGAAGAGCAGAAGGATTTGATCGCTGAAAGGATACTCGGCCCCTACTCTACAAAGAAACAATAAGGGTTTTCCTAACTTTAATCTCTGGAAAAGGAGGCCGTCAGACCTCTTTGAGTTCATAACAAAATTCCCTCTTGACAATTCCCCTCTCTTTCCACTATTTATAAATTTGATACAAGGATGTATCTCAAGGAACAGGGGTGTTCGGCAGGACATCCCTGTTTTTATAAACCCCGTTAGAAATTCCAGTTGCTGCAACTCGAAACCAAGCGGGGCATTAACCTCGCTGGGGTTGTTCTAAAATGTTATCCCCCCACAGGCGGGACTGCGGAGTAGCGGAGCATTATTTCTAACGGGGTAAAGATGGGAGGAACCCATGAAGAAAGAGAAATATAATGTCGTGGTAGCAGGGGCCACTGGTGCGGTGGGAAACGAGATGGTTGCTATCCTGGAGCAGAGAAACTTTCCGGTCGATCGATTGAAGCTCCTTGCCTCTACAAGAGGAGCTGGCACGAAGATGGAGTTCAAAGGGAAGGAGTATACCGTAGAGGTAATGGACGAGAACTCCTTTGCAGGAATGGATATCGGCCTCTTCTCTCCTGGAGGGGCGGTCAGCCAGAAGTTTGCGCCCATTGCCGGAAAGGCGGGTTGTGTCGTCATCGACAATACCAGCGCCTTTCGGATGGATCCCGAGGTTCCCCTGGTTGTTCCAGAGGTGAATGCCCATGCCATTGCCCAGTATAAGAATAAGAACATTATTGCCAATCCAAACTGTTCAACGATCCAAATGGTGGTGGCCTTAAAGCCCATTCACGATGTGGCTCGAATCAAGCGGGTCGTTGTCTCCACTTACCAGGCTGTTTCGGGTACGGGAAAGAGGGCGATCAAGGAATTGGAGTCCCAGGTTCTCGCCATCTACAACCAGCAGGAGATCAAGAAGGAGGTCTATCCTCATCAGATCGCATTTAACTGTCTTCCCCATATCGACGTCTTCTTCGACAATGGTTACACCAAAGAGGAGATAAAGATGGTCAACGAGACGAAGAAGATCATGGAGGACAATTCGATTGGCGTCACCGCCACCACGGTGAGGGTCCCTGTCTTCTACGGCCATTCCGAGTCGGTCAATATCGAGACGGAGAAGAAAATAAAACCAGATGAAGTAAGGGAGATCCTTTCTAAAGCTCCAGGGGTGGTGGTCGTGGATAATCCGCAGAAGTCAGAATATCCCCTAGCCATTCATGCAGCAGGAAAGGATGAGACGTTCGTTGGAAGGATCCGCGAAGACGAATCGATTCCGAATGGAATCAACATGTGGATCGTTTCGGACAACATCCGAAAAGGCGCCGCACTCAATGCCGTCCAGATTGCCGAAATATTGATCCAGAAGTATTTATAAAAACCTTATTCCATCTCAAAAGTATCTGAAAAGGCCGATCTCTGGATCGGCCTTTTTATTAATCTTACGTGAATTGTAACTTTGCTCCACTGTCTTGATCATTTTTTGACATTATATGCATTTGAGTATTAAAATGCCTCTACATCTAAAAAGGTTAGGAAAATAGAATATTAGGATGTATGAAAAACGGACTTACCGAAATTTGGTAAAGACGGATGATCTTATTAAGTTCGAGGTCATCGTGAAGGAGACCGACCTTCTCGTCAGGGCAAAAAAAGACCTCTTTCAAGAGACCAGAGAATCGGTGCTGAAATATCGTCACCAGCTCGAAACCTATATCGAGATCAACCCCGAATTCCATAAGAGTCTCGTCCCTCTTCGAGACGACCCTTATGCTCCTGAGATCGTTCAAGAGATGATTCGAACCTCCCGAATGGCCCAAGTCGGCCCCATGGCCGCTGTAGCCGGAGCAGTGGCCGAATCTGTTTCAAAAGACCTGCTTAAATTTTCGGAAGAGGTGATCGTTGAGAACGGTGGAGATATCTATCTTGCCAGTTCGAGCGAGCGGACGATCGGAATCTACGCAGGCGATTCTCCTCTTAGCCTCAAAATTGGAATCGTTATTGACCCTGAGGATTGCCCTCTTGGCATTTGCACTTCTTCAGGGACGGTTGGCCACTCCCTCAGTTTTGGAAAAGCTGATGCGGTCTCTGTCCTCTCCAAATCAGCCGCCCTTGCCGATGCTGCAGCAACTGCCATTGGAAATATCGTCAAGGAGAAGAAGGATATTGAATTGGGCTTGGAGAGAGGTAAAGAGATCGAAGGGGTATCAGGGGTGCTCATCATTGTTGGGGAAAAGATAGGCATCTGGGGAAACGTCAGGCTGACACGACTTTAATAGCTATGACCACTGTTGCGATTGCCACGCTCGGCTGTAAAGTCAACCAGTTTGAATCTGAGGCCCTTATGAGTGCCTTGGAACAGAGGGGATACAGTCTCGTCCCTTTTGGAGAAGGCGCGGATGTGACGATTATCAATACCTGTACGGTGACGCATCGGGCTGACTTTGAATCGAGACAGATAATCCGAAGGGCCTATCGATTTAATCCAAAGACCTTGATCATCGTCACCGGATGTTATTCACAAGTAGAGCCTGAGGCAATGGAAAGGATCGAAGGAGTCCAATACCTATTAGGAAATAAGGAGAAGATCCGGATTCCCGATCTTCTCCCTCTGATGCAAAAAGGTGAACTTCCACAGAGTCAAATTTCCGATATTCAGGAGGAGAAGGTCTTTTCGGATACTGCCCCTCCCTCTTTCCATCGTCACACCAGGGCTTTCTTAAAAATTCAGGATGGCTGCGATGCCCGATGTACGTATTGTATCGTCCCCCAGGCCAGAGGTCGAGGAAGAAGCCTTCCTCCCGAAAGAGTGATTGAACATTTGAATGTCTTAAAAGAGAGGGGCTTCAAAGAAGTCGTCCTCACTGGGATCCACATAGGCTCTTATGGGCTGGATCTTAGTCCTCCCTTTTCGTTGAAAAAACTTCTCCGGCGAATCGAAGAGGCGGACACTCCCCATCGGATTCGGCTCACCTCGATTGAGCCGTTGGACTTCTCCGAAGACCTCCTCTCCTTTCTTCCCCAATCAGTAAAAGTCTGTCCTCACCTCCACATCCCGATCCAGAGTGGAGACGATGAGATTCTAAGGATGATGAACCGAAACTATAGCCGCTCTTTCATCTCCAATCTTATCCACGAGCTCCATCAGAGGATTCCAGGGCTCTCCATCGGGGCGGATGTGATTGTGGGATTCCCTGGCGAGATAGAAGATCAGTTCAGACGGACTTATGAGTTGATCGAATCCTTGCCTCTCTCTTATCTCCATATCTTTCCTTTTTCTAAGAGAAAGGGAACGCCAGCCTTCCATTTTCCTAAACAAGTGGGTGAGGGAGAGATCAAAAAGAGGGCCGAGGAGATGAGGGCGCTTGGCAGGAAGAAACGTCAGGCCTTCTATCACCAATTTCTATATCAGGAGTTGAAGGTACTGGTGGAGGCTCGAAGGGAAAAAGAGACGGGAAGATGGAAGGGACTTACACGCAACTACATTACTGTTCTTCTCAACCATGATGGAGGATTAGAAGGGAATCCCGATTGGATTAATCAGGAACGGACGGTATGGGTGACGGGAGTGGAAGAAAAAGGCGTTACCGGAAAAGTAGTGGGGTGATCGTGTGGACGAAGAGAGGTCTTTATCATTAAAGGAGTTGGAAGACCGTCTCGGTTATCGATTCAACGACATCGAATGGTTGAATAAGGCTCTCACTCATCGGTCTTTTATCAACGAGGCCGATTCTTCAACGAAAGAGGCCAATCAGGTCTTAGAGTTCCTTGGCGATGCCGTCCTCAACCTTGCAGTGACGCATCTACTCCTTCAGAAATTTCCTGATGCCAAAGAAGGAAGTCTCTCCATGAGGAGATCTCGGCTCGTCAAAAAGAGTTCCCTGGCCCTTCTTGCCAGTGAGATTCGATTAGAAGAACATCTCCTCCTTGGAAAAAGTGAACTGCTGAACGGAGGGAGGAAGAAATCCTCCATTTTGGCAAATGCCTATGAGGCTTTGTTCGGAGCGATCTACATGGATTCTGGATTCGACCCAGTCTTGAAGATTCTCCAAAAACTCCTTGAACCTCATCTCCAATCTGAAACCTCATCTCCCTTTTCTCCCGATTATAAAAGCCTGCTTCAAGAAGAGACTCAACGAATTCATGGGGCCTCCCCGGAATATCAAGTACTGAAAGAATCTGGTCCGGATCACGACAAGCGGTTCCAGGCTTCTGTAACGATCGATGGAGAACTCAAAGGCATCGGATGGGGGAGAAGCAAAAAAGAGGCCGAGCAGGAAGCCGCCAGAAAAGCCTTAGAAGGAATTAACAAAATACCAAATGACAAAGTTCAAAGTTCAAATCAATGGAAAACGTTAAATGACAAAGTCAAAACGAAGTGATGAACCGAAGGCGAGCAAATTTCAAAGACTTAGATCCATTCCCAATTTGATTTTGGCATTTGAACTTGGGATTTCATTTGACATCTGGATTTTGGAATTTGACATTGGAAGGATGCTATTTGTTATTAGAGGACGTTGAGTTTCTTCATATGGAGGGGCCTTCATGAACCCTCTGATTATCCCAGTTTTCCTTCCGAACCTGGGTTGTCAAGAGCGCTGCCTCTTCTGCAACCAGAAAGTAACAGCCACAGAAGTCCCGTCTCCCTCTTCCGTTCAAAAATTTATCGAAACCTCTCTTGCCAACCTCCCTTCTGATCAAAAGAAGAGGGAGAAGCAGGTTGCTTTCTATGGTGGAAGTTTTACAGCAATTCCCAAAGAGGATCAAATCCGATACCTGAGAGAAATTCAACCTTTTCTCGGCTCCGGCTGGATCGATTCCGTTCGCATCTCCACCAGGCCTGACTCTTTGGATGAGAAGATTCTCTCCCTTCTTAGGGAGCATGGCGTCAAGACCATTGAGATCGGAGCACAATCGATGATCGACCAGATTCTCATCCTTGCCCGAAGAGGACATCGTGCAGAGGATACTGTTTCTGCCGTCTCAAGGTTAAGAGGTTGGGGGTTTGACGTGGGTATCCATCTGATGATCGGCCTTCCAGGTGATACTCTGGATCGCTTTCTGATAACCCTCGATCGGGTCATCGACCTCAAACCCGATTTCCTTAGAATCCATCCGACACTGGTACTCAAAGGCGCCCCTCTGGAGAAGCTCTGGAAGGATGGAAAATATTCTCCTTCGTCCTTGGATGAGGCGATCCAATGGCTTAAAAAAGGGCTTCTCAAATTGGAGATGGCATCGATCCCGGTGGCCCGGATCGGGCTTCAGACAACTGAGCAACTGAAGGGAAGTCTTCTTGCCGGACCTTACCATCCTGCCCTTCATCAGCTTGTCGATTCATCCATCCTCTTTGACATGGCCCAACACCTCCTTCAAACCTCTTCCAATGGGTCTCAAGTCGTCTTCCTGTGCCATCCAAAAGATGTTTCAAATTTAAGGGGTCAGAGGAATGAGAATATTTTGACGTTGAAG
>Ga0315310_10001789_pt1 | contig 13555 bp, 18 predicted proteins | sample TDP5_MG_FD_203630 | JGI IMG/M metagenome (GOLD analysis project Ga0315310, IMG submission 203630) | Freshwater sediment microbial communities from Lake Towuti, South Sulawesi, Indonesia - TDP5 | ecosystem: Environmental > Aquatic > Freshwater > Lake > Sediment | place: Indonesia: South Sulawesi... | reverse complement strand
GGCTACGCCAACTCTCAACCCATCCCTGAAACCCACACGCTGGTCTCATTTGCACAGTTGCCCGGCGGCGCAAGCTACAACAACGCCTTCATCCGCCGAGCCGTTATGCCCATCGAGAGAGCGTTCGGGTTTGACGCTGAAAAGCTCTGGGACGCTGCCAAAACATTGGGTGCAGAAAGGCTAGCTTATGAATATTGCTCGGTTAAGGTTCGAGCTTTGCCCCTTGTGCCAATCATCATAATTCTTCACGCGGCCACCTCAGAATTTCCAGCCTCAGCAACCATGCTCTTCGACTCTTCGGCGAGCAACTACCTTTCAACCGAGCAATTGGCCATGCTGGGCCAACTCACATCAACACGCCTCAGACAAGTTCTCGAAGCGATAACTTAAAACAAGAATCCCTAATACTCTTCTAATCTTTCCACGGTGAAAAACAACTTGCCCAAGACACACACTCACCCATACATCCCAAACGCCATGCCGAAAACCAAACAAGAAATGATGCACCAGATCGGAATAGAAAGCATAGATGAACTGTACGCCGATGTTCCCAAGAGATTTCAACTAAGGCACGAACTGAAACTGCCCGAACCCTTGTCAGAGCACGAACTGAGAACGCATGTGCAGGGGCTACTCGGCAAGAATAAAACGTGGCGCGATATGCCAGTTTTTCTAGGCGCAGGTTGCTGGCCGCATTTTACACCAGCCGCGGTCGATAGCATAGTTCAACGCTCAGAATTTCTCACCTCTTACACACCGTACCAACCAGAAATCTCTCAAGGTATACTTCAGGCCATGTTTGAATATCAGAGCATGATCTGCGAACTGACCGCAATGGACGTGGCCAACTCATCCATGTACGATTGGGCCTCAGCCCTAGGCGAAGCCGTCCGCATGACAGTGCGGATAAACAGCCGTAGCGAGGTTGTTGTGCCAAAGATAATTCATCCGGAAAGATACGCTGCCCTGCGAACCTATGTGGAACCCCTGAAGCTGCAGGTCAAAACAGCAGGCTACAGCAAGGACACGGGCTTACTCAACCCTGAAAGTCTAAAGGACCTTGTTTCGGAGAAAACAGCCGCGGTCTACATTGAAAACCCGTCATACCTTGGCTTTGTTGAAACCCAAGTCGACGAAGTCGGTAAGATCACTCATGACAGCGGCGCTATGTTCATCGTGGGGGTCGACCCGACCTCGCTTGGAGTGTTGAAACCGCCCGGCGAGTATGGAGCTGACATAGTTGTCGGGGAGGGCCAGCCTTTAGGAAACCATCTCAACTATGGTGGTCCTCTTCTCGGGTTGTTTGCCTGCAGGGACGAAATGGGGCTTATTCGACAGATGCCTGGTCGAGTCGTCGGCATGACTACGACGCTGAAGGGAGACAAGACTGGTTTCTGCATGGCATTGCAGACTCGTGAACAGCACATCAGACGGGAGAGAGCAACCTCAAACATCTGCACAAACGAGGCTTTGTGCGCTGTTGCGTCTGCGGTCTACTTGGCTTCTCTTGGGCCGCAGGGTATGCGGGAGTTGGGCGAAGCGATAATGTTGAAGACGCAGTATGCAGTTCAGCAGTTGGCCGGGATTAAGGGTGTTAAGGCACCCGTGTTCGAGGCTCCTCACTTCAAAGAGTTCACCGTGAACTTTGACAAAGCTGGGCGGAGTGGACGGACTGTCCGAGCGTTGCATCGGACGTTGCTTAAGCAGTATGGAGTTCATGGCGGCAAAGACGTCTCGAAGGAGTTTCCAGAGCTTGGTCAAACCGCCCTATACTGTGTCACTGAGGTTCATTCTAAACAGGACATAGATAAGCTTGCCACTGCCTTGCGCCGTGTCCTGAGAAAAAAGAGGTGATATGACATGACCATGTTTAAGCAAGCCAGCTGGGATGAACAAGTCATATTCAAGCTTGGAGGCAAGGACAGGCGAGGATGCACGCTGCCGAGTACTGAGACAGAAATCGTCAAACAGGTCGGCAACGTATTGGAAAAACTGCCCAACAGTATGAAACGAACGAGTCTGCCTAATCTGCCTGAGCTGTCAGAGGTCGAAGTTGTTCGCCACTTCACTCGGCTGTCGCAGATGAACTATGGAGTTGACTCGGGCTTCTATCCGCTGGGCAGCTGCACCATGAAGTACAATCCCAGAATCGACGAGTTGTTGGCTGGATCCGCAGGCTTGAATGAGCTCCATCCATATCAAGATGAAAGCACGGTTCAAGGCACGCTGGAAATTCTGTACACGCTGTCGCGATGGTTGGCTGAAATCACAGGCACCTACGAAGTCTGCCTTCAACCTTCGGCTGGAGCTCACGGCGAGCTTTTGGGAGCGTTGCTGATGCGTGCATGCCACAAATTTAACAGCGATGTCGAGAACAGAACAGAGCTGATAGTGCCCGATTCGGCGCATGGAACCAATCCGGCCAGTGGAACCATAGCTGGCTTCAATGTGGTCATAGTGCCCTCTAACCGCAACGGCTGTGTTGACCTAAAAGCCCTAAAGTCTGCTGTCTCGGAGCGCACGGCTGGATTAATGCTGACTAATCCGAACACGCTGGGGATTTTTGAAGAGGACATCGCTGAGATCGCTGAGATCGTGCACAAAGCGGGCGGCTTGCTCTATTACGACGGAGCTAACCTGAATGCCATCACCGGTAAGGTTCGGCCAGGCGACATGGGCTTCGACATAGTTCACATCAACATTCACAAGACGTTTGGCACGCCTCACGGTGGCGGTGGACCGGGCGCAGGCCCAATAGGAGTCAGCAAGGAACTAGCCAGGTTTCTGCCTGTTCCCCAGATAGCATGTGACCAAAAACGAAGGCGCTACTACCTAGACTACAATATGCCTGAGAGCATAGGTAAGATACGAGGCTTCTACGGCAACGTTGCGGTTTTGCTCCGAGCCTACGCGTACATTCTGAGCTTAGGCGCAGAAGGCCTCGAAGAGGCGGCTGAGATCTCGGTTCTGAACGCCAACTATCTGGTGAAGAGGCTGAAGGAGATTCGGGGCTTAGAACTCCCATACGCTGAAGGTCGTCCGAGAAAGCATGAGTGTGTGTTCAGTGCCAAGCCGATGTATAAGGAGACGGGTGTGCGCGCTCTGGATGTGGCCAAACGTATACTGGACTATGGTATGCATTCACCCACTACTTATTTTCCTTTGATCGTGGATGAGGCGTTAATGATTGAGCCAACTGAGTCTGTGGAGAAGGAGGAGCTTGACCGTTTTGTCGACGCTTTGAAGACGATTTCTGATGAGGCCTACTCAAATCCCGACTTGGTGAAGCAGGCTCCGTACAATGTTGCTGTGACCCGTTTGGATGAGGTGAAGGCGTCGCATCCTAAGACCATGGCTCTGAGCTGGCGTATGTATCAGAAACGTAATGTTATTAAAGACGCTATCCCTTAAGGTTCAGATTCAAGGTGGAAAGCATAATGACCGAATTAGAGACCAAAGTGAAAACCGAAGTTGAAAAGATCGTTGACCCGGAGACAGGTCTCACATTTGGGCAGATGAACTTGATTCAGAGCGTTAAGGAAGAGCAGCCAGGCGTGGTCAAGGTTGATTTCATCCCGACCAGCCCGTTTTGTCCGATTGCCTTCAAGTTTGCCACAGACATCAAGACAACGGCTAAGAGAGTGCCGGGCATCAAAAAAGCCTTGGTCTATGTTCACGGTCACACGTTGGAAGAGACCATTAACCAGACGGTGAACAAGGCAGAATAGAGCCGCAGTGAGTTGACGTTCAAGGTAACCGTTAAATTTTTCACGACACTGCGAGAGATCACTGGAAAGAAAGATGAGCAGTTCGAGTTCCCTCGTTCCGTAACAGTGAAATCGTTTCTTAATCAATTGTCCAAGAAGTACGGAAGAGAATTCGACGAGTACGTCTACGATGAACTGGGTGATGTAAGGGGACATTTACACGTTCTTGTCAACGGTCGAAGCGTCACAGCGTTGCAGGGATTAAGGACCAAGCTTAGAGAGGGCGACCAAGTCGCCATTCTTCCTCCGGTTGGCGGCGGATAGAAGAGCCAACTAGACATTTATAGTTGAAAGCATAATGACAGATTCAATTCCATAAGCGAGTTGAGGCACTGTTTGAAGTGTCAGTTCTGCGGCAAGGAAGAGGCATTGCCTTTCAAGTGTCAATACTGCAAGGGACTATTCTGCGCTGAACATAGACTGCCTGAAAACCATGCTTGCACGCAAATTGAAAGAGCTAAGGCACCTAAAGAAGCGGCGCCTCCTGCTCCCTTTGAGTACAAGGTTACGTATAGTCCACCTCGACGACTCGGTAAGTTCTGGTTCAGCCCTACAGAGATAAAGCACTTAGTTACAAGCGCGGTTTTGGTCATGGGCGTCGGGTTGTCATACATGCTGATGTCGCTAGGCACAGATGTTATTGAATTGTCGCCGATTGTTTGGGCAGCGGCTGCGCTGGTGTTTGTCGGACTCTTTCTACTTCATGAAATTGCTCACAAGCTGGTGGCTCAACGATACGGTATGTGGGCAGAGTTTCGACTAACCCTGGTTGGAGCACTAATCACACTGCTTTCAATAGTCGCTCCTTTCAAGATTGTCTCTCCAGGCGCTGTGATGATAGCAGGTTACGCCGAAAAAGAAAAGGTTGGGAAGACAGCCATCGCAGGACCAACAGTGAACATCGTGTTGGCCGCCGTTTCGTTGGTCCTTACGCTTGCTCCATTGGGCGACTTTGGGCTGGTTGCCGCGTACAGCGCGGTTCTCAACGCTTTTGTCGCGGTCTTCAACCTTATTCCGATCGGCATGCTTGATGGACTGAAGGTTTTCAACTGGAACAAGTCAGTGTGGGTTGCGGTTTTTATTGGGTCTTTGGCGCTGTTGATTATGATTTTCATTCCTAACCGGAGCATGCTCTGGTACTAAGCCAGCGCAAACACAGCAAAAAAACGAAATCTATAGCAGTTCGATGCTGACAAAAACCTCTTCTGGCACGCGAATTCTCATGATTCGGCGCATAACGCGTTCTTCGGCGTCTATGTCTATCAACCGCTTGTGGATGCGCATCTCCCACTTGTCCCATGTCTGTGTGCCCTCGCCACAGGGAGACTTCAAAACGGGCACTCGCAGGTGTTTTGTTGGCAACGGAACAGGTCCAACCATTTTGACCCCTGTTCTGTCGGCGATGGTCTTGAGTTCCATGCACACCTCTTCCAACTTCTTGAAGTCGGTGCTCGTCAGTCGAATTCTGGCTTTTCTTGCCATCACCGTGTGCCTCGTTCTAGGTTGCCTTAAATCCGCATTCATTGTTTTAAATACTTTGCCCCACAACCTATTCGACAAAGCTGATTTGGAACATTACGATGAAGATGAAGAGTGATGTCGTTTGGTCCCGCGAAAACTGCGAGTGAAAGCCCTGCTCATAGACTTAGACGGCACCATAGTGGATTCGTCGGAAGCCCTCAAAGAGGCGGGAAGAGCAGGGTTTGCAGCTATTGGTCTCGACGACGTCAATGATGAGAAAATTGCCCGTGAAGTGGCGCGTCGACTGGAGCAAGACTTGCCAATTGACGATTTATTCGCCGAGTTTCATTTGAGCGAGGATGTTGAGGAACGCTTTCTACCAGCCTACCTGAACGCCTATTACTCGGCCGTCATAACCAAGAGCAAACCGTTCCCAAGGGTGAAAGAAACACTGCAAAGTCTGTCGAGAAACTTCAAGCTGGCCCTGATAACCCTGCGCTATGCCGATAGGGAACAAGTAATAGATGAACTGACTCATCTCGGCATAAAGAAACATTTTCAGGTTGTGGTCACAGCGCTGGATGTGGATAAACCTAAGCCGTCACCGGATGCTCTCCTTTCGGCTGCTTCAAAGCTGAACACGCCAATCACGCAATGCGCCATAGTAGGAGACTCAATAGTCGATGTGCAAGCAGGCGAGACAGCAGGGGCCAAAACCGTTGCTGTCCTTACAGGATTGTTCGGCCAAGAGGAGCTGAAACAGCAGAGGCCTGACTTGGTCATCAAAGACATAAACTCCCTGCCCGGTTTCCTTGAAAAAGCCGGCTGAGTGGGCAGGTCACATTCGGGTTGTCAGCGCAGTCGAACGCCAGTTAGGTTCTTGTTCTGCCAGTTGTAGCGTCTGATGCGCGTGGATTCACCATAACCGCAGGCTGCACAGCGTTTTTTGGCTACATGGTAGGCTCTTCTGCCGCAGCGGCGACATCTGATGTGCAATGTTTTGCCCATCCGGCGACCAAATGAAGGCGTGCCTTTGCTTGTTCTTGGCATCTAAACCACACGTCACATATCGAATAAAGAGATTAGCGCGGCGGCGGAGAAATAAGGATGACGTTGTCGCCTCGAACTATGATGATGCCTAGTTTGCGCACGTTCTCCGCATTGGTGGTGTCCTCGGTCTCCTCTAAAACTAGGTTAAGGTGCTGGTCGTATCCCTTTAGCCTTCCACGCAGGCTCTTGCCGCCCTTCAGCCTTACAAGCACAATCTTGCCCAAGCTCTCTTCTAGAATCTGTGTGGTCATTTCGCTCATTTGAAACGCCTTCCATACCGCCTGCAAATCTCGCCTTTTATAGGTAACATCCAAATAATTTAAAGGTTGTTGCATTCTTTAAGGTGGTCGACACGGTGCCTCAGAGCCTTCACAGAGGTTTTCTCAGAGAAAGAGACGCTACCCAACTGCTGAGCAGTTTCGCCCAAAAACTGAAACTCGACATCAACCAGCTCTTGGACACCAATAAACCCAAGATTGAACTAGCCGAAGCAGGCGTAGCCAAAATCTACTATGTGAATGGACGCCCACTCGTAGCCAGCCTCAGAGACACGTTGGTTCCGACTCTGCTTTTCGAAAGGGCACTGATGCTTCTACCGAAGATCACCGTGAACATGGGTGCGGTTCCTCACATCTGCAATGGCGCAGACCTCATGGCGCCCGGAATAGTGAAAATCGAACGAGCCTTCAGCGCAGACGACTACGTTCTAGTTGTGGACGAAAGACATCACAAACCGCTGGCTATAGTTGTCGCGTTAACCGATTCACTGACCGTCCGAAGCCTCAAACATGGAAAGGTGGCAAGAAATGTTCACTATGTGGGTGATGGTCTCTGGAAGGAATTGAAGAAGAGTTGAAGGATGGCAATTTAATCTTATTTGTTTTACAAAAATAATATTTATTACTCCGTAAACACAAATATCCCTATCGAAGGCAAGGCTGGAGAGCACTATGGAAAAGAGTCCAGAGAGCTGTCCGGGTCTGTCCCAGTTTATGAGACCTACGCCTTCATACCTGAAATGCCCTAACTGCCACGGAGACGTCGAAATCTGGAGTGACGAAGAGGAGGCAGAGTGCCCCAACTGCGGAACCATGGTTTCCCGAGGCCACACACAATCATGTCTCGACTGGTGCGAGTTCGCTGACAAGTGCAAGGATTTGATTGACGTGAAGAAGAGGGAAAGAGGCGAACTTTAGGCTAGACGATGAAAGCGCCTCAGGTTTTGCCCATTTTTGTTAGAAAGGTGTAAATAATCCTTCTCAGACCAAGCTGCAATATTAATTTTCATTGATTCACAATCCGTTGCTGAACTGTTGGAACGCGGCGTGTTTGGCTTTTTGAATGTTAAGAAAGACTATATGTGGGTTCATAAACATTAAGAACACCGTTCAACAACTGTATATCCGTTAAACAGTTCACGTCATCGATAAAGAGGAAGATAGGCGATAAAGGTTCCAAGTGTGTATGGAGTGGAAAGGGTTTGTCAAAACTGGGTAACACGCTCGGAAGAGTCGTAATGAAGTTTAGGCGAACCGAGAAGCCAGCTGGCGTAGAAGAGAAACCAGACGTGATGCGTCCGGAGAAGGTCTATCTGAAGGCTCTGCCTCTGCGTCATTTAGAAGACGTGGAGACAATCAAGAACGAGGTCAAGTCTGGAAACATATTGATCTTGAAGGTGAGCCCGCTGGCTAGAAAGAGCGTTGACGAGGTGAAGCAGGCTGTTGATGAGCTTCTCGAATTCACGCATGGTCTGGGAGGAGACATAGCGCGTCTGGGCGAGGAGAGAGTGGTCATCACGCCGTCTTTTATCAGAATATGGAGAGAGAAAACGGCGAGTCCTGAAGGCCCTCTGCCTACAGCTGCTTAGTTACGTTGCGTCACGTTATTCTTAAGACGCCTTGGTTTGCTTTTGTGGCTGCCCACACGGCTAGGCTGAGTACCCACAGGAGGTCGTCGTGGCTTTCTCTTGGGTGATTGAAGTTTAAGGGGCCTTGTTCGCATACGTCTGTGGTCGGGTATTCGTAGTCGTTTTTGTTCCATTGCGAGTTTGAGGGCTTTCAGTAGGGCTTCTTTTGTTTGGACTGTGAAGGCTATGCCTTCGTCGTTTTGTCTGTCTTAGTTCTTTGGGTTCTTCTATTATGGGTTCTTCGACGCCTGTTTGGTCTATGATGGTTTTTTCTATGTTGAATCTCTGGTTAACCCGAACGAGGTGTACGATGACGTTGCTGTAGGGTGTGCCCAGAGGAAATTCGTATAGGTAGACAAGTTCTAGGGTGCTTTGTTCTCCTTGAGAGAGAAACTAGAAGATAGGCAACGCGTCTGAACTCGATTATGTAACCTCAGCTCCAAGCAGTTTCGTGGATAGTGTCAAAGATTTCGATTTTCGGGCATTTTCGAAATGACCCTATTCAAGTCTCAATCTTAGTTCTGGCATCTTAGGCTCCACAAACCCTGCTCTTCTGTAGAGGGGTTCAGCGTCTTTGGAGGCATGGAGATGCAGGTATCTGAGCCCCATTGACTTAGCTTCTGCAATCAGCTCGTTCAGCAACCGACTAGCAATGCCTCTTCGTCTTGCCTCTGGAATCGTATAGAAGTTCAGGAGGTATCCCACTCTGCCAGATTCAACTCCACAATATATCGCTGGCTTCTGCCACAGAACCATTCCACTCGTAGCAACGATTTTCCCACAATATTCTGCCACCCAAGCAACGAAATCCCCAGAGAGAATGGCTTTGGTGAAGTATTTCAGAAGAGACTCTCTCACAGCCTCAGTTTCGTAATTTTCAGGGTGATTACGAAGTTCTTTCAGAAATTGGACTCTAAGGTCAACCAAGACTCGAACATCATCATCCTCAGCACGACGGTAGACTATCTCTTTTCCAATTCTCATTATTTCTCCCACAAGTCACCTGATTCTTAACTGATGACCTTCGTAGAAATAAAGTTGGCTGGCTGGTTGGTTGGACAGAAATTCCATCTGGCAATCGAGGGTGAAAACGGTCGGCACGATGATTGATTAATGCATTTATAGCGTCTTGAATTGCCTAGTTTCGTTTGGCATGGTAAAGATTATGCTGTTTTCTGTGGTCTCAATCGATACTTTGAGATTCAATAGCTCAGTCAATGCTTGTTCAAAGAAGTTTTTGAGAAAAACCGACCATTTCTTGCCCAGCACATGATGAAGATAGAAGACTCGTCCCTTGTTGGTCTCGCTTACATCTGCATCGTACCATTTTGTCCACTGTCCCAGAAACTCGACAAGCACCGATTCAATAGAGTGTCTGTCGGTGTTCATTCCCAGTCTTGCTAAATTCTCCTTTATAACAGACGGCCCCAACAATGCGCCAGTTTTCGTTAAAGGCGTCTTCAGTCATGTTATCAAGCATGGTTTTGAAGACGTTTGGCTCCACCAGCATGAGATTATAGTGGAGGCAGTATTGGCAGCGTTTCTGATAATTCCAAATCATCCGAGAAACTATGGAATTGACAGTTATCTTTTCTTTTGCAGCCTCTTCCTCAAGCATTCTGTTGAGTCTTTCGTCAAGCCTAAAAGTTCGTGTAACAGTTCTTTGTCTCTGTGTTTGAGTTTTCAGACAAATTCACCACAGTCAATATTACAATAGGTTATTTCCGGTTCGATTTGTAATTACCCGTATACGTCCTCTTTAAGTTTCTCGCCAGACTCCCGCTTTCTGTAGACATGATGAAAAAAGGAGGTGAAATGGATGATGGTAAATAAAGAGGTTTGGGAACACCTGCAAAAGCACACTGTTTACCCAACAAATAGGAATGAGATCATTGAATCATGCAACAAGCTGATGGACATTCCTCAAGAGGACAAAGAACGATTCGAGAAGTACCTGCCAGACTGGAACTATAAAAACGCTGATGAAGTGATTAGGGCGATTCAGGTTGTGGAACATCTGGAGCATGTTGAATACCCCACAAACAAGAAGGAACTCATCAAAGCCTGCAACAGGATGACCGATGTTTCTAAGGGTTACCGCGAATGGTTTGAAAGGAGCCTGCCGGAACGAACCTACAACAAGAGGGACGAGGTCATAGGAACACTGAAGGGGATAACACACGTCCGAGAACACGTCAACTATCCAGCCACTAAGAATCTAATCGTGGAAGGCTGCATGGGCATGACTGAGATTCCTCAAACCGATAAAGAATGGTTTGAGAAAAACCTACCCGAACGAACCTACAAGAATGCTGAAGATGTGATCAAAGCCTTCAAAATCTAGGTATAAACGCTAGTTTCAGAGACTCTTTCTTTTCTTCTTTCTTCAATTTCTTGTGTTACGCGGGACTTTTTGCATGCTTGAGTTTGGACTCCTTTTTTATTGTTTTCTTAGGTGCATTTGCTGTTTGGAGTGATTTCTTGGCGTGGTTTGTCATCGTGTTTGTGTGCGCAGAACCTGGGTTGGTTGGATAGAATTCTATCCAAACCAAAACCTTAGTGCGCGCAAGCTTTTATGTCTGGCTCAGAAATGTGTTTCTGGAGTTGGAGCAGCCCTAAATGAGTCCAAAGGATGTGTTTGGAAAAGCCATCATGGACGTCTTCCAAGGCAAAAAAGTCACTATAAATGTTCGTCGAGACGATGGACACTTAGACCAAGAGAACGGAAGTTATTATTTCACGGATTTCGACCGATTTCCGACCATTGAGAAGGACTCGATGAATTTCGCACGGGGTTTGATACTTGACATGGGCTGTGGTGCTGGGAGACATGCTCTTTACCTTCAGACAAAAGGGTTCAGCGTGATCGCCTTAGACATCTCTCCTCTAGCGATACGAGTTGCACACCAACGCGGAGTGAGTAAACCCATTCTTGCAGCAGCGCCTTGGCTTCCGTTCCGAAGCGAAACATTCGAGACGTTGTTGCTTATGTTTAACAACTTTGGCATCTGTGGAGGCTATGAAGAAACCGTGAGGTATCTTAGAGAACTATGCCGAATCCTAAAACAAGGGGGATGCATACTCGCCTCATCGCTTCACCCTACACTGACAGACAACGAAAGCCATCTGAGATATCATGAGTCGAATAGGAAAAGAGGTCTACCAGTAGGATTAGTTACGTTACGACTAGAATACGGTGCCGATGTAGGAAATTCGTTCAAATTACTCTTAGCCTCACCAGAAGAGATGAAAATGCTCTCAGCAAGGGCAGGCCTCAAACTCACTAAAACGATTGGACCCGCCAACGGACCTTTCTACATCGGAGTAATCAAAAAGTGAAGCGCGCGCTTATCCTTATTCTACAATGCCCTGCTTAATGGTCGAGCACACAACCAGTTGCCGGAGCGTGAAAGTTCGTGGCAAAATCTTAAATGGTTTTTCAGCTTTCATCACGGCTGAGGTGACATGCATATGGTTGAGTTAGGTGCTCCTTGCGGTCTCTATTGTGGCGCCTGCAAGTTCTATCTGACTGAAAAATGCAATGGGTGCAAGGCGAACAGGAATATGCAGTGCACTATTTGGCAGTGCGCTGAAAAGAGAGGCTTAAGATTCTGTGGAGAATGCAACAGTTTTCCATGCGAGAACAATTATGCGACGCCCGCGATAGCCAAGGAATGGCTTGACGAAATAAAGAAGACGTTCTCAAAATAATTGCTGAGTTGTTTGGTGTACATGCGCCAAATCTATAAAGCTAGTCTACCAGCAAGACAGAGCAGACTCACCTAATCGTGTTCAACGGAGATCACTATGTTAAAAGCCTATGCTCACAACGACCCTGAGGCCAAAGCGGTTCTGGAAAAAGTCTCCAAATACACCCAACAAGCTCAAGCTATGAAACTGCCATACTGGGTTCTGGCTCGAGAAACAAATCCTGTGGGCATCATGGCCGTTGGAAAAGAGCCTGTGCAGCTCTTGGCTTCGCCGGGCACGCCTATGGCAATTATGCGCATAGTTGAGGCGTCACTGACTGAAGAGGACATAGCAGACTTTGCCACAGAAGCGCTAAGACTCGCAAAAGAGAAGGGCTCTGAATACGCGGTGGCAACGTTTTCTGATGAAGAAGAAGCTGCAATGAGGCAGTTCAAAACGGCTGGGTTCAAGGAGTTCGACGACTGTTACCGAATGATCTGCCAGCTGGACAAGAGTTTCAGCGCAGTTTCTGAGTTGCAGTTCAAACAGGTGCAGAGCGAGGAGATGCGTCGGTTTGTTGAAGTTGCTAAGAGATTTCTGAAAGGTTCACCCGATGTGTCATTGTCAAAGGCTTTGGAGCACACGCGTGAGCTTCCTGACGAATTCCTGAAATTCATTTATTCCCAAGAAAAGGCCTTTTTTGCTAATAGGGACGGGAAAATAATCGGAGTTCTACAGTTTAACCCTAGTAAAGGTTTGATCAGCAATGTGGGCGTTGACCCAGAGCAACGTGGCAAAGGTTACGGAAAGCAAATCTTGCGGTTTGCGTTAGAGCAATTGAAGAACAGCGGCTGCAAACAAGCTTATTTGAGAGTTCATGTTGAGAACGAGGCGGCAATTCACGTGTACGAGTTGTCTGGGTTTTCCAAAGCAGAACGATACAAGACTCTGATGTGGACTAGGCAATCTAAGCTGGAAGTTTGACGCAAGAGACCCAGCGTGTTCGTTAACAGACGGAAACTGCTAGGATTCCATCAGCCTCGAATTATTTGGCATTGTGGAAGTCAAAGCGGGAGGTTTGCAAAGCTAAGTTGATATGTCTCATTTGAACGTGTCAGCGCGCGCGATTACACTTTCGGTTTGTATTTAGGCCACACGCAAAAAGATTGAACGCGCTACATTGATATCGACTCGCTTTTAAGCGTCCTTAGCGACACCATTGAGAGAGTCTTTTGAACACCCTTCTTTCCAGACATGACTTCCCTTAGAAACTTGTAGTACTCTTCCTGATTCTTGGTTCTGACTTTCGCTATCAACTCCCACTCTCCTGTTACTACGTCTACGCTTTCGACTTCACTACACCTTGTCAACTGATTTGCAACGACTTCAGGGCTGTTGTAGGAGTCTGGAGAAAGAGCGATTAGAAGAAAAGCACAAAATCCTTCTTCAATCTTACCGTAATCAAATACAGCCTTGTAGGTTTTGACTGCCCCTTCCTTTTCAAGCTTCTTTATGTTGTAGTGTATAGTGGCTGGAGGTTCATCCATTGCTTTGGCTATTCTCGCAATCTGAGGTGTGCAGTAGCCCTCTTTGAATAATCTGATCAGCCTAGGTCGTATATCCTTCATGTTATTGAACAATATCCAATTTCCTAATAACTTTTTGCTCAATATTCGAACTT
>Ga0315310_10001788_pt1 | contig 13556 bp, 11 predicted proteins | sample TDP5_MG_FD_203630 | JGI IMG/M metagenome (GOLD analysis project Ga0315310, IMG submission 203630) | Freshwater sediment microbial communities from Lake Towuti, South Sulawesi, Indonesia - TDP5 | ecosystem: Environmental > Aquatic > Freshwater > Lake > Sediment | place: Indonesia: South Sulawesi... | reverse complement strand
TGATGATGTTGAAGAACAGGTTTTCGTGATGAAAGGGATAAACTTCCATGGCCGCTTCCTTGCTCCGCTCCAGAAATTCGGGCTCATCCTAACAAAGATAGAACGTTTCTTCAAGGCCTTTTTCCAGGCAAAAGATTTCACCGCCGAGGACGCAGAGATCGCCGATCAAAAAGAAAAAGCAAACTTCAGGATCCAAATCCATGTTTTTAGACGCTTCCGAATGAGATTGGGCGCAAAATCGAAAAAAGTTTTATCCTGTTTCGCGGCGTAGCAGTGACCCCTCGGGCCGCCCCTACATAACAACATGGGATAGACCTGTTTGGCTCCGCCTCGTCTGGGTCAGGTCTTATGATTTATATTGATCTTTCTCGGCGCTCTCTGCGGACTCCGCGGTGAATTTATTTCGGGTAGATTTCGGGGTTGAGGATGTTGGGGGGGATCTCTCCCCGGAGGACTGCCAGTATGTTATTTGCCGCGACGAGGGCCATCTTTTCCCTCGTCTCGAAGGTGGCGCTGCCAATGTGGGGAACAAGCAAAACATTCTCTAGATGGATGAGTTCGGGACTTACCCGCGGCTCGTCCTCGAAAACGTCCAGTCCCGCGCCGGCGATTATCCCTGACCTTAAGGCTTCCACCAGAGCTTTCTCATCTACCACAGGTCCCCGGGAAGCATTGATCAGGAAGGCGGTTTTCTTCATCCGGCGCAACTCTTCCTGGCCGATCAAATGAGTGGTTTCCGGGTTCAAGGGCACATGCAGGGTAACGAAATCTGAGTTTGCTAGGAGTTCTTTCAAGGGAAGAAATTTGGCCCGCAGCATGTCGATCAGACCGGGCTCGATCTTGCGGATATCATTGTAAAGGATTTGCATATTGAACCCTAATGCTCGTTTCGCCACGGCGGACCCGATCCTTCCCAGACCCACAACCCCAAGGGTTTTCCCGTGGACATCGCTGCCTAACAGGAGGTCTGGACGCCATCTGACCCATTTGCCGGCCCGCACAAAGCGCTCTGCTTCGCCGATCCGGCGAGCCACTCCCAGCATCAGGGCAAAGGTCAAATCAGCGGTGGTATCCGTAAGAACCTCGGGAGTGTTTGTCACAGCGATCTTCAAACGGGTCGCCGTGGCCAAGTCGATATTGTTAAAGCCGACGGCATAATTGGCCACGATTCTCAAATTCTTCCCCGCTTCCAGGATCTTGGCCGAAATCGGATCTCCCCCCATGGAAAGCAAAGCCATTTTTGACGGAAGCTGGGCGACTATTTCCTCGGGGGTCATCGCCCGGTCTTCTAAATGTACGGTTACCTCTGCCTTTTCTTTAAGCAGGTTCAAAGGTCTCTCTGGGATCTTCCGGGTCACGAGAACCTCGGGTTTCATGTTTCCACCCTTGCCTTTTTAAGCCTCCTTTTTAAACTCGATGTTATAACTCTTGATCTTGCGGTGCAGGTTGCTCCGCTCGATCCCGATGACCTCGGCTGTCTTGGAAATGTTCTCTTCATTCTCCAGGAGCTTCTTCATGATGAAGCGCTTTTCAAATTCTCTCCGGGCATCCTTCAGCAAATTATACTCAAAGAAAGAGAACTCCGGCTGGGCCCTGCGCTGCTCCCGCACCGGCTCGGGAACATCCTTGGCTTCAATCATCCCACCGCGGGTCATGATCACCATGCGCTCGATCACATTCTTCAATTCTCGCACATTCCCCGGCCAGGAATAGGAGACCAGCAACTCCATGCCTTCCGGCGAGATTCTTTTCAGCTCTTTATGATTTTCCAGGCAGAACTCAGCGATGAAATGCTCCACCAAGATCGGGATGTCGGTCTTTCGTTCCCTCAGGGGCGGAACCGCCAAAGGAATGACATTCAGCCGGTAGTAAAGATCTTCGCGAAACCGACCCTTCTGCATCTCTTCCTGGAGGTTGCGGTTGGTGGCGGCGATCACGCGCACATCTACGAAGATCATCTCTGCCCCACCCACCCGCTCGAATTTCTGCTCCTGGAGGATCCGCAGGATTTTGGCTTGAGTCTTGAAGCTCATGTCCGCAATTTCATCCAGAAAGATAGTGCCTTCGTTGGCTAAATCAAACTTTCCCCTCCGCTTGGTCAGCGCGCCGGTGAAAGAACCCTTTTCATGGCCGAAGAGCTCGCTCTCGATCAGCTCCTCCGGGATAGCTGCACAGTTGACTTCCACAAAAGGCTTATCTGCCCTCAGACTCAGCTGATGAATTTCCCGGGCCACCAACTCTTTCCCCGTGCCGTTCTCTCCGGTGATCAGTACCCATCCGTTCGTGGGAGCTGCGATCTTGATCTGCTCCTGGAGATGCTGGATTTCCGGTGAATTTCCCACAATCTCATACTTCCCCTGGATCTGCTGCCGCAAGGCCCGGTTCTCTTGCTCCAGCTTAGAAAAGGACAGAGCATTGTTTACGGTCAGGAGAACTTTTTCCAGGGATAGGGGTTTTTCGACGAAATCGTAGGCTCCTAACTTTGTGGCTTTTACCGCTAACTCGATGTTGGCATGACCGGAGATCATGATGACGGGAAGGTTGGGGGTCTGGCCTTTGATCCGCTCCAAAACTTCCATCCCGTCCATTCCTGACATCCAGATGTCTAAAAGCACCAAATCGGGCGGATCACTCTCAATCTGCTTCAAGGCCTGGACTCCATCCTTCGCCTCCAGCACCTCATATCCTTCATCTTTGAGGATGCCATTCAACGACTGCCGAATGCGTTCTTCGTCATCTACCACTAAGATTTGCTTGGCCATGCCATTGATTCCCGCTTCCTGATCCCCGGTTCATTTTTTGATGGGTAACTCGATGATGAACCGGGTTCCTCGAGGAACATTATCTTTCACGCGAATGTAGCCCCCGTGATCGGAGATGATCGTATTCACGATGGCCAAACCCAGGCCGGTGCCTGAGGCTTTGGTGGAAAAGTAGGGCTCGAAGAGCAAAGGCTTAACTTCGGGGGATGCGCCGCATCCATTGTCCGCCACTTCCACCAGAGCCATATTCATCAACGAGTCGAAACGAGTCTCCACGCTAATCTGCCCGTCTCGCCCTTCTCCAGCTACCGCGTCCACGGCGGCCACAGCATTCTCCAGCAGGTTACCCATCACCCTTTTCATCTGCTCCTTATCCAGGTTGAAAACAGGGATTCGCTCATCGGAATCGAAAGAGAAGCGAATCCGCTTATGCCCTTCTTCATAGAGCACCATGGCCTCCCGAATAATCTCGTTCAGATTGTTCAGGGTCGGGTTGGCTGCCGGCATACGGGCAAAGTTGGAGAATTCATTGACCAGGTTTTTCAATTCCTCCACCTGAGTGATGATGGTTTTGGTGGATTCATCGAAGACCGCCCCGTCCTGGGCGAACTGGCTCAGGTAACGTTTGCGCAGACGCTGGGCCGAAAGCTGTATGGGTGTCAAAGGATTCTTGATCTCGTGGGCAATCCGGCGAGCCACTTCACGCCAGGCGGCCACCCGTTGAGCTTTCTGCAGCTGAGTCAGATCATCTAAGACAACTACCAGGCCCAAATAGCGATGATCCTCGTCGCGCAGAACCGCAACTTTCACCAGCAGGGTGAGGGTCTCTTTCCGAATATCCAGCTTCATCTCCCGAGTGATGGAATGATTCTCCGCCTGTTCAACCGCCCTGACCAGCTCTTCCGCCAACGCGAGCTGCTCGGGCCGAAGCACCTCATGATAGGCTTTTCCCAGCACCCTCTCCGGGTGGATGCCCAGGATTTTCTCAGCAGATTTATTGATCGTCCGGATCTTCCCTTCGGCATCGATGGAGATGACCCCTGCGCCCACATCCCGCAGGACAATTTCCATATACCGCCGCCTCTGTTCTAACTCGATGTTGCTTCTGCTCAACTCCGCATGAGCCTTTTCCACCTGGCCTTTGCTGACCTTCAAATCCTTGGTCATTTGGTTAAAGGAATCCACGAGAGTCCCGAACTCATCCTCAGAAGTTTTGCCGATCTGGAAATCCAGGTTCCCCTTGATGATCTTCTGCGTTCCCTCGGCCAGCTTCTGCATCGGCTCGGTGATTCCTTTCGCCAGGTAAAGGCCGAACCAGGTTGCTGAAAAAATAATCAACAGGGTAACAAGCGATAGCGTGATCAGGTAGCTGAATTTTATGGGATTCTTCAGCATCCTCAGCTGCTTATACTCTTCGAAGGCGGTGGAAATTTCCGTAACTCGGGAGACCAAGCTTTGGGGTACAAAATAATTCACCGCCAATACTGCGATTACCTCCCCCGGGTTCTGGGGAGAAAAAATGGGCACAAGCCCCCGGATAAGATCCCCTTGCCCCAACGATTGGATCTTGGTGGTCTCCTTGCCCCGGAAAGTTTCCTGAAGAATCTTTGACTCCAAGGGAGGAAGGCTCACGGAGGGGAGATTGGGCCCGTATACCGCGAGGGGCTTCCCCTCTTGCTTGGAGATAACCTCCACAGCTCCCAGGTTGTATTCCGCCCGTTTGGTTTTTAGAAAATCGGAGAACAGAGCCTGATCGAATTTACCCGCCCATCCCCACTGTATTAAGGCCTGACTGATCTGCCGCCCATAATAGAGGGCGTTGTTGGAAGTATTCTGGTAATAAAGCTGGGCCACCACCAGAGATTCCTGCAACGACCCTTCCACTTGAATGTTGAACCAAGTTTCAATGCTGCTAGTGATGAACTGCGTGGAGATGAAGAAGAGAAAGATGGTGGGCAGAAGGGAAAGGGCGATGAAGGCCAGTACCAGTTTAGTCCTAAGCTTCGACCCCAGGACCTTCCTCTTTCTTTCAAAAACCAGCTTCACTACATTGCGTAGAATGAGGAAAACTAACAGGAGGAGAAGAAGGATGTTCAGGCCGATCAGGGAGATCACCAGGATATTGTTGGCGATCGGGATCTGGTCGCCCCATTTGGAAACATGCGTCTGAAAGTAGAAGAAAAGCCCGATCAGACCCAGGAGGACAAAGATGATGATGACTTCCCGCTGACGGCGTCTGTGCTCTTTGCTCTTCCCCTGCTCCCCCATCCTCTTAAGGTCCACGCCAACTTCCCCCTCTTTTCGTGCTCCCCCTTCTTGAGGCCTTCTCGAGGGACTTAAATATCTTAAACGACAAAGCAGAAAAAGGCAATGATGATTTGGATTTGCACGAAATTATGGACGCCATGCCTGGAAAGGGAAGAACTCCCCTGCAAGATGCGAAACTTTCCTGGCCAGAATGATCCTGCAGGCCTTCAGCTTAAAAAATTGTGGGTCGGGGGGGTTATCTGCAGTTTTCGGAACTCGTCCTCACTCGAAAATTCAAGAAGTTCCCACCAATCCTTATGAGCAAGGAGTTTGTGGATCAACTTGTGGTTAAGCGTGTGGCCGGATTTGTACCCGATAAAATGGCCGATCACTTGCGCGCCCAGCAGCCAGAGGTCTCCCATCGAGTCCAAGATCTTATGCCGGACAAATTCGTCTGAGAATCGGAGCCCCCCTTCATTGATCACTTTGGCTTCATCGATCACCACGGCATTTTCCAGAGACCCTCCGCGGGCGAACCCTTTAGCTTTCAACATTTCGTAATCTTTTAAGAATCCAAAAGTCCGCGCCGGGCAAATTTCCCTTTCGAAGTTCCCGTTGGAGATCTGGACGAGATAATACTGATTGGAAATGAGAGGATGCCTGAAATCAATGGTATAGGAGATCTTAAAATCATTGCTGGGTAGGAGCGTTGCCTGTCGATCTTCTTCGGTCACGGTGACAGGTCGCTTGATGATCACAAACTTCTTGACTTTATCCTGAATCCCAATGCCGGCCTTTTTCAGAAGTCTATGAAAGGGTTCCGAGCTTCCATCCATGATGGGCACTTCTGGGCCGTCAAGTTCCACCTCCGCATTATCAATTCCCAGCCCTGCGAAAGCTGCCATAAGGTGCTCTACGGTCGAAACTCTAACCCCCTCCTGGCCCAGTGTGGTCGCCAAAGTGGACTCGACCACGTTATTGATATGTGCGTTAATCTTTATTTTTTTCGGTAGATCTTGACGGACAAAAAAAATCCCCCGATCCGGGGGGGCGGGATGGACGGTTAAATTGCATGGCATTCCACTATGCAAACCGATTCCGGAGCAGCTGAATTTATTCAAAACCGTAGTCTGGAATAACATTAATTGGGCTCCTTATCCGGATCTTTTTTTATTTTAGGATTAGCAATTTTAATGCCAGGGGATCAAAATACTGGGTTTTTTTTAAAGAAATTATCTCAGCGCCTAAAGCGTTTTAATAGATGGGGTCTTTGAACCCCGGTGATTCCCATCAAGCGACAGATTAGTTTCCCCAAATTCTACGGCAGAAAAAATTGTGGCAAAGCTGACACAATCATGGAACGATTTATTGTTTTTTTGCAACCTTTCACTTCCGGAAAAGGGCAAAAAGTAGGGTGAGGAAAAGGCTAACGAGAAGGCAGGTAACCCAGGGGAAATAGAAAGTAAAATTTCCCTTACGGAGAATTACATCACCCGGTAACCTTCCCAGCCAAGGGATCTTGGGCGTCAAGAGAAGAACAGCTCCGAGGACAGCGAGAGCCAACCCAAAAAAAATCAAAATCTTTGCCAAAGCATTTAACCCAAACACTTCTTAAAACCCCATTCCCATTTTCCATTTCACTCCGGGGCTTTCTGATATCCCGCCTTTACCGCTTCCTCTTCAGACTCGAATTCTACCCGGTGCCCAGACTCCACTCTGTCATAATCCTTCATGCCCGGGAGCCAGTAGAACTTTTGACTCCGGTTGCCGACCACTCTGACTTTCTGGCTTTCCAGGTAGCCCTGTTTGCCGGCAGAGCTTTGAGGCAATGTTTCCACCCTTTCTTTCGCTTTCGAGTTAAAAACCCTGCCCTTTTCCTCTAAACTTTTCTCTTCACCTCCCCGAGAAAAAGCACCTTGAACTGCCGGTGATTTTTTGGGATCTTCCCCTTGCTTCATGATATGGTGCAGATAAAAAGAAAGGCTTAGGGCCGCAACCACAATAGCCATCTGCACAAAAATGCTTCGACCGAAACGTTTCCTTTCTTTAAAAGGCGGCAGTCTTTGAGGGACAGGCTCTGCTTGGGCGATCTCTTCCGCGGGAGGCATAGGGGGAGAGAACAAGGGTAACTGCTGGAAGGTTTCTTTGCGGTTGTCCAGCTCGGATTGAATGCGATAGCGCTGCAAGACTTCTTCGAGGTCCAAGCCCAGATGCCGGGCATATCCCTTTAGGAATCCCAGAACGAATTCCCGCTTGGAGAAAAAATGGAAATGGTCATTCTCCAAAGCTTCCAGGTATGGGCGACTAATGCGCGTGCACCTGGATACTTCCTCCAGGGAAACGCTGCGGGATTCCCGCTCCCGCCGTAAATACTGGCCGAGCGTTTCCGTAAATTATCCCCCCATGTATTTCCAATGAGATGGATCGACCCGATTGTTCAGGCGTAGTAGCGGTAGATGGCTTCCGCCACGCAAGCTGGCTTCTCTTTCCCCTCCACTTCGAAATTTAAATTGAAGGTAGCCTGCACGCCCCCCTTAATCTCCTCGATCTGAGCCAGGGTAGCTCGTAATCTTACTCTGGAAGGAATGGGAACCGGCGCCGTGAACCTCAGCTTATTCAGCCCATAGTTCACCCCCATCTTTTTCTCCTTAAGATCCATGATATTGGCCAGCAGGTAGGGCGCCAAGCTTAACGTGTAATATCCATGGGCGATCGGCCCGCCGAAGGGAGATTCCCGCTTCGCCCGTTCGGGTTCCACGTGAATCCACTGATGGTCGAGGGTGGCGTCGGCGAACATGTTAATCGCCTCCTGGCTCACCGAATGCCAATCACTCACCCCCACTTCCTGTCCGACCATCTTCCTTAATTCTTCCAGATTTTGGATGATGCGCTTGGGCATAGTCCCTCCTGGTCAAATCAATCCCCCAAGAAATTTAATAACTAATTTCATTTAACATAAAATACCATCTCGGTCAACCCATGATTTCTCTTTCCCCAAAATTCCCCCCGATCCTCTTTATCGAGGAAACCACCCGAAATTTGCCCGGGCCCTAACCCGGCCATTGAATCCTCCAATCCCCCAAATCTTTTTAGCTTATCCCCGCCCTCTTGCCTGGGGTATGGGATAGAAATCAAAGGGATAGACGATCCTTCGTTGAATAAACTTGACTCGAAACCTCCAGTATCGTATGAAGAGACAAAGAATTCGTGAAGCAGAATGGAGGAGGTTTCTATGGAGGGCAGAGAGTCTCATGTCTCTACGGATATTCTGATTATTGGCGGGGGGAGTGCGGGTACCATGGCCGCAATCCGAGCCAAAGAACTGAATCCTTCGCAGAGAGTAGCCATTTTTGAGAAGGGACACATCCTTTACAGCGGCTGCATTGCGCGGGGAATGGATGCGCTAAACATCGTGGCAGTCCCTGGAGTCACTACCCCTGAGCTGTATGTGGAGTCCAACAGGGTAGCCTGTGGAGGGATTATGGATGAACCCGTGAACTACCTGATGGCCAAGCGAAGTTACGCGATGATGAAGAAACTGGAAGGGTGGGGGATTTTTTTCCCCAGAGACAAGGAAGGGAACTACGAGCTTCTCCAGGTTCATCCCAAGGGAAGATTCTGTTTGGCGATGAAAGAACCCGAACTGAAAACGATCCTGGCTAAAAGGGCACTTGGCCTGGGGTGCCAGGCCTTCAACCGGGTGATGGGACTCCAGTTGATCGTGGAAGAAGGCCGGGTGGCTGGGGCTGTGGGGATCAACATCCGTACAGGGGAATTGGTTATTTGCCATGCCAAAGCAGTGATCCTTTCCTCTGGGGGCACGGCTCGTTTCGGCCTCCCCAACAGCGGGTATCTTTATGGGGTCTATGACTTTCCAGGGAATACCGGGGATGGGTACGCGATGGCCTTCCGGGCAGGGGCTCAGGTTACCGGTTTTGAATACACGCTGAATTATTACATCATCAAAGACATCAATGCTCCTCTTCTGTACATTACCCTAACCCGAGGCGCCCATCTGCTAAATGCTATGGATGTGCATTTTGAGGACAATCATCCCTCGCTTCAGTCGATCGCCTTAGAGTACCGGAAGGATCTCGGTCCGATGCGCGTGAGCATGAAACACCTGCCCGAGGCCAAGATCAAAGAGATTGAGGATATTCTTTTTTCCACAGAGCGACCGGTGCAAGAAAGATTCTATGCCGGACGGGGAATTAATTTCCGCACGGGCGACATCGAGCTCTGGCCTACAGAGTTCTATCTCTGTGGGGGTCATGGTCTGACAGGAATCTTCGTCGAGGAGAAAGCGTCCAGTACTCTGCCTGGCCTTTACGCTGCTGGCGATGTATCCCTGGTTGCCCGGGGACATCTGAGCGGGGCCTTTGTTTTTGGTGAGATTGCCGCTGAAGAGGCCACCGAATGGGGAAAGAGGAATAGCCTAAACACCTCGTCTGATCCTCAGAACCTGGAGGATTTAAAAAGAGACCTGCAGCAACGAATGGACCAGAAAGATGGGCAGGTTTCCATCGAGGAGTTTGAGTACAAAGTGCGCCGCCTGATCGATGACTATGTGACCCCCCCCAAGAATGAATACAAGCTGAAGATGGCCTTGTGGTGGATGGCGCGGTTCCAGAAGGAGATCCGGGAGAAAGTTCGCATCCGCAGCATTCGCGATCTTTTTAAAATGCTTGAGGTAGAGAACATTATTCTCTGTGCCAGGCTTTCGGCCACGGCATCTTTGGAACGCCAGGAGAGTCGCTGGGGCTTCTGGCATTATCGCTCCGATTATCCCCAAAAAGATGATTCCAAGTGGCTCAAACATATCATGCTGAAAAGGGGCCCAGACCCGGAAGAAATCCAAGTCTCTCATCGCCCCTTAACCAGGATGCCATAGGAGGGATTGATGGATATCAACATACTCACCAGCCTGAGTGACAACATTCGCATCGACAAAAAAAAATGCCATGCCTGCGGTAGATGTGTGGAGGTATGTGTCCTGGATAACCTTCGCTTACAGCTCTCCCCTTGCCGCCAGGCCTGCCCCATCGGAATGAATTGCCAGGGCTATATCCTAATGCTGGTGCAAGGGAAGACGGAAAAAGGGTTGGAGATCATGCGAGAGGCCGTTCCTTTTGCCGGCATCCTGGGGCGGGTATGTTCCCGGCCTTGCGAGGCTGCCTGTAATCGGATACGGGTCGATCAGCAGCCGGTGGCCATCCGCGACTTGAAACGCTTCCTCAGCGACCATGACGGTAAGCCGTGGAATCCCGTGGTGGCCCAGGAACTTCCCCAAAAAGTGGCCATCATTGGCGCGGGGCCGGCTGGCCTGACCGCGGCCTATTACCTGCGTTCTGGCGGCTTCCAGGTAACTCTATACGATAAAGAACCTTCCCCAGGAGGTCTTATGCGCTGGGCCATCCCGGAGTTTCGCCTCCCTCCAGAGGTTTTGGAAAGAGATCTAAGTTACCTTCAGAATATGTCTATTCAGTTTATGGGGAATCGCACCTTGGGGAAAGATATGGATCTGGAGGAATTGGAAAAAGAGTTCGATGCCGTTCTACTGACTCTGGGAGCCTGGGAGCAGATGAGATTGAACATTGCCGGAGAAGACGCTCAGGGGGTCTTCCCAGTTTTGGAGTTCATGAAAAGTTTGCGCCAGAAAAATCCTCCCTGGGTAGGGGAAAAGGTAATAGTCATTGGCGGCGGAAATGCCGCCGTGGACGCAGCTCAAACTGCCCTTCGCCTGGGAGCAAAGAAGGTCTCCGTGGTTAGTTTGGAGAAACGAGAAGAGATGCCGGCTTTCTCTTGGAATATCGGCGAAGCGGAGGAAGAAGGGGTCAATATTCAGAACGGTTGGGGGCCGCAGAGATTTCGCCTGGAAGGAGAAAGTTTGATCGGGGTTAGCTTCAAGAAATGTGTCTCCGCATTCGATTCCCAGGGCGTCTTCCGTCCCACCTATGATGAAAAAACCACCATGGACCTTCCCGCAGACATGGTCATCGTGGCCATCGGGCAAAAACCGGAGATGGAGTTATTGGATTCATCCTGGCATCGATCTGTGAGGGTCCTCTGTGACCCCGTCACCCTGCAAACCGGGAATCCCAAAATCTTCTCGGCGGGGGATTTCGTGAGTGGTCCCAAAACGATCGTGGAGGCAATGTCCCAGGGCAAGCAAGCGGCTTTATCCATCCAACGGTTCCTTCAAGGAGAAGACTTATACTACGGCCGGCGAAATGGAAGTCCCTACGAATTACAATTTGAACCTGACCTCTCCCAGGCCATACCTCGCTTACGGCTGCCCCGGCCTTCTCTGCCCTTGTCGCAAAGGAAAGGATTCCAAGAAGTCGCCCTGGGATACTCGAGGGAAGAGGCGATGGCCGAAGCGGAACGTTGCTTGAACTGCGGGGTCCCCTTCGGGCTGCGCACCTGCTGGTTCTGCCTTCCCTGTGAGATTGAATGCCCGGAGAAAGCCCTCTACGTGGAAATTCCTTACCTGCTTCGGTAGGCGGATCCCTTACAGGGATGGGCCATTTCAGCCCGTTCCTCTGAATGGGTCTAGGTTTTGAGATTTTCTTTTCAAATTTTGGCTGCCAGTTTTTCAAGGGCCCCGATCCGTTTTTTCCGCTCCGTCATGGTTTTTATCAGGACATCATAAAGGGCTTTGGATTGCTCTTCGAAACTGATCTGGATAATCTCGTGGGGATCAGCCATCGTTGCGTTATGGCATATTTCAACCCAATCTTTGGGGATGGCATCAATTCCTTTAAAAGCCCCTGCAATCGCCCCTGCGATGCTCGCCACACAATCAGCATCCCTGCCCAGGGAAGCCCCCGCAATCATGCACTGTTTGGGATCTCCTTTGGTAATCCAAAACATGGCAAAAGATTCACCGACCACTTCGAGGGAATCCGTGGGAACCCGCCCGCCAAATCTTTTCCAGTAAAGATCGCGGACCTCCAAAATGTCTGGGGCCTGCTTGGCATATCCTATACACTCATCGATGATTTGCCCGATATTTTCATCCACATATTTTTTGGCCGCCTCAATGATGGATTCGACGGTGGCTTCCGGGTTAAAGGCCTCGGCAATGCCCGCCGCAATGGCCGCCGCCGCATCCGGGGCATAGCTGATCAGGGAAGATTGAATCGTCTGGCATACATCCAGGGCATCTTCTGCCGCCCCTTGCGGATCACAGGCATTGATGATCCCAACGGGATGGATCATCATCAGACAATCGACATTTCCCGGCCAGCGGTCATATTTCCCCACTTCACTGGCCGGGAATTTTTTCATGTTCTCGTAGGTACATTTATCCCTGGGCAGCAAGTGATATCCAAACCATTCCGGGTTGACATACTTTAGCCAGGACCTCCGTAAATCCTCTTTGTTGATCCTGCCCCCTTTATCGAAAATGGCCTTCATCACCAACCATTTTCTTTCCCCCCCGTCCTCATTGGTCCCGGGCGGGTAATTCAGGGCCGGTACCTGGAATAAAGGTCCGTTATGCCAGCGCAGGATCCTCCAGGCTTGAGCTTCATACCCGATTTCAGGTATCTCCCCTCCTACCCAAGCCTTGACCTGCGGGAGCATTCTGTCCACTGGTTTGCCCAGAGTCTCATCAATGACCCTGTAATGGGCACCCTCGATGGGCCCAGATAGCCCTTTATAACAGTCAAAGATACCTCCCCCGCATCTGCGGCTGGGCTCTCCCAAGGCCGCCCCTACATAGCCCGCTACATTGCAGCCATGGATCTTCTTAAACAATTCATTCCTTGTCATCTTTCTTCTCCTTCGGGCATGATTTGTTAGCTTCCGCCTCTATTCTCGACCCCAACTCGAATCCTCGTCTCAAGGCAGCCTTGCTGATGCCCAGAGCCCTCTCTGGAATCCGCCCATTTAACGCTTGTTCTATGGCTTTTAAGCTGACCCAGCCCGTGCAGGCAGACATTGTGCCCAGCATGACCATGTTGGCTACCACCCGATCCTGGAACTCTTCTTCCGCAATCCGGGTCGCCTCAATGGCCAAGATTGGGGGAGAATGTTTGGGAGCATCGGAAATAAGCGTCCTATCCACCAGCACGACTGTCTTTCCTTCCTGAACCTCAGGCCAGTATCTTTCTATCGCGGCTGGCGAGAGGGCAATGAAAACGTCCAGAGCTAAAGGTTTAGTATAATCGATGGGTTCGTCGCTGATGACCAGGTCAGCGCGGCAGGCGCCGCCCCGAGCCTCCGGCCCATAGCTTTGGGTCTGAGCTACTTCCAACCCTTCATGGATGCCGGCGGCGACGGCCAGGATTGTGCCCATGGTTACGACCCCCTGCCCTCCGAATCCGGCAATGCGAATTTCCCTTCTCATTTCTTCACCTCCTGGACCGATAAGGCCAAATCCGGGCAGGTCATTTCGCACAGCAGACAGCCGGAACAGTGCCCTTCCTGCAATACATCGGGCATCCGGTAGCCTTCCCGGCTGCGCTTTTCTCCCCTGGAAAAAACCTTTTTGGGGCATATTTGTAAACAAAGATGACAGCCCTTGCAATATTGCCCATCAAT
>Ga0315310_10001787_pt1 | contig 13557 bp, 15 predicted proteins | sample TDP5_MG_FD_203630 | JGI IMG/M metagenome (GOLD analysis project Ga0315310, IMG submission 203630) | Freshwater sediment microbial communities from Lake Towuti, South Sulawesi, Indonesia - TDP5 | ecosystem: Environmental > Aquatic > Freshwater > Lake > Sediment | place: Indonesia: South Sulawesi... | reverse complement strand
AACAAGACTGTTTTTTTGCGTGAAGTTGATTCTACGAATGATTTGGCTAAAGAGTTAGCCGCTAATGGGGCTGTTGAAGGAACTGTTGTGGTTGCGGAAACTCAGACGGCTGGGCGTGGAAGGCTGGGCAGAGAGTGGATTTCGCCTAAGGGTGGATTGTATTTTTCTGTTGTTTTGAAGCCTGATGTTCGGGCGGGAGAGGCTGTTAAACTTGTGTTTGTGGCGAGTTTAGCCGTGGCTAAGGTTTTGCGTGAACTGTACGGGTTGAGGGTTGAGACTAAGTGGCCCAACGATGTTTTGGTTGATGGGCGGAAGGTTTGCGGCATTTTGACCGAGATGAACACAACAGGAGAAACGGTTAACTTTGTAGTAGTAGGCATCGGGGTTAACGCGAACTTTGATGTGGAAGAGGTTTTCCCAGAGCCTCTGAAAAAGCTTGCGACTTCGCTTGAAAATGAGCTTAACCGAAAGGTTCGTCTAGAAGAGCTTTTCACGGCTTTACTTGAAAGGCTGGAAAACGTCTACGATCAGTTCATTAGGGAGGGATTTGGCCCCGTTCTGAAGGAATGGAGAATGTATGCTGGTTTTCTGGGCCGTCGAGTGGAAGTGACAAGTCAAACCGAGAGATTGCATGGTTTGGCGTTAAATGTTGACCAAGATGGTGCTTTGACTCTCAAACTTGAAGACGGAACAGTGAAGCGAATTTTTGTGGGAGACGTGTCCGTGCGTACAAGGTAAACAAAAGGCTGTGATGTTAGTGTTTGCCTATTTTTCTACCTACCTTAAAATAAAATCCATCTTCGCCTATCCACTTGAATAACAGGCCGTCTTTCCAGTTGTAGCCTTCGCGAACGTGAGAAGCGACCACTTCGCCTATGAACCAGACGTGGTCGCCTGTGTCCACTTCTTTTACAACTTTGCATTCGATGCTAACTGGGCTTTCTTTGATAATCGGAGCGTTTACTTTAACTCCTTTCTCCGGGGTGAGGTTTGCCGCTTTGAATTTGTCCACTTCCCGGCCTGATTTCTCCCCGCAGATTCTTGCGGCTTCCATGAACTTCTTGTCAACTACGTTAACTACGTACTCCCTGCTTTGACGGATTAAATCGAAGGTGTATCTGGAGGGAGCTATGCCAACACCGACTAGTGTTGGTTTTCCAGAGAACAAGGCAAACATGCCGACGGTTATGATGTTCTTTTTCCCTTCATGCTGAGCTGACACTAAATAGACGGGTCTGATGGGCAATTGCCTCAGTCCTTCAGGAACAGGGAGCTCCTTTTTCGTTTGCTCAGCCGTCTCAGGGTGAGAACTGCTTGTCATTCTTTTTCCTCTTTTCCGGTGATGTGAAATCCGCGTTTCTCGAGTTGTTCAAGCAGCTCTCTTGGTTCTGGGTGCCACTGGCCCCACTTTCTGCATATGTGTTCCGTCCAGCTGTAGTTTTCGTATGTGAATGTCTCTTTGCGTTCTCCTTCTAACGGTATTTTTGCGTTCATTTTTCGGTAGTAGTCTTGAGCGAGGTAGCCTTCGTCCATTTGTTTCATGGCTTTTGAAATTGTTTCATCGTCCAACTGCGGATATTTGTCTTCGAATAGAGTAAATTCCATTGGGTATCGTGGTCTTGACGGTGGGTCTTCTGCTGGGTAGCCCATCGCTAATTGGACAAGCGGAAACACTCTCTCAGGCAGGTTGTATTCTTCCGCGATTTTGTCTGCTCTGTATATTGCGCCTCCGAGGAAGCAGCTTCCTAGCCCGAGACTTCTTGCTGCGATGACCATGTTTTCCGCCATTAAAGCGGCGTCTTGTATTCCAAAGAACAATAGTGTTAGGTCGTTGGTGACTAGCTTCCACTTCCTTCTAGCCATAATGAGTTCGAATTTATGGGAATCAACGCAGATTGTGAATAGTATCGGGGCTTTGAAGGGGTTGCGTTTTCTGTTTCGTGAAAGCAGCACGCTGTAGTATTGAGAGGCGAAGGGTGCTTGTTGGCCTGCTCTGACGATTGTATCTATCACTTCGTCGGAGGGTGTTTCGCCTGTGTATTTTCGGATTGACTTGTGTTGGAGCATGGTACGGATGACGGGATTGAGTTTCATGGCATCATCTTCTTTACGCTTAAATCCGAGACTGTGCTGATATATAACTTTCTTTTAAGAGATGTGGGGAACACGTCTTGGTGGAGATAAGGTGTGAGTTTGTTTTAGGCTGTGACTTTGAGGAGTTTAAGAGATACTTAACCAAGATTGGGCTGTATAAGAAAGAAGGAGAGCTTGACAAGTTAGAAACTTTTCTCAGAAATGGATTGTTTAATCTTATTGCTTGGCGAAGGGATGGCGAAATTGTTGGTCATGCGATTTGGCATGAGACCAACAGTGAGGAGCATAGGAAATGCGACCCCAGAGATGAAGAGGACAGGGAAGCACTACGGAAACTTCTTGGCGGGAAGAGGGATTTTGTTGAGCTTCACGAGGTTTGGCTGACAGAAGAGCACAGAGGAAAAGGCTATGGGAAAAGGTTTTTTGAGTTTTTTGAAGAATTTATGCGGGATAAGGGTTATGATAGGGTAGTTTTTTATGCGAATCATCAGGCGGCTTTGGCTATTTGTCGCGGGCGTGGATACAGGGAAGGCGGCTCTGTGAATATAGAAGGAACAGCCGAATACGTCTTCTACCTTCCATTAAAGAAGTGATAAGTTTACGTTTTCTTGATTAGACCGATTAGTGCGATTATGATGCCAACTAACGCTATTAGTCCGCCTATAAGCTCTATGGCTGTCCAGAAACTCATGTAACCGCTTGTAATAAAGGCTATTAGGCAGTTACGTTGAGAAGCGTAGAAACCCAAAACTGTGCCAACAACAAAAAGAACAAAACCAATAAGAACCAAACTTTTCCTCAAAGACATCCCAATTAGATCTCATAGTGCAATAATTTATTTGTACCTAAAGAGCCGGAAGAAGTAAATACGATATCTCCTCCTCTCTAGACCTGCGAGGTCATGCTTGTTTTTTTGAAATCTTTGTGGGTGAGAACCTTGACCGCTTCTTTGGCTTTTTCAGCCATTTCCTCATCGAACGTTATCAGAGCTCTCTTTTTCTCCTTTGCCGTTTGAACCACTATGGCGTCCATGCCGCTCATCCTGAGCTTTATAGCTAATTCCGCCGCTTCCTCCATCCTATGGCTTGTGAGTTCACTACAAGCAACCAAACCCGTCTTTTCCCATTTTAGAAGCTGATTTTTAGCCAAAATCGCCTTATGTTCGCCAGCTCTCTTAGAGATTGCGCCGCAAACCTCCACTGGCACTGTGACGCTTGTGACGGCGTGATAATGACCCTGAAATATTTTTTCCATTACGCGCCGTGCAACCGGTCTAAACACATCCCCCTTTACAAGAGCCGAAACAAGAACAGAGGAATCCACAGTCACTTCTTCAACCAACGCCTTTCCCTGTCCTCTCTCACCGCCTTGACAGCTGACACTTCCGTCGGCCACGTCTTCCCAATATCCTCCGCCACCTTATCCAACTCCTTCAAAAGCTTATCAGCAGAAAGAGGAACCAGCAACACGCCCTTCTCGGTTGACACTTGTTCAACGAGCCCACCCTCTTTTATCCCATACCTTTCCCTCAATTCCTTAGCAACAACAACCTGACCCTTCGGTCCAACCTTACTCCTATACTTCTCAGTCATACGCATACCTAAGTATAACTAAAATTGATACAAATAAACCTTGTGTCATACCAATTACGAAGTATAACCAGTCCTTCCCCTTTGTAAACACTTCAACATCTAAGTCTCAGCACATTACTTTAGTCGCATTTTGGAATCTATAAACCACCTAGTTTTTCCGTATGTTCTAAATACTGTAAATAATATACTTCAAAACATGAGGAATCAGTATGAGCCCAACAAAAGAACCCAGCGTCGACGAGAAGGTTAAGCGTTTGCGCGAGTTAAGCGAACAAGCCATGCTCGGCGGCGGACAAAAACGCATCGAAGACCAACACGCTAAAGGCAAGTTAACAGCCAGAGAACGCATCGAACTCCTACTAGACCGAGGCAGCTTCAACGAACTTGACCGCTTCGTCGTGCACCAGTGCACAGAATTCGGCATGGCAGAAAAGAAATTTCTGGGCGACGGCGTTGTAACAGGCTACGGCACAATAGACGGCAGACTAGTCTACGTCTTCAGCCAAGACTTCACAGTTTTCGGCGGCTCACTCGGCGAGATGTTCGCAAAAAAAGTCTGCAAACTCATGGACCTAGCCCTGAAAACAGGCGCCCCGGTCATAGGCTTAAACGACAGCGGCGGTGCACGCATACAAGAAGGCGTGGCAAGCCTAGCTGGCTATGGCGATATATTCTTTAGGAACGTTATATCTTCGGGCGTAATTCCACAAATTTCTGCCATAATGGGTCCATGCGCAGGCGGAGCCGTCTACTCCCCCGCCCTAACAGACTTCATAATCATGGTGGACAAGACCAGCCATATGTTCATCACAGGTCCAGACGTAGTTAAAGCCGCCCTGGGACAAGAGGTCACGTTCGAAGAGCTCGGCGGAGCGATGGTTCACAGCCAAACCAGCGGCGTCGCCCACTTCATAGCCCAAAACGAGGAACAATGCATCCAAATCATTAAGAAACTGTTCAGCTATCTGCCAAGCAACTACCTCGAAGACCCGCCAGCAGTAGAGCCGACAGACGACCCGAACAGAACAGACGAAACCCTAGCCCGCATACTCCCAGAAGACCCAGACAAACCCTACGACGTTAAAGAAATAATAATCCGTATAGTAGACAACGGCGAATTCTTCGAAATCCAACCCCTCTGGGCACAAAACATCGTAATAGGCTTCGCACGCCTAAACGGCAAAACAATAGGCATAGTAGCCAACCAACCCACGCACTACGCAGGCGCATTAGACATAAACAGCTCAATGAAAGCCGGCAGATTCATACGCTTCTGCGACTGCTTCAACATCCCCATAATCACATTCGTAGACGTCCCAGGCTTCCTGCCAGGCACAGACCAAGAACACGGCGGCATAATAAAACACGGCTCCAAACTATTATACGCCTACTGCGAAGCCACAGTGCCAAAAATCACAACAATACTGCGCAAATCGTACGGCGGAGCCTACGACGTCATGGGTAGCAAGCATTCAGGCGCGGACATAAACTACGCGTGGCCAACAGCCGAAATCGCCGTCATGGGACCCCACGGCGCAATAAACATAATATTCCGCAAGGAAATAGCCGAAGCCAAAGACCCAGAACAAAAGCGAATGGAACTTGTCAGCGAGTACCGCCAGAAATTCGCAAACCCATACATAGCCGCTCAAAAAGGCTACATAGACGAGGTAATCGAACCAGCCGAAACACGACCAAAACTAATCAGCGCACTCGAAAGCCTAACCACAAAACGTGAACCACGCCCAACCAGAAAACACGGAAACATACCACTATAAACCCGGTGACACCCGAATGAAGAAAACAAAACGGCTAAACCGCAACACAATAACCCAAACCCTCACCAGAATCCTAAAACCACTGGACTTCATTCACGCCTTCTGGGAAGGAGGCGCCATAGCCTTCAACCGAATCGACCAATGGTCAGACATCGACCTCTACGCAGTAGTAGACGACAACAGAGTCGAAGAAACTTTTCTTACAATCGAAAAGGCGCTGGAAACTTTATGTCCAATCGAACAGAAACTCGAAGTGCCACAACTTCCGTGGCCGGGCGTCTCACAAGCCTTCTACAAACTGGAAAACGCAAGCGAATACCTCCTCATCGACTTCGCGGTTCTCAAACTCAGCGCACCAGACAAGCTCTTAGAACCAGAAATACACGGCAACATCGTCTTTTACTTCAATAAGAACAACAAGATAAACATACCCAGATTGGACAAGGACGAATTTGCCAAAAAACTGCAGGCAAGACTGGAACGATTAAAGGTGAGATTTAAAATTTTCAATGTTTTCGTACAAAAAGAAATTAACAGGGCCAACAGTCTCGAAGCCATAGACCTCTACCAAAATCTAACACTCGCCACACTAGTCGAAGCTCTACGAATCAAGCATAACCCCTTCCACTACAATTTCAAAATGCGCTACATACACTATGAACTTCCACCAAAAACCGTCAAGAAAATCGAAAACTTGTACTTCGTCAAAGACAAGAAAGACCTGCAAGAAAAATATCATAAAGCAACCGAATGGTTCTATAAGACAATCTCAGAAATTGAATTATGAAAAACCAACATTTTTTAGAGGAGTGAAATGGTAAAAAACGAGCTACCCCCAATCACAAAAAGTAGATTAACAGTAGATTTCAAAAAACTCGGAGTCAAAAGAGCAGACACAATCATGCTCCACGCCTCTGTAAAAGCCATAGGCTGGGTTGTCGGTGGTCCAGATGTTGTTATCCGAGCGTTGCTGGATGTGCTAGGCGAAGAAGGAACCTTGATGATGTACGTAGGCTGGGAAGACTCACCGTATAATCTCGCAAAATGGTCAAAAGAGTGGCAAAAAGCATACTTGGAAGAATGTCCCCCCTTCAACCCAGCCACATCCCGTGCACATAGAAAATGGAGCATTCTAACCGAATATTTGCGCACGTGGCCGGGAGCCCATAGAAGCAGCAATCCAGAGGCTTCGTGCGCGGCAGTGGGCGCCAAAGCCAAATGGCTAACTGAAGATCATCCCCTCCAATATGGATATGGACCGTGTTCGCCATTAGCCAAGTTATGCGAAGCAGATGGCAAGGTTCTTCTTCTCGGCGCACCTTTTAGCGCCATCACACTCTTACATTACGCTGAACACTTGGCCAGAATACCCAACAAGCTCGTCGTACGTTACAAAATGCCAATCCTACAAGACGGCAAAAGAGTGTGGGTGGATGTTGAAGAATTCGACACCTGCGGAGACGTTTTGCCAGACGTGGCAGAATACTTCGAGGCTATCCCACGCGAGTTTCTAGCGTCTGGCAAAGGACGCTCTGGCAAGATTGGAGAGGCGCAGTCGTATCTTTTTGATGCCGCAGAATTCGTCGACTTCGCTGTTCAGTGGCTTGAAAAGAAATACGCAAGCCGCTATTGAAAAGAACTCAAACTCGCCATTACAGATTAATAGTAGCTCCACCATTTTTCAAACCTTCCAAACTCTAAAAATGCTAGGAGGCTAGCAATTTATGGCTCCGAAACCAGTCAAAATCACTGACACCACATTCCGAGACGCGCATCAATCATTAATGGCTACAAAAATGCGAACTGACACCATGCTGCCAATAGCCGAAAAAATCGACCAAGTGGGATTCTTCTCGCTTGAAGTGTGGGGAGGCGCAACCTTCGACGTCTGCATACGCTACTTAGCCGAAGACCCGTGGGAAAGAATTCGCACACTAAAACGCCGCATAAAAGAGACGCCACTCCAGATGCTGCTTCGCGGACAAAACGTTGTTGGCTACCGCAACTACCCAGACGATGTCGTCATCAAATTTGTGGAAAAAGCAGCCGAAAACGGCATAGACATATTCCGAGTCTTCGACGCCCTAAACGATACAAGAAACATGGAAACCGCCATAAAAACGGTTAAAAAAGTGGGCAAGCACGCCCAAGGAACCATCTGCTACACCATCAGCCCCATCCACACCACAGAATACTACGTAGGAACCGCCAAAAAACTGGCTGAACTCGACTGCGATTCCATCTGCATCAAAGACATGGCCGGAATGCTCGCCCCACAACCAGCCTACAAACTCATAACCGCCCTAAAAAAGAAAATGGGGCTCCCAGTGCACTTGCACTCTCACAGCACAAGCGGCATGGTCATGATGACATATCTTCGCGCATGCGACGCCGGAGTGGACGTACTCGACACGGCATTCTCGCCATTAGCATGGGGCACTTCTCAACCCCCAGTAGAATCTGTTGTAGCGGCTTTGAATGGTACCCCTTACGACCCGGGCTTCGACATGGAACTCCTTCACGAGATTGCAGAGTACCTCCGAGAGCTACGGGAGAAGTACTACGACCCACTAAAGCTGATAGACCCAAAGGCTGAGAGGGTTGACGCCTCAATCATAATTCACCAAATCCCCGGCGGGATGTTCTCAAACCTCCTCGAACAGCTAAAAGAGCAAAACGCACTTGACCGACTGAAGAAAGTTCTTGAAGAAGTTCCGAGGGTCAGAAAAGAGCTGGGCTATCCTCCACTAGTAACGCCAACAAGCCAGCTTGTGGGCATTCAAGCCGTGTTTAATGTCATTTCCGGCAAGCGCTACAGCATGGTGCCAAAAGAAATAAAGGAATACGTGAAAGGCCTATATGGAAGGCCGCCAGCCCCCATCGACGAAGAGGTGAAAAGGAAGGTCATCGGCGACGAAGAACCCATAAGATGCCGCCCAGCCGACCTACTGGAGCCAGCCCTCGACAAGCTACCGGACGAAGCGAGACCGTACATTGAAACCGAAGAGGACAAGCTAACCTACGCACTTTTTCCACAAGTAGCCCTTGAATTTTTTAAGAAGAGAAAAGCCAAAAGGGAGGAAGCCAAAACAGGGATTCCGCCAGAGAGAATTGCGGAACTTGAACAGATCGCCGCGGTTTCGGTTACGGTTGCAACTTACTTGGCGAGTTCCCGTGGAGTCAAGGCGCTATTACCAGTTAGAGCTAAGGGAGCTGCATCACCTTGGGCATTAGCTGGACGACAGAGCCCCGCTGAGCACGGTGCATAACATTGCCAGCCTACGAAATCTTCATCGACGGCAAACCACGAAGAATTGAGTTGACAAAGATCGGGGAAAACTCCTTCACAGTAAAAATAGGCGACAAATCCTTAATCGTAGAGTTACCGGCTGAGAAGCCAGAGCTGGAAAAGGAATTCTCGATAAAAGTTGATGGAAAAACCTACAGAATTGAATTGCCCAAAATCGACCGAGAAAAGCTTTTTTCAGTTAAGGTTGAAGAAGTTGCATTCAAAGCTGAAGTGAAAATTCCCACGCTGAAGCCGGTATTAACAGTTTTTGAACCAGGTCCCTTAACGCCTACGAAGAGAGCTATGGTAACCAAGCAGGTTGTTGAAGGCGCCGTAACCGCGCCTATGACGGGTAAAATTCTCTCAGTCAAGGTTAAGAAGGGAGAGCATGTGAAAGCTGGCCAAATCCTCTGCGTTCTTGAGGCTATGAAGATGGAGAACGAGATTACCTCACCAAAGGCTGGAACTGTTCGAGAGGTTTATGTTTCTGAGGGTTCATCAGTAAGCGAGGGCGAACCCCTTTTCACGGTTGACTAGAAGATGGAAGGCGGCTTGTACTCGCCAAACACCTCGCGCAAACTGCCGCATATCTCGCCCAGCGTGGCATATTCCTTTACTGTTTGAAGTATTAAGGGCATGAGGTTTGTGTCTTCCTGTTCAGCAGCCCTATGCAGCCTTCTTAAGGCTTCCTTCACTTTATCCTGGTTTCTTTGCCGTTTCATCTGTTCTAGGCGTTCAACGAGCTTCCTCTCGATTTCGGGGTCTATTTGCAAGGTCTTTATCGGAGTCTCTTCTTCAGCTACGAACTCGTTTAAGCCCACGATGATTCGCTTTTTGGCTTCAACCTCCTTCTGGAAACGGTAGGCGCTCTCCACGATCTCCCGTTGTATAAAGCCCTTTTCGATGGCGGCAACCGCCCCACCCATGGCGTCGATTTGTTCTATGTATTTTTTAACCCTTTCCTCAATCTCGTTTGTTAGGTACTCCACGTAATATGAGCCTGCAAGAGGGTCAACGGTGTCGACCACTCCGCTTTCATACGCTATTATCTGTTGAGTTCTGAGCGCAACCGTCACAGCTTGTTCGCTCGGTAAGGCGTAGGCTTCGTCGAAAGAGTTTGTGTGCAAGGACTGGGTTCCGCCCAAAACGGCTGCCAAAGCCTGAAGGGCCGTTCGGATAATGTTGTTGTAGGGTTGCTGAGCGGTGAGCATGACGCCTGAGGTTTGGGTGTGGAAGCGTAGCATCCCTGAAGCAGGGTTTTTGGCTCCGAAGCGTTCCCGCATGATTTTTGCCCATAGTCTTCTGGCGGCTCTGAATTTTGCGATTTCTTCGAAGAAGTCGTTGTGGGATGCGAAGAAGAAGGAGAGTCTGCCTGCGAACTTGTCCAAGTCTAGGCCTCTTTCTATGGCTGCCTGCACGTAGGCGATGGCGTTTGCGAGGGTGAAGGCGATTTCTTGTACGGCTGTGGCTCCTGCCTCTCGGATGTGGTAGCCGCTTATGCTGATTGTGTTCCATTGGGGCATGTGTTGAGAACAATACTCAAAGATGTCGGTGACCAACCTCATTGAAGGCTTGGGCGGAAAAATGTACATGCCCCTTGCCGCATACTCCTTCAAAATGTCGTTTTGCACTGTTCCGCCAAGTTTAGACTGGTCGAGCCCTTGTTTTTCTCCAACCGTGGTGTACATGGCGAGCAGAACCGTTGCAGGGGCATTAATCGTCATGGAAGTTGTAACCTTGTCGAGTGGAATTCCGTCAAAAAGAATTTCCATGTCACGTAGAGTACTTGCACTGACGCCTACTTTCCCAACCTCGCCAGTCGCCATCGGGTCATCACAGTCGTATCCCACTTGAGTTGGAAAATCAAATGCCACGCTCAAGCCTGTTTGTCCATGTTCCAGTAGGTACTTGAAGCGCTGGTTTGTCTGTTCAGCCGTTCCGAAGCCTGCGTACTGCCTCATTGTCCAAAATCTAGCTCTGTACATTGTTGGATAGACGCCACGGATGAAAGGATATTCGCCTGGAAAACCTAAATCACGTAGATAGTCAAGGTCTGCAACGTCAGGCGGGGTATAAACTCGGCTGACTGGAATTTCAGAGCTTGTGAAGAATTCGCCCCTCTCAGGAAGCTTTTCAAGATTTTTCACCGCGATTTCCTTTTCCCACTTCTCTTTACGTTGTCTAATCTCGTCAAGCTTTTGCTTGTCAAACTCCATCGAAAACACCAGCAAGAGCACTGCTTAGGCATCTTCAACTGTTCCACGTATATAGGCATTTTCTCGAGCGAAAGTGTCCAACAAACCTTTGGTTGTTTCGGTCTTGAAGTTGACGGGTAGAATTACAAGAAGAGATTACTTTCGCCCAACAATAAAAACAAACCATGAAACCTTCCTAAACTGACTTCCATACTTTCTCCTAACCCTCTCCTGGAAAATCTTGAACCCTCTTTCAAATTCTTCGTCGCTGAGCAGCGTCAGAGTTGAAATATACTTGTTTCTAACCCTTTCCAGATATTCATCCGTAGATACGTATCCTTCCTCAACCTGAACGACATGGTGATGAACACCTCTAAAGCCAACAATAGTCATCATCTTCTTGAGGGAAGGGACTGATGGAACTCTTTTCAAATCTATCTGAACCACTCCTGGAAAATCGCGGGTGATATGCTTCCTGATTCGAGAGTGTGAGAACGTCATAATCACGCAGTTTCCGCCCTCCTTTAAGACACGATAAATTTCTTCTAGAGCCATCTGCTTGTTTTCAATGTGATGAATAACCGCCGTCATATAAGCACAATCGAAGACGCCGTCTTGGAAAGATAACCTTTGTCCATCCCCTCGAACCCACAGAATGCGCTTAGCTCTATCCTTCACAACAGCCTGCCTCAACATCTCAATCGAAGGCTCCAAAGCACAAATTATTGAGTCTTCCAAAGCCGATATGCTCTGCGGAAACCTTCCCGTGCCACATCCAACATCCAAAACAGCGCAGCCTGCGTATATTCTTCCGTAGTCAATAATTTTTGACACCAAAATGGGAGCCGGGGTTGGCCTTACCTCGTCATAGTATTTCGCTACCTGCGAATAATCGGTCTTTGGTATTTTCGATTCGTCCACCCTATCACTTCGAGGTTTTTAATTGCTAAACTGAAACAAATATATAACAACTCCAAATTAAGATATTATAAAGCCTCAGGAGTCATCCGTGAAAGTCAAAGTCGAATACCTCGGTCACATAAAGAATCTAATCGGTAGCGGGCGAGAGGAAGAGGTCGAAATCAGAGAGGAAGCCTCAATCGCTATCCTATTGAGTGCGCTCTCTGAAAAGTATGGAGAACCCTTCAAAAAGGCTGTTTACGAATTAAGCGGCAAAGACGTGAAATCGAACTACATCATCACAGTGAACGGTTACCTGCTGAACCAGTTAAACGGCGTTGAAACCAAACTCAAACACGGAGACCACGTGACCCTACTGCCCATCGTTAGCGGCGGTTAGTACTCTTCCTTCTTATCGATCAGCCCGTCTCTCCTAGCCTTGTATTCGACGACTCTGAAAACTGCTGCACCCATAAACATTGTTGCAATCGTTATCAAAGCTAGATACAATAGATCTATTTGGGGATTGAAGCTTGCTTGGTGCAGAATCGAAAACCTTATGCTTTTAAGAAAATATGTAATGGGCAAAGTGGTCGAGATCACTTGACCCCATGATGGAAACATTCCCGGCAAAAACACAACTCCTCCGAAGAGGTAGAGAATACCTGACACGTATTCCGTCAACATAAATTGAACCTTCGAAGTTATAATATTTATCCCGCATAGAACGCACCCCATAGTTATAAAGCGAGATAAGCCCAACATTAAACTTAAAGCCAATAGGAGATAGTCGATTCCCAACCAATTGATGGATATCTGCACTCCCAACAGAACGGATAAGTAAGAGAGAGACGGCTTCTGCAGTTTGTATGACGCAATAGCGGATAAGCCCTCGAACACGAAAGTAATCAAGGAAAGGATACCGTGTATAACTTCAATTCTCCGGGAACAATCCTACCCCCACAGCACCCAGACCTGTCAAGAAGAAGACAAAGAGGAGTCTATAAGCGAACGCTCGATGAAGGAAGTAGGCACCAGCTACTGCCATGACCCCGAGCAAAAACACGGACGAGTTAAACAGGAGAGAGGTAGACCCAACGCCAAGGTCGCTTATGTAATTAGCTGAAACACTGTAACCTGGATGCAAAGCATCTGTGCGACCAATTCCAAAAGGAACTGAACACTGCCAACAAATAGCAGCGCCCCAGCCACCATTTTATCGTCATATTTATAATAGAAGTATGCGCTTTGACTTTTTAAGATTTTAGGTAAAAGGTCTAGGGCTCTTACACAGAGCAAGAAACAAAAACTAGAAGTAGAAATCAATAGGAAAAGGTTTTTAGTTTAGTTGTCATATGAAAGTCTGCAAGTGTTTGGAGTATCGTGTGAGGTAGATGTCAATGTCTGTGTTTGCAGCACCAGGCGCATACGACCGCGCCATAACCGTTTTCTCACCGGACGGTCGACTTTTTCAAGTTGAATACGCCATGGAGTTGGTTAACCGTGGAGCAACAATCTTGGGGATAAGATGCTCTGAAGGAGTGGTTTTGGGAGCAGAGGAGAATGTTGAACCCCTTGAAGAGGCTGAATACTCATGGAAAATCTTCAAGGTTGACGAGCACATAGGAGCCACCATAGTAGGTTTAAGCTCAGATGCCCGCATCCTTATCGACCAGGCGAGGATATACGCTCAAAGCAACAGGCTAACC
>Ga0315310_10001786_pt1 | contig 13557 bp, 13 predicted proteins | sample TDP5_MG_FD_203630 | JGI IMG/M metagenome (GOLD analysis project Ga0315310, IMG submission 203630) | Freshwater sediment microbial communities from Lake Towuti, South Sulawesi, Indonesia - TDP5 | ecosystem: Environmental > Aquatic > Freshwater > Lake > Sediment | place: Indonesia: South Sulawesi... | reverse complement strand
AAGATATAGACAGTATAAGTAATAGCTGCACCAAGAGCCATTGAAACACCAACAACCGCCACATTCAATACGGGGTTCGCCACAAGAACCAAGCCAACCAAAGCAAGCAAGAGAGAAAGAACCACAGAAAAAGAGAACTTCTCCCAACCCAGAGCCAGAGAGCCGGCTGTAACGAAAGCTGGATACGTATTGAGAACCATAGCGTCAACCGAAACCGGAACATAGAGTAGCGCCCTAAAATAAAGTGTAGATTGGAGGAAATACCCAATTCCTCCCAAAACCAGAAGAACCAATAGACGATTCCTTGACGGAACAGCAAACCTACCAGATAATCTAAGAAAGACGCCCACGAGAAGAAACGCAGATATGAATCTGACGAAGAGAAGCTCCTGCACACGGACACCACTAGCATAGGCGAAACGTGCAAAGATTGGCATGAACCCGAAAGAAACCGCTGAAACCAAGACAAGTACGCTTCCACGCCACCTAGAGTCCATAGAGACCAGCCGCCGAGCAGAAATCCCCTTTCAGACACAAATCTTAAAAGCCTTTGCTCTTGCCGACCTAAACCGAAACATGTGGCTAAGGTTCTCCGTAATATGGAAAGTAACGCGTGCGCATTACTTGGCATGTAAACTCTTTTTTCTTAATTGCGCCTCTTTTTTGTCCCCTGTAGAAATTGATGAGGATGTTACCCATACTAGAAGAGTTAAAAGGATTGAACCATTTATTAGAGGATGGAAGGTTGGGTTGGATGACTTATGAAACCAAAGCTGTAGTTTTTGAGAGACCCTATGAAGTGACTGTGAGGAGGTTTTTGCTTTCTGACTTGGGACCTACTGATGTTCTAGTTCGCACAACCTATTCAGGCGTCAGCATTGGTACAGAAAGGTGGGTTCTCCTCAACCGATACAAGGGTACGATAGACAAGTTCCCCCATATTCCGGGCTACCAACGCGTAGGTATCGTTGAGGAAGTAGGGTCGGAAGTAGCTCACCTAAAGGTAGGTGATAGAGTTTTTCTCTCAAGCGGATCCTGCAAGTTCATTGAAGGCCAGCGATTACATCCACAATCTTGGAACGGCCATGTAGGGCTCTCCGTCACAGATGAGAGGCGCGCTGTTCCTTTGCCAGAGAGAACAAAGGATATTGAGACTTGCTTAGCAATCATGGCTGCCGTGGGTTGTTTAGGAGTGAAAATGTCAAAAGTAACTGAGGGAGAGCTCGTCATAGTGATCGGACAGGGTATGATAGGACAGATGTCTGCACAAGCAGCAAGGAGAAAGGGAGCAACAGTCATTACTTCCGACATAGTCCAAAAGCGTGTGGATCTCTCTCAACGTTACAGTGCTGACATGGCAATCAACGCAAAAGAAAAGAGTCTTTCAGAAGTTTTGAAGGAGCAAAGCAAAAATGAGGCAGATGTGGTCATTGATACCACCGGGATCGCTTCCATGTTTGATACATGTTTGAACCTTGTGAGACATGAAGGAAGAATCTGCATGCAAGGTTACTACCCTGACCCAATTCAGATTGAGTTCCACAGAACTCATGCAAAACGGCCTACTGTAACTTTTCCATGTGCTTGGGACCATGAAGACCTTTTAGCCATGTTGCGGGCTATGGAAACTGGATACTGTATTATTGAGCCTCTGATAACTCATATCTTTTCTGCAGACAAAGCCCCAGAAGCATGGAAACTGATATTAGAAAGACCTGAAGAAACTCTTGGTGTAGCTCTAAGATGGGAATGAAAAATGTTAGCTGCTATCGTTAAGGCTCCTCATCACCTATCCGTAGAAGAGGTCCCTGATCCTGTAATCGGCAAATATGATGCATTAGTGAAGATCTCCGCTTGCTCATTCTGCAACGGGACTGATAGAAAGCTAATAGAAGGGAAATTTCCAGGAATCGCTACTTATCCATTTATTCTCGGTCATGAAAGCGTCGGAGAAATCGTGGAAGTTGGTGATAGAGTAAGGAACTATGATGATGGCGATTGGGTGCTTAGACCATCAGCCGTGTACCCTAAAGATTTTCTTGGAGGTTTAGCGTCTTTCTGGGGAGGTTTTGCACAACTAGGAGTCGTGACCGATTATGTCACTCAAGCCGCAGAGAAGCCGCACACGCTACCACTTTCAGGCTTCTATCCCATGCAGCAAGTCCTGGCGAAAGATGTGGACCCTGTAGAGGCTACAACCTATATAACGCTCAAGGAAACTCTGAGTTGGCTTCGGAAGGTAGGGTTAGAAACTAGGCAAAGTGTTTTGATAATGGGAAGCGGACCAGTAGGCATGGCGTTCGCCACTTGCGCCAAACTTTTGGGCGGCGATCCTGTGATTATGTCAGGTCGTCGGGATGAAAGATTGGCATTAGCCCATCATTTCTGCGTCGACTATACTGTTAACGTAACCAAAGAACGGCTTGCTGAGAAAACGAGAGACTTCACAAAGGGAAAGGGGGTGGACTTGGCAATCGATGCGGTTGGAGACTATTCGCTGATAGACGAAGCTACAAGAGCAATATCTCGCGGAGGCAAGATTGGAACGTACGGCGTTCCTCCAAGCGATGCAGGTTCTCCATCTCTGATCGAACTGAACCTTTCCCATGCACCAGGAGACTGGACCCTTCAATTCGCCTCCCCAGATGAGCCCTCAGCTCACCGCGAAATCCTAAACCTCGTCGAGCATGGATTCCTTAAAGCAGACAAGTTTATCACACATAGATATCCTCTAAAGGAGATCACAAGAGGTTTCGATGTCATTAAAAGGGGAGAAGCCCTGAAGGTAGTCATAACAATAGAATAGTGAAACGTTCCACGGATCAAATCTTCTTATTGAAATGCATCCTTAGAATCGATATGACAAAGGTTGCGATGTCTCTTGTTCTTAGCTTTGATTTTCCTCTTTCTCTATCGGTGAATGTTATAGGAACCTCTTTGATTCTGAAACCGAGTTTCTTAGCTATGTGGAGTGCTTCGACTTGAAAATCGAATCCGTTGAACTTTGATCGGGAGGCTATCTCTTCAAAGGCTCTTCTCTTATAGGCTCTAAAGCCGGAGGTCACGTCGCTCATTTCCAAGCCTAAGATGATTCTAGAGAGGGAATTCGCTCCTCTGCTGAGAGTCACCCTACGCCATTTCCAGTTGGCATGCTTCCCCCCTTCAGCATATCGGCTTCCGACGACTACATCAGCACCGTTCAAAGCTTTAAGCAACTTGGGAAGCTCTTCCGGGTTATGACTCAAGTCAGCATCCATCTCAACTATCAAATCTCCGGTTGCAACGTTGAAACCATCCTTATAGGCTGAACCCAACCCCATCCTCATCGGTCTAACCAAAACCTTAACATTCTCATACTCATGTGATAGTTCCTTAATGACCTCAGCGGTTCCATCTGGACTATTGTCATCGATAAAAACGACCTCGAAGTCCCGTTCTGAGAGCGCATCCATAAGTAGCCTCGTTAGCGTCAAGACGTTTTCTCTCTCATTGTAGGTTGGCACCAAGATGCTGGACTTGTTTCGATATCGATCTTTCCCCATTTCAGTCGGCGACCCATTCATCATTTCTTTGAACAATTCCGGTATGAGGAATGACTTGTTTCTGCATCAAAGAACGCTTCTTATGGACGAATTTCCTTGCTATCTTCTCAAATCCATCCTTTACGTCCTCATCTGTAAAGATGACGCGATCGTTCCTTATCTCAATAGCGTCGAGAAGACTCAGAGGCGTGTCAAAGCCAGGTCTGACGACCCACTCGCATGATCCATCGTCATCTAGAACCGCATGAAGTCCGAAAATGATCTTGAAAACATTCTCTCGGCCAACGTTTTCCAGCCATTTCAAAACTTTTTCCGGCCAGATTGTCCTCCCAACAAAAGGGAAAAATGACATGCCAATATTCTTGTCTTCTATTGTGAGCTTCCCTTCCTGGTTTAAGTAGCCTTTCTGCGCATATGTCGACAGAAACTGATGACCAAGGATCAAGTAGGCTCCTCGTCTGAAGGTAGATAGAAAACACGAGTCTTTTGACAGGTTGTCCAAGATGGGCTGCGGAGACTTCGTGTTGTGCTCGGTTCCATTAAAGACTGGGAACCCGTGTTTTTCAGCTACGTCCAAGATGTCTTGTAGCCTCTCCCTCGTATTCCTGTTTGGTATGACCTCAACCGCAAAGATTCCTAAATCTTGAAGCTCATCAAACAATGAATCGAGGTTGCTCTCCTTCTCCGTTAACGGATTGCCCAGAACAGGATAGGCCGGTATTGCGCCATAGTCTCTGAAGAGCTTAACTAGGTTATCGAGGCTTGGGAAAGCCTCCTGAGGTTCCTCAACGTACGCTGGACTTCCAGCCTTTAATAATCCATTTCTAATAAGGTCTTGAAACCTTCCTTCGGCAGAGAGATCGCCATCCCTAAAACTCCCGAGGAGCTTCCGCAGGAACTCTTTCCGATCGTCTACCACTGGGAATCTGCGGTTGATAAGTTCAGCTATTGCCTCTGCAACATGCCTCTCCGTTACGGTTCCCCGAGGCGTAAACCTCAGTACATCCTCAAAAGAAAGGCTTAACGAAGAGTCGATCTCTCTTAGAATGGATCCTGTTCTCTCTGTCATCTCTTCGCATCGTTTCCTTAGGGCTGCTCTCATGGTCATGAGAAGCTTTCCGCTCTCGGATTCGCGTTCAAGGTCATGTGTTACGCCTTTGCCAGAGAGGTAGATCCTTCCAGGATTCTTCGGATCATTGTATCTCTCACCTTCTTCTTTAGCCTGTTCAGACATCGCCATGGCCTCGATGCTGAAGGTTGCTCTTAGTCCTAGTATTTTGCAGGCTTCGCCGAACTCTCCGTGTCCAGCTATTGTGTAATGATCATTTATCCCCAAGACTTCGAGTCCGGATCTGTAGCCTATCCAAGCGGCTTCCGATGGAGATCTAAAGATACTGAAGGACTCACTTGTATGGATGTGCGTGTTGACGCCACCCATCTTTTTAGGCGGGTTGATGACACCCGTATCTTCGAGACGTTTAAGCTCTCTAAGTGCATCCAATCGCGAAACTATCTTTCTTTGTCCAGTATAGTTCAGCTCGCCCTCTTCCGGTTCTCCGAGGAGATCGATTAACCGCTTGACATCTTCTGGGAAACTTTCGCGTTGCTCACTCCACATTTCCATCTTTCCTTATCTTCGTTCTATGACTGTGATTCACTCATGTCAGATTACCCAATTGGCCTATTAAGCAGAATCTTCTTGACTCGGAACGCCGGGATGACCCTTGTTGGTGGGTGCTACTTAGTTATGCGACCGTAACGTATATTAGATAAGTTGCGCACTTATGCACATGTGAGGCTGCGACCACTTGGCGAGACAGACAGTTGAAATAGATAAAGACCTTTGGCAAAGGTTCTTGAAGAAGTTGGTCGATGTTTACGGTTCAGCCTATGGTTCAAAAAAGAAGGATGCTCTTGACGAAGCGATACAACTATGGCTCGAAGCAAAAGAAGCACAATCACGTATATTGACTGAGTCTAGGAAGGCAGATAGATTGATCGAGGGTAGGAAAATCAGCCCCGTAATCCTAGATATCCTAGCTGAAGAGGAGACCATGATCCCAGTAGGACGAGAACGGAGAATTATAGCTGAAGCTTTAGGGTCGAGGAAAACTTAGTTGCATCTATACCTTGATGCTAATGTTCTCGTAGACGTAGCCCTCAAGAGAGTCGATGAAAGAGGACAACCCCTCTGGTTGGCCTCAACATTGCTTCTCGATGAGATTCATAGAGCCAGAAACCGAGGCTCAACAAGTGTCTTGTCACTTTATGTGGTGTACGTTCTAGTTAATCCAAAAGATACTCGGAGCGGAGAACTCTTAGCAAGAGAGAAATTGCGGAACCTTAGAAGCTTCCTCACGGTAGCGGATTTAACGGCCAATATTCTGGAGGATTCTTTGAAGGAAAGTAGACTAATGGTCGAGGATGCCATTCAGTTCATCACGGCCAAGAGTGTTGGCGCAGAAGCAATTGTAACCAGAAACATACGCCATTTCTCGAGGGTAAAGAACGAAATCAAGGTTGTAACCCCAGAAGAGTTGATAGCCCGCTGATTTCACAAAACTGATTGAAGCAAACTTTAAGCCTAGCCTCATTGAAACATAGATTTGAAAGTCAGTCGTTATGGAGAGCCTGATATGAAGGCTGCGGTGCTTGTTGGAAAAGAGACGTTTGAAATTAAGGAAGTTGAGAAACCTCACTGTGGTGAAGGAGAGGTTTTAATGAAAGTTCGTGCATGCGCCGTCTGCGGGTCTGATCTGAGGATCTTTCATGGAAGTAAAAGCATCGATGTCCCGATCACGGGTCACGAGATCTCTGGCACCGTAGAAGAGGTTGGTAAGGGCGTCAAAGCCGTCTCGGTTGGAGACAAGGTAGTTGTTGAAACTGTGGTCGGATGTGGCGAGTGTGAGGCCTGTAGAAGAGGAGAGGAGAACCGTTGCCTTAAGGGATATAAAGCTATCGGCTACCAGTATAACGGAGGATTTTCCCAGTACATGCTTGTACCAAGGGATGCCGTCAAACAGGGAAATGTCTTAAAGGTGCCTGAAAGCATTAGTTTTGAGGAGGGCGCGCTCGTCGAACCGTTATCGTGCGTCTTGAACGGTTGGGAACCATTCAAGAAACGTTCTGAAGGCTTCACAACCGTTGTTATGGGCGCGGGTCCGATTGGCATGCTCCATTCAGAGTATGCTAAGTCACAAGGCAGCAGGGTCATACTCGTCAACCGTACAGCTCCCAGGCTGGAATTGGCAAAGAAGATAGGCTTGAAGGTTGACGAGTTCCTAGATGCAAGCAAGCGCGATGTTGCAAAGCGGATTATGGAGCTTACTGAGAGCATTGGAGCCAACGTAGTTATATGCGCCGCATCTTCTAAGGAGGCCCAGAAGCAAGCTTTAGAGGTCGCCGCGGTTGATGCTGACATAAGCTATTTCGCCGGAATCTCGAAGGACGACCCGCTTAACGCGATCAATACAAACCTTCTCCATTACAAGGAGCTCCACATACATGGGGCAAATGCCTCAAATAGGAGGCAATATCTAGAGGCCGCAGATTTGATAGTGTCAGGGAAGATTGATGTTAAGAAGATTATCACGCACAAGTTTCCGCTGGAAAAGATTGAGGAGGCTATGTACGCCACAGAGAATAGGGAGAAGGACGCTCTAAAGATGATAGTCGACCCTTGGATGTAGCGTCTCAGGGAAAGTGAACCAGGACCCTCCCAGGCTTGGTTCTGGCCTCTCCCTCTTCAGTATCCGCGTACCTGAATGCTACTTCTAAGTCCTCAGGCGACTTTATGATAAACCGCTTCTCAGAGATCATACGCTTGACCTTATCACTGAAATTCAGATCCTTAAGAAGCTCGATAACCCTTTTGAAGTGTTCCATTCTGCTCCGAACTGAGCCTTTAAGTGCCAACCCCTTGTTTACCAGTCGATTGATGTCGACGGGAACCTTCGCTCCTGAGAGGCCGAGCACGACGCATCTCCCACCTGGCTTGAGCAGGTCAGTAGCTTCATCCAACGTTATCCCTTGGCTTCGACCGCCAACCGCCTCGAACGCCACGTCGAAGCTCTGCTGTAAGCCCTCCAGCCTCTGCTTCTCTCTGAGCGAGTTTAGAGTGGTCGAGAAATCCCCAGCGAGACGTAGCTTCTCTTCTACTATCCCAATCAGATACAGGTTTTCTATTGCCACACCTCCAAGGTAAGACATGATTAAGGCTGTCATATACCCTATTGTGCCGTCGCCAATGACCGCAGCTTTCTCGTTCTTGGATATCGTGGCAACCTCGAAGGCATTCAACGCTATCGAGAGGGGCTCGGTTAATGCGGCAACTTCTAGATCGACGCCTGGGGGAACGGGAATGACTCTGTTTTCAGGATATAGAAGCAATGTTCTGGATAAGCCGTCGGCGGTAGCTGCCATATACCTGGAGTCTTGGCAGAAGTTTTCTCCGATTCCGAGCTTACACGAGACACATTGGCCACAGGGAAGCATAGGATTAACGACGACATCTATCCCGGTCTTCAACCTGACGCCTTCGCCTACGTCGACGACTTTTGAAACTCCCTCATGTAGAAGACACATCGGAAGACGTTTCTCAAGCTTCTCCTTCTCCTTCTCTCCCTTAAAGTATAGAATCTCGCTTCCACAGATCCCGGCGACAACAGGTTTTAGAAGAACGAAGCCCACGGGAACGGATTCAATAACCTTCTCTCGGGCAACAAACTTGAAAGGCTTAATCAGAGTAAATTCAGTTGCGGTTAAACTTCTCAATATTCCTCATCTCCACGGGCAAGTCTCAACGATTTTGATTCTTATGGAACACTTTCACCCTTGGTAGAATATACCAATATCCCTATAAGTGAAACAGCAAGTACTCCCAGCGGGGTCGACCTATATTTTCCTCTCGTGAGTTCCTGGGTGATCATCTGGCTCTTCAAAAGCCATCCAAGATGGTAGTGAAGGGAACCTTCCGATAGCTGAGTTTCTTCTAACAGCTCTTGCGCGTACTTGCCATCCGAGTCCCGTGTAAGGATCTTTAGGATGTATATACGTTCTGGACTGCTTAATCCCTTTAGCAACGTCGCGATTTCATCAGGTTCGAACTTCATGATCTTCTCCACGCTGTCGCCGATAGACATGCGGCTTCCTTTGGAGGCGTAGCTGAATAGTACAATACTTCCAAGATCTTCCACGGCAGTTGTGATCGGCTTACCCAACTCTCTGACCCACCTAGGTTCGCCTATTCCGAGAGTAGGTGGAGATATTTCTCTCTCCTTTTCTAACTCCAAAATTCGCTTTTCGAGCTCTTCTAACTTTCTCCTAAGGATCTCAATTTCACCGCTTTCGGGCAATAGTAACATCCCTTTATGTAAACCGTCCGCAATACTTATAAAGTTATCCTCAATATATTTAAAGTACAGCGTTAGAAAAATGAAGGCGACCCTGTGTCAATATCGGCCAGAGGCCTCACAAAAAGTTTTGGTAAAACTGAGGCAGTGAAAAATGTCTCGTTTGATGTTCAAGAGGGAGCGATATTTGGGTTCTTGGGTCCGAATGGCGCTGGAAAGACCACAACGATTAAGATGCTTTCCACTTTGTTGAAGCCAACATCTGGAACGGCATTCGTGGCCGGCTTCGATATCCTTCGCGAATCAGATCGTGTCAGACGCCTCATCGGACTAGTTCCACAGCGTCCTCTGATGGATAGCGAGCTCACTGTTATCCAGAACTTGAGGTTCTATTCAAAGATCTACCAAGTGAAGTATCGAGAGAGGAGAATTAGCGAAGTACTTGATATAATGGGTATGGGCGATCATAAGGCTAAGAAGATGTGGCAACTTTCTGAAGGATACAAGAAGAGAGCAGAGGTTGCTAGATCTCTGCTAAACGAGCCAAGGGTCTTATTCCTAGATGAACCTACAACCGGACTAGACCCTATTGCGAGAAGAACTGTCTGGGACATCATTAGGAAAATTGTACGAGATCATGGGACAACGATCTTCCTAACAACTCACTACATGGAAGAAGCTGAGGAATTGAGTGACACAGTGGCAATAATTGATAATGGAAAGATCAAGACTTCAGGAGACCCATCGATGTTGATCGACTCAATTCAAGGAGAATGGGTTCTAAAGATAATAACTCAGAATCCTCCAGAGTTGATGACTTGTACATCAAGAATCATCTCAGAAAAGAGGATGGAGGATGATACAGAATATAGGCTTCGTGCAGCGAATCGAGAAGATGCGGTCAAGACTCTCGCCAATCTATTTGGGGACGGGATTTCCATCAAGAATCTTGAGATACGACGGCCAAATCTGGAAGATGTCTTCATCCAATATGTAAAGGAGCTGTAGGCTTTTTGAGAGCTGCGCTATACATTTGGCAACGAGATATGCTCCTCTGGTTCGGAGGCGCCTTCTTTCTAACCGTTTTCTCCATCGAACCAATGGTATATCTGGGGCTATATGCGCTGTCAATGCAAGGGTTAGTGCCATACGTTGAATATGGCGGCAAACTAGTCACTTATGTAACCTTCATTACGATCGGGGTTACTGTGACGAACGCCTACCTCAGTGGCACTCATGCAGGATTCCAGATCTTCATAGACAACTTGATGGGAACAAGCGAGTTACTGCTCGCTTCGCCGCTGAAAAAGTATGAGCTGGTACTTGGAAGACTTCTATCAGCCCTTTCTAAGACCCTTTTGATGGGACTCTCGGCATTGTTCATGGGGATTCTGATAGGAGCTCAACTTATGATTTCTCTTGCTTCTCTTTTCTCAGGTCTCTTTATACTCTGCTTATGCTCTCTATCGTTTGGGGCACTCGGAATCATCATATGCGCCCGAATAAAAAGTAGCCGTGTCTACAACCTCGTAATGAATACAATTCAACTTCCGACGATGTTCAGCAGCAGCGCATTCTACCCAAAAACGGCACTTCCGCATGTTCTTCGAGTACTTGCTTCGCTGAACCCTTTGAGCTACGCCGCCGACTCCTTGCGCGATATTCTGATTGTCGGCAGATTCATTCCCGATATTCAGAATTTTTCTATACTCGTATCCTTCTCTCTGATAGCTTTGCTACTTGCTTCTTGGCTATATTCAAACGTTCTTACGCGGCTCTAACACCCTAAAGAATCTTGGAGAGAAAGAGGAACGGCATGTCAACTCTTGAATCTTTTCATATAATGTAAGAAATCCGGCTTATGGGGTACTAATGGTCAGACATCATTCTAATGCCCTTACACTCGATTTGGCAATGGTTCCTTCGACATTCTGAATGACAATTCTTTTGATGCATACGCACAATTTTTTTATACAGCGATCTTCTCACCTTTATCATAGCATTCTAGTAAGAATCAAAAGGGAAAGCAAGGGAAGATCCATGGTGGAAAAGCCTCGTAAGGGAAGAGTTGAAGGGAAGGTTGCGATAGTCGTTGGCGCTTCGCGAGGAATCGGTGAGGGGATCGCCAAAGACCTCGCCAGAGGAGGGGTCCGTGTTGCGATGGTTTGCAGTAGAACCGTAGACAGGGCGCAGGAAATAGCTAAGGAGATTACCCAGCAGTACGGCGCCGGAACGGCTTTAGCAATACAGGCAGACTCGACTGACGAGGAAGCGGTTAAGAGGATGGTTGAGAAGACTGTTGAGGTTTTTGGTGGTATTGATATCCTGGTTTACAGTGCCGGCATAGTGAGGTCTGGAAGTGTTAAGACGATGAGCCTAGAGGATTTCGAACTTGTGACAAAGGTAAACTATACTGGATACTTCCTATGCGTAAAGCATGTAGCACGAGTAATGGCTGAGCAGCATAAACGTGACCCATCGCGCATGATGGACATAATCCAGATCAATTCAAAATCTGGTCTCGAAGGAAGTTCAAGGAACGCTGCTTACGCTGGAAGCAAGTTCGGTGGGATAGGGTTGACCCAGAGTTTCGCGCTTGAACTCTTGGAGGACGGGATCAAGGTTAACGCAATATGTCCAGGCAACTATTTTGATGGCCCCCTTTGGTCTGATCTGAAGAATGGACTATTCGTGCAATATTTGAAGGCAGGTAAAGTTCCCGGGGCGAAAACCATCGAGGACGTGAGAAGATACTACGAATCTAAGATACCGATGGGCAGAGGATGCACGATTCGGGATATCATGCACGCTATCTACTACGTGATAGAACAACCGTACGAAACTGGGCAAGCGATCCCTGTCACTGGCGGTCAAGTAATGGAATGAAATGATATAATAAGATTGATGAGTCCCGAAAATCAACACAATCCATCATTGCCACAGAAAAGCCGAAGTATATCACGTACGCAGACTTCTATGAGGAGAGAAACTGTTAAGTGTTTCTCCCCGAAAGAATGAAAAAGGGGAGAAGAATGAGAAAGGTAAGATTAGGCAGAGAGGGGTATAAGGATAAGGTACTTGGTTGCTGGTTGGGCAAAAACATTGGAGGGACACTTGGAACACCATTTGAGGGCAAGAAATATGTTCACAACCTCACTTTTTACGATCCGATTCCAAAGGAGCCTCTACCGAATGACGATCTGGATTTCCAACTCGTCTGGTTGAAGATGCTTGAAGACATAGGACCAGAAGTAACCTTCTCTCACTTTGCTGAATACTGGATGAAATATCTGTCAGGGCACTGGTACAATGAGTACAGTTTCTGCACCTACAACCTTCAAAGAGGATTGAGGCCGCCGATATCTGGAGCCTTCCAAAACTATTATGTTGACGAGATGGGTTCACCAATCAGAAGTGAGATCTGGGCATGTGTTTCCCCAGCTGATCCGCAGTTAGCTGCGAGAATGGCTTGGATGGATTCGTCTCTCGATCACACAGGGGGCGAAGGCAGATGGGGGGAGATGTTCTGGGCAGCCGTGGAGAGCGCTGCATTCGTGATCAACGACGTGCAGACTCTCATTCATATTGGGCTATCGATGATTCCGATTTCCTGCAACATCAGCCGGGTGATCAGAGAGGTCTTGTACTGCCATGAGAGCGGGATCGGGTGGGACGTGGCAAGGGAGAGAGTTGCCACCGTCTTCGGCCATCACCAACCCTGCAACGCCATACCAAACCATGGTTTTACAGTAATCGGTTTGTTGTACGGTGAGGTTTTTGGAGACAAACTCTGTAAGGCTGTTAATTGTGGATACGATACAGACTGTACAGGGGCAACGCTTGGCTCGCTCCTCGGAATCATGAATGGAGCGTCTACGATCCCTGAGGAATGGAAGAGGCCAGTTGGTGAAGCCATCGTTCCCTGCAAGCAGACCGTGACTGAAGGCTTGCCCAGAACTCTCGACGAGTTAACTCGGCGCACCATAGCGGTTGCGCAAAATTTCACTTCAAGAAGATCGGAGATCGTCGAGTTTGCAGACGAGACATCCATCCCAAAGGACATTCTCTCTTCGTTGTATCGCAATGAGAACGTAATGGAGCTGCTCACTTTTGATAACCACTGTTCAGTAGAGAACGTAGACGGCGTGGAAGTAATATTCCATTACGGAGGAGAGCCGGTCCTATACCCAGGAATAATGCGCGTATTCAAAGTCTCATTAAAGACTGGTGAAAAAACAGTTGAGAGTCTGGAGGTTAGGGGACCAACAGAGTGGAAGATTTCGAAGCCGGTTCTAGAAGACGGTCGTTATAGGTTTGAAGTCTTGGCGAAACAGGTAAAAGAGCGGAACAGAATAGAAGTGGTCATAAAACTTGACAACCAGTTGTGTAAAGCTGATTTTACCATCCTCGGGCTCAGTGAGATTAGGGGGATACCGGCAGCAAGTTCTGCTCCCAAGGACTAAGGAACGGAGGGTAAAGATTGGATCATGTTTGTTTCGTTACAAATTTGTGAACTAGACTGTTTGCTCAATGGTAGCGTATGTGAGGTTGTCATATGGGTAGACTGGAAAACCATCTGAAGATTCGCGAAGACTATTCTGTGCCGGAGACTATGAAGGCTTTGGTCCTTTCCGGCGTCGGCGGGAAAAACCTGAAGCTGACAA
>Ga0315310_10001785_pt1 | contig 13560 bp, 10 predicted proteins | sample TDP5_MG_FD_203630 | JGI IMG/M metagenome (GOLD analysis project Ga0315310, IMG submission 203630) | Freshwater sediment microbial communities from Lake Towuti, South Sulawesi, Indonesia - TDP5 | ecosystem: Environmental > Aquatic > Freshwater > Lake > Sediment | place: Indonesia: South Sulawesi... | reverse complement strand
TGTTTTTGGCACTATCAATTTGCTTGAGGCAGTTAGAGAGCTAAGGATTGACCCGATAATTCACATCGCCTGTTCAAGTGCTGAATATGGATTGGTGTCTGAAAATGAAAATCCAGTCAAGGAGACCAATCCCCTTCGTCCATTGAGCGCCTACGGAATAAGCAAACTCGCACAGGACATGGTTGGGTATCAATACCATAAGAATTATGGATTGAAGATTGTTCGGACGAGAGCTTTTAATATTACAGGGCCAGGCGAGAGAGAAGATTTTGTCTGTTCTGGCTTTGCTCGGCAGATAGCACTCATTGAAAAAGGTAAGCAAGAACAGGCAATTCATGTTGGCAATTTGGAGGCTAAAAGGGACTTCGTGGATATTAGAGATGTTGTCAGGGGCTATTGGTTAATATCGGAGAAGGGGATTTGGGGAGAAGTCTACAATATTTGCTCAGGAAAGGCCTATTCTATAGGCGAAATCTTGAAGATTCTGTTGCAGATGGCAAGAGAAAACATCGTTATAAGGAAAGACCCTGAAAGAATGCGAGTATCCGACATTCCTGCGCAGGTGGGAAATTTCGATAAACTTCACAAGCAAACTGGCTGGGAACCTATTATACCCCTTGAGGAGACACTAAGAGATTTACTGGACTATTGGCGGCGACAGGTTCAGTAGGAAATGGAAATCAGAATTTATGGACTGGGGCCAAAAAACAGTTCTTGTAACCGGGGCCGGCGGCTTTATAGGTAGCCATTTGACGGAAAGGCTGGTGCACTTAGGAGCGGAAGTCAAAGCTTTTCTCCGTTACAATTCCCGTAACGATTGGGGTTGGATAGAAGTCTTGCCCTCTCCCGTTAAGGAGAAAATTGAGGTGGTTGCCGGCGACCTGAGAAATCCTGAGACCGTCGGCAAGGCAATGAGAGATGTTGATATTATTTTTCATCTGGGAGCGTTGGTTGCCATTCCTTATTCCTATGTTCATCCGAGAGATGTAGTGGACACTAATATTGTGGGAACTTTGAATATGTTGATTGCAGCAAGAGAATACAGGCCAGAAAAGATAGTCCACACCTCTACAAGCGAGGTTTATGGAACGGCTCGATATGTGCCGATTGACGAGAAACATCCGCTCCAGGGGCAATCGCCATATTCGGCAAGTAAAATAGGTGCAGACAAACTTGTCGAAAGCTTTTACAGGTCGTACGATTTACCGCTTGTTACAGTGAGGCCATTCAATACCTACGGCCCACGACAATCGGCAAGAGCGGTTATTCCGACAATTATTACCCAGGTACTGGCTGGTAACGAGTTATTTCTGGGATCTTTGGAGCCAACAAGGGATTTTACCTATGTGGATGACATAGTGGAAGGCTTTATTAAGGTATCCGAATCTGAAAGATGTATTGGCGAAGTTATCAATCTGGGTTCTGGCTTTGAGATTTCTATTGGAGATTTAGCAGATAAGATTGTTTCTCTGATTAGGAAAGAAGTGAGAATCGTTTCAGAGCCTGAGCGGGTGAGACCATCCCAAAGCGAGGTTGAAAGATTAGTGGCCAATAATTCTAAGGCAAGAGATTTACTTGGCTGGCAGCCACGCGTTTCTTTCGACGAAGGTTTGCAAAAGACCATAGACTGGTTTTCGCAATTTCGAGAGAGGTACAGACCCTATATATACAATATTTAGGAGAGAAGTATGGACGCAATTATCCTTGCCGGGGGCAAAGGAACGAGATTAGCGCCATATACGACCATATTGCCGAAACCCCTAATGCCTATAGGAGATGTGCCTATTCTGGATATAGTTTTGAGGCAGTTGAAAAACCATGGATTTATGAAGGTTACTATGGCTGTAGGTTATTTGGCGGAACTTCTGGAGACCTATTTTGGAGATGGAAGGAAATATGGAATAGATATTCAATATTCCCGAGAAAGAAAACCGCTTGGAACAGCCGGCCCTCTTTCTTTAATTAATGTGCTGAGCAGTCCCTTCCTGGTTATGAACGGAGATATCTTGACGACGCTTAATTATTCAGCACTTATTGAATATCATAAAGAAAAAAAAGCTGTGGCCACAATCGCTATGAATCAAAGGACAGTCGATATTGATTTCGGTGTTATTGAATTAAATACGGATAGCGAAATTGTTCATTACATTGAGAAGCCGAATCTGAAATATTTGGTCAGTATGGGAATTTATGTATTTGAAAGTAAGGTTTTAAGCTACATCAAGCCAGACGAGAAGTTAGACTTTCCAGACTTGATAAAGAAGTTACTGGAAAATAGGGAGAGAGTTATCGGTTATCCGAGTAGCGACTACTGGTTAGATATCGGACGCCGGGATGACTACGAGAAAGCTGTTAATGAGTTCGAGCAAAACAAGGCGAAATTCCTACCAGTTGAGGTTGGAAATTTAGTGAAGAGGTAACCCTGGTTCTGGGAGATTCTAAAATCTTTGTTTGCGATTACAGGGAGATTGAATGCGTATAAATATTGAGAAGTGTTTCGGATATGTGGCATGCATACCGGAAGGAGATGCCTTCAATAACAGTAGCGATGCTCTTTCTCTTTTGGTTCAAAGCTACTCAGGGGAATAATGCTTTTGCGGTTGTTTAACAATGCGGGAGCGGCAAACCTTATAGAGCCCTGACACGTTAGAAGAGAAAATTTTAATCTGCTTAGCATGAGACTTTTTATTAGGAAGTCAGAGCTGTTTCAGAAAGTGAAGTTAAGTAAGAGGAGATAGAATGTTTCTGGAAATTGCGTGTTATCTGCCATACTACTTATGGAAGACAAGAGAGGCTCAGCGGCTTAGTCCTTCTGGACTGGAGGCGTTACAAAACAAAAGATTGAGAGCCGTAGTCGAACATGCTTACGAAAATGTTCCTTATTACCATAAGCTATTCAGTTCTATCAAGTTAAAGCCAGACGACATCAAAACAAAAAAGGACTTAGTCAGGATACCGGTAACTACCAAAAAAATCCTTCAGAAGTTACCACTTAGCGAACGCGTGGCAAAAGGTGTGGAGATAACTAAATGCATAAAAAGCAGGACGAGTGGTTCTACAGGAGAACCCTTAGATGTTTTTCTCAGCAAGAAAGAATTGAGTTATAGGATTGCCATGCAAACTAGGGTCTATGGATTAAACGTAATTAATAAAAAGGCAAATATACTCAGTCCTGAATCATTTGGTAGAAAAGATTCATATTTGAGCATTCTTAGAAAAGGGTTGAATTATCTGGGCTTATGGAGGCGCTATGACCTTTCAATTTTTGAAGAACCCCAGCAGTTGCTATTGAAACTGATGAAAATTAGGCCCGATGTCATAGAGGCTCTTCCATCGATAATGAAGCTAATATCTGAATATATAAGGTCAAAAAATACTCACGGCCTAACTCCTAAATTGATGTTCACCAGAGCAGAGTTGTTAAGCAAAAGGGATAGACACCAAATAGAAACTGCCTTTGGTACGAAATTGACCGATCTCTATGGCATTGTCGAATTTGGCATTGTCGCATGGGAGTGCGAAAAACATCAAGGGTATCACATTAATAGTGACATGGTCGTTATGGAAGCAGTAAAAGATAATCGGCAGGTGTACGGGGAAGAGGGAGAAGTCATTTGCACTGATTTAACCAATTATACAATGCCTCTTATAAGATACGCTCTACGAGATAGAGCTATATTGACTAAGGAAAGATGTCGTTGTGGCAGGAGCTTTCCATTGATAAAGTTGATAGAAGGAAGGTCTGATGATTTCATTACTTTACCTTCGGGGAAAATCATCTCCCCTATCCTTCTCGAAGTAAGTCTAAAAAAAATAAATGGAATCTGTCAGTATAAATTAGTCCAGGAGAAGATCGATACTTTTAATGTCCAGATAGTCAAAGGGCAGGATTTCAGAGAAGCCAGGATAGACGAATTTGAACGTGTGCTGCGAAGGATACTGGGCAGCGATATTCAGGTCAATATAAATGTGGTGGATGAAATCTATAGGGAAAAATCTGGTAAGATACGGTCGATTATTTCCAAACTGCCGGTAAATACTTTAGGGAAATAGAGATAACTAAATGCGAGAGTACAAAGACGAATTTGGTTCCCAGCTCATATGCAGTATTATACGTCGGAAACTGGGCTTATTGGGCTATATAGTCATAGATTCCGCGGTTAACGGCCACTCTTGCGGTGGACTAAGAATGTTGCCTGATGTCTCGGTTTCTGAACTGCAAAGCCTTGCCAGAGTGATGACCTTGAAATTTGGTTTCTTGGGAATGAGCGAGGGCGGAGCAAAGGCAGGAATAATTGCCGATCCATCTATCCCGCATGAAAGAAAATTAGCTTTACTTAGAACTTTTGCTGAAGCTGCGAGTCCGCTCCTCAAAACCCACGCCTATGTACCTGCATCTGATATGGGAACCAATAGCGAAGAGATTAGATATATGTTGCAGTCGATAGGTCTGAAGGTGTGTCACACAAAAATTCAGAGAGAAGAACAAGGAGGATTTTATACTGGTTTCTCGGTTTTTGCAGGGGCATGGGCAGCTGCAAGGCATATGAATTTGGAATTAAGCAAATCTACCATTGCCATAGAAGGGTTTGGGAAAGTAGGAAGTTCTGTAGCTAATGTTTTCTCGCAGAAAGGAGTGAAAGTAGTTGCCATCTCAACGCTTAGGGGAGCAATATATGACCCCGATGGATTAAATGTAGGTAAATTGATTCAGATAAAGAACAAATTTGGCGACGACGTAGTAAACATTTATGATAAAGCCGAAAGAATCGAAACCGGCCAATTACTCAGTTTAGATGTTGATATACTATCGCCTTGTGCGAGACATCATAGTATCAATCTAAGAAATGTTGCAGAAATAAAAGCTAAGATTATTTCTCCCGGTGCCAACATACCATTCACACATGAGGCAGAACAGATTTTATGGCGCAGAGGGAAATTATGTCTTCCAGACTTTGTCACAAATTGTGGAGGGATATTGGGGAGTAGTATGAAGAATGCAGGGCTAAGCGAGCAGTATATTGGAAATTTTATTATTAAAGAATTTGGTAACAAAATATCGAAGATAATCGAGATTTCTAAGAAAGAGAAAATAAGCCCTGTTGAGCTTGCTGAAATGGAGGCAGAAAAGAAATCTTCATGGGTGAAAGCGAGATCCGAACAAAAGACGATAGGAAATAGAATATTTAATATTGCTTTGAGAGTCTATAAAAAGAATCTAATACCAAATTGCTTTGCTAAGTTCTATGCTCCAAGATATTTTGGAGCAAAGCTAAGGTAACTGTAACACGTAATCATTTTTTACTGGGAGATAAAAGGTAGAAATTTAATAACTTACAGTGTCTTACTAAATAGTAGCCTTGGTAATCGAGCAAAATTCAGAGATATTGGCAATCTTGTGAGGCCAGTTTTTATACTTTATTGAAAATCCTGGAGAATTAAGGGAGTTTGGTAGAACTGTGCTGACGACAGTAGAGAGAAGGTAAACATGAGATACCGGCGAGTTCTGAATTAGCTTCTGGCATAGGGATCCAGGACTTCAATCGCATATGAAAAGATTTCGGGTTTTGCATTCGCGTTCGGCATTAAGAATCAAAGAAATAGGAGAGATATTTTGAGTCAAAGAAAAGTCGGCGCTGTCATTATAGGAGGAGATTTTCATGGTTTGGCCATTTTAAGGAGTCTTGCAGAGAAAAGTGTCCCAATTTGTCTATTGGAGGATGATAATTTATGTATTGGAAGGTTTTCTCGGTATAGGAAAAGGTTTATAAAATGTCCCAGCCCAAATGATGAAGGACTCTTCTTAAATTTTTTGGAAGATCTTGGACAAAAGGTAAATTTGGGAGGCTGGGTTGTGTTTCCAACCAATGATCAAACAGTTCACATTCTATCCAAATATAAAGAACGGTTAGAAAAATATTATAGAATTCCAACTCCTTCTTGGGATGTGGTGAAGTTTGCGTACGATAAAAGATTGACTTATCAGTTAGCTCAAGAAGTCGGTATCGCTACTCCTCGAACATTCTATGCCAAGGATCTCAAAGATTTAGAAAACTTGCAACTAGAGTTTCCGGTTATTATTAAACCCGCAATAAAACCTCATTTCTATAGCACAACATGGGTTAAGGCAATACGGGTAGACAATAGGAAGGAACTTATCAACAAGTTTATGAAGGCCCTTTCTGTAATTGATATTTCTGAAATAATGATTCAGGAACTAATTCCCGGCGTGCCTGATTACCTATTTTCATTTTGTTCATTTTTTAAAAATGGAGAGGTATTAGGTAAAGTTATTGCTAGACGGTCCAGGCAACATCCTATGGATTTTGGCACAGCATCTTACGTAGAAACCATCGATATAGCGGAGCTGGAGGAGATCGGCAAAAAATTTTTGAAGTCAATGGATTATTATGGGCTTTCGGAGATTGAGTTCATACAAGACCCTAGGGATTGGAAATATAAGTTGTTAGAGATAAATGCAAGAAGTTGGGCATGGCAATCTCTAGCGATTCGTGCTGGAGTGGATTTTCCTTATTTGTTATATCAAGATATGTTAGGGAAAGATGTAAAAAGCAGTTTCTTCAGAACGAATATTAAATGGATCCGCTTAAAATCAGATATACCTACCGTAATCACCCTGATTCTTGAAAACAGAATGAGTATTTCAGATTATCTGAATTCATTAAGAGGTAATAAAGAGTTTGCAGTCTTATCTATAAAAGATCCTCTGCCTTTCATTATGGAATTATTGATGACCCCCCACTATTATCGTTGGAGTAGAACGAGGTTCTAAAAAAGGTAGTAGTTTATGAATGGGTTAAGGACTATACTTTGTTAATTGTTCTTGTATCCTTATTTTTGCTTCCCAAATGCGGCGAGTAAAATTGAGGCAGCAGTAGTTATAGGAATCTGTAAAAAGGGAAACTGGAAATGAAAAGGCAGATACTAGATGTTTTATCTTGCCCAAATTGTAAGCATGACCTAGCTTTAATTGAAACACAGGTAGTTAATGAGGAGATAATAGAAGGCTTTCTTGAATGTAATAACTGCAATATGTTGTTTGAAATAATCAAAGGCGTTGCGAGAATGATTATTGATATGGATAGCCGAAGAGAAATAGCTGAAAGTTGGGATTTTGAATGGACTAAGGTAGCAGAGGGAATGTTTGAGGTTGATACTCTATATGGAATTACGGAAGAGGAAGAGCTAAAACGGTTTTTTCGCTATCTGAGTGTTGGTCCTGGTGATTTACGAGGGAAATTCATTCTTGACGCCGGGTGTGGACGTGGACGACTAATAAGAGCTTTAGCCAAGTACGGGGCTGTAGTTTTCGGTGTAGATGTATCTTCTACTTTAGTGGATGTTTATGAAGATTGCAAGCGTTATGAAAATGCAAATCTAGTTCAAACAGATATCCTTAATTTACCGTTTAGAAGAGAGATATTCGACTATGTATGGAGCTGGGGTACTATATTTTTCACCGGCGATACTAAACGTGCGTTTGAAAATCTAAGTAGCCTGGTGAAATCGTCTGGTAAATTGTTTGTCTCCGTACTTCCAACGGGGCCTGCGGATTTTGGTGATAAATTGCGGGATTTCTTAAAGATTTCTCACAAAATACCAAAGAGTTTATTATTTTGTCTTAGCTACATCCTTGCAATTCCATTATCTTTATTTAAGAAGTTACTTGATTTGCCCCAAGCCTCATTAAGAACAACTGCCTTTTTTCTTTTTGATCACTTGTCACCGCTAATTAGAACTCATCATACTGAAAAAGAGGTAATAAGTTGGTTTGAAAAAGAGAACTTTTATGACATAACTTGCATCAATAATAAACCCAGGATACTTGTAAGGGGAACTAAAAAGTAGAACTTCTACAGTGCGCATTGATTTTTGCGTTAATGAGATTAACAGGGTTTCAAAGATTGGGTAGCCGAATTAACCATAAGCGTAACTTAAAGAAAGTGTTGAAACTCTGAGAGAAATTCGAAAATTTTGATTGGAGAGAACTTTGAGGATAAGCGTGTTCGGTTTAGGATATGTAGGTTGTGTATCTGCTGCCTGTCTGGCAGACAATGGACATAGCGTTATCGGGGTAGATGTAAACCAAAACAAAGTGGCCATAGTAAACCGTGGAAGAAGTCCTGTGGTAGAGAAAGATATTGATGGAATCATCCAGAGAGTGGTAAAGACTAAGAAATTAGTGGCTACGATGGATGGAAGAGAAGGGGCAGAACATTCTGAAATATCTATGATTTGCGTGGGTACGCCAAGCAATGACAACGGTAGTCTGGACCTGAGTTATGTTAAAAAAGTATCTGCAGAGATTGCAACTGGTTTGCGGGAAAAAGACAACTACCATGTCGTATTGGTCAGAAGCACTGTATTGCCAGGGAGTGTCGAGGGTGAAATAATTCCCATCTTAGAGAAAACCTCGGGCAAGAGAGCAGGAGTTGACTTCGGAGTGTGTATGAATCCGGAATTTATGCGGGAAGGAAGCTCGGTTTATGATTTTTATCATCCTCCAGTGATAGTAATTGGAGAGCTGGACAAGAGGAGTGGGGATACTGTTCAAAGTATCTACGCTAATATAGATGCCCCGGTCATTAGGACCTCGATAAAAGTCGCTGAGATGATAAAGTATGTGAATAATGCCTTTCATGCACTTAAAGTATGTTTCACTAATGAAATAGGGAATATATGCAAGAAACTCGGGATTGACAGCCATCAAGTCATGGAAATATTTTGTATGGATACAAAACTTAACCTGTCTCCCTGTTACCTTAGACCAGGCTTTGCCTTCGGGGGCTCCTGTCTTCCCAAGGACTTGCGAGCCCTACTATATAGAGGGCAAAGAGAAGATTTAAGATTGCCGTTACTTAGCTCCATACTGGATAGTAATGAGAATCAAGTTAAGATGGCAATAAATTTGATAACTAAGACAAAAAAGAAAAAGATAGGAATTTTTGGGTTCAGCTTTAAACCTGGGACTGACGACCTTCGGGAAAGTCCTATGGTCGAATTGATTGAGACTTTATTGGGGAAAGGCTATAAGATTAGTATTTACGATAAGAATGTTTCAATTGCAAAAATCTTCGGCGCCAATAAGGAGTATATTGAAAAGGAAATCCCTCATATATCGTCGTTGATGTCCTCGTCCATCGAGAAGGTTTTGAATGATTCGGAAGTGTTAGTGATTGGAAATAATTCTGAAGAATTCAAAAAAATCCCTCAGTTGATGAAAAGCGGTCAAATATTGATTGATCTGGTTAGAATTTTGAACGGGAAAAATGAAGCAAAAAGTAAATACGAAGGGATATGTTGGTAAAATACTTATTATAGTGGAAAATCTTCCCGTTCCTTTTGACAGGAGGGTCTGGCTGGAAGCAACTACCCTTGCACAAGAGGGCTATAAGGTCTCAGTGATATCGCCTAGACGAAAGCAGGATGCTAAATATGAAGTTTTAGACGGAATCAGTCTCTACCGATATCGAATGGCACCTCCCACAAGAGGATTTCTCAGTTATCTTTGGGAATTTACGTACTGCTGGTTAATGACTTTTTTCTTGTCTATAAAGATACTTTTTAGGGAGGGATTTGATGTCGTTCACGCGTGCAACCCTCCGGATACATTTTTTCTTTTAGGAGCATTTTATAAATTGGGGGGCAAGAAGTTTGTCTTTGACCAGCATGACTTGTGTCCCGAGCTTTACCGGGCAAGATTCGGTTCGGTAAAAAGAGAGGTGCTTCTCAAAGGCTTATTGTTTTTAGAGAAATTGACTTTTGAAACAGCCGACCTGGTAATCGTAACTAATGAATTTTACAAGAAAATTGCTGCGGAAAGGGGTAAAGTAAAAGACGAAAATATTTTTGTTGTAAGAACGGGCCCAGATTTCAAAAGCCTCAGACAGGTGAGCTCTGAGCCAAAGTTGAAAAGAGGAAGGAAGTATATGGTGTGTTATGTTGGAGTAATGGGGCCTCAAGATGGAGTAGATTATCTGTTGCGCTCGGTAGAATTTATAATAAAAATGCGTGGCAGAAATGACATCCTGTTTGTATTAATTGGTGGAGGAGATTCATTCAATGAGTTAAGGAGGATGAGCATTCAACTCGGTGTGCAAGAGCATATCCTATTTACGGGGAGAATTCCTGACGAGGAATTGGTAAGGTATCTTTCTACAGCAGATGTCTGCGTTGGCCCCGACCCAAAAAATGAGCTCAATGATATTTCAACGATGAATAAAATTATGGAATATATGGCCATGGGCAAGCCCGTTGTCTCTTTCGACCTGAAAGAAACGCGCTTTTCGGCTGGAGCCGCTGCCCTATACGCCAAGCCAAATGATACAGTAGATTTTGCTAATAAGATCTTGGAATTATTGAATGATGAGAAAAGAAGACGAGAAATGGGAGAAGATGGAAGAAAACGAATTGAGGAAGAGCTCGCCTGGAGTCACACGAAAACACAATTGATAACGGCTTATCAAAAAGTATTTAGCTGACAAAGCTTATCGGCAAGCCGCAATCAATAAAGTTCAAAAAAGGTTAGTTCTTATGATAAAAGAATATGAGATCTTTCGGAAGAAGATGATGATATTTGCTGATGTTTTAATAGTGGCCGGTTCCTTTATTTTAGCATATTTCCTTCGAAAAAATATTTACTCTTTCTATAAACTAGACCTATTTCCTTCAAGGGTGGTTATGGGGACTATACATCCTTTGGACAAGTACCTGTGGTTATTATTAATTATTCTTCCCGTATGGTACGGGCTACTTAGTTTTCAAGGATTCTATGAATCTTTTAGAACTAAAAGGTTTACAGAGATAGCTTGGATTATTATGAAGACAGGCTTTCTTGCTACTCTGGTAACTGGAACCATGATTTTCATACTTAAGCTTACTTATGTGAGTAGAATCTTTATAATTCTCTTTTCCGTTATGAGCGTCAGCCTCCTAAGTTTAGAGAAATTAGTATTAATTGAGAGCTTCAAACATGCTCGTCCAGGAGAAAATAGTTACAAACACATCCTGGTCATTGGCACTGGAAAAAGAGCAGAAAAATTTATTCAAATGGTTGAAGAACATAGCGAGTGGGGTATGAAAATCGCTGGCATTATAGACGATGAACGAGAGAAAATAGGTATGGAGGTGTCGAAGGTTAAGGTCATTGGGTTGTTGAAGGACATTCCCAACGTTCTCCATCGAAAAATAGTTGATGAAGTTGTGTTTATTATCCCTCGCTCGTGGCTTAGCCGTATTGAGGAAAGCATATTAAGTTGCGAGAGAGAAGGAATTAAGGTATCTGTTGCGGTAGACCTATTTAATTTCAAAATCGGGAAGCTACAGGCAACGGACTTAGGCGGTATTCCCCTCATGCGACTGGAGACGACTCGCGGTTCTCCATGGCAGTTGTTTATAAAGAGGGCTACAGATTTTGCTGTCTGTTTGATAGCATTGATTATTCTGGCGCCGGTCTTGCTGTTAACGGCGCTGGCTATCAAATTAAGCTCTCCTGGGCCAATATTTTTCAAGCAGGAACGGAATGGAATGAACGGCAGAAAATTTACTTTACTGAAGTTTAGGAGTATGGTGGTTGGGGCGGAGAAAATGCAGGAGGAGCTTCTCGCCCTAAACGAAATGGATGGCCCGGTATTTAAGATTAAGAACGATCCTCGAATAACAAGGATTGGTAGCTTCTTACGTAAGACCAGCTTAGATGAGTTACCTCAGTTAATCAATGTTTTGAAAGGCGATATGAGCCTTGTTGGTCCCCGTCCACCTATTCCTGGCGAAGTTAGTAATTATGAGACATGGCAAAGAAGGAGGCTGAGTATGAGGCCCGGAATAACTTGTTTCTGGCAAATTAGTGGGCGAAACGAAATTGGTTTTGAGAACTGGATGAAACTTGACTTAGAATATATTGATAATTGGTCCTTGTGGCTAGATTTCAAGATTCTTCTTAAGACCATCCCTGTTGTACTTTTTGGGACTGGAGCAAGGTGAGGCTGAGAATTGCGAGACGATTTAGCAAACCAGAGACACATTATATAAAAAAGGAAAGCCAGTTCAGGCGTGTAACACTGGGGCTCTACGGTCTCCTTCCTTTAAGAAAATTCCTTTCGAAATTGACATTTTTCTGGCCCAAGAATAATTTCTTTGAGTATTCTTAAAAGCAAAAGGCTTATCTCTTTTTGCTGGTTGATTGGGAGAATTAACTAGCAGGCTATGCGATACAGACGAATGCAATTCTGAACAAACGGATTTTTGAGAGGAGTAATCAGGTGAGTATTCCCAAAAACCTATTCAAATATTGTGTAGGGTTTTCCCTAGCCCTAGTAAGTTTATTATATATTTCAAGTTTGGGCCAAGCAAATACCTATTACGTAGCAAAAAATGGCAGTGATAATAGTTCCGGAACAGAAGCAGAGCCATGGCTAACTATTGATAAAGCTGCAAATAGAATGGTTGTGGGCGATACGGTATATGTCAAAAAGGGGACTTACTATGAATCTCCCGACCCTTCAAAGTCAGGAACGGCCGGTTATTATATCTCATTTTTGGCTTATCCTGGAGACGTTGTAGTAATAGATGGCCAGGGTGGAAGTTGGACATTTGGAACGGGAGTGAGCTACGTCAAAATTGACGGATTTATTATCCGGAACGCGAATATTCTGATGGGCCCTTACGGAGGCAATAAGTACAATATAATTTCCAACAACATTATTGCAAATGCTCCTGAGATTGGCGTTGACCTGACTGGGTCAGAAGGGAATGTTATAGAGAATAATGAAATCTATGGCTCTGGTCACGGTATACATACCTCTGGAAACACCAAATATGAGGTGATGAGGGGTAACATTATCCATGATAATAGTGATAACGGACTTGGCCTTGCTTGGGGAACAGGCTTACAGGTGATTAATAATATAGTTTACAATAATGGAAAAACAGGAATAGAGTATTCAGGTGAGGATAGAGACGGTGTGATTAGAGGGAACCTATGTTATAACAACGATGTGCGTCATGTTGGATCTAACGGCGGTTGGGAAATATTCGCAAGCGGGTCTAATTTTGTCATAGAAGGCAATACTGCCTACTCTCGTTCTGGAGCGCCTGTAACCTACTTTATTGAGGGCTCAAACCATGTTGTCCGGAATAACATTGGTTACAGAAGTGACGGCGCAAACGCCGGGGTGGTATTTCTCCCTTCTTCAGTAGGCGCAGATTACAACGACTGGTTCGACCCTCTGAATCGAGACCCTGTAGAAGGCTCTCCAGGTCCCCACACTATTTCTAAGGACCCGCTGTTTGTTGATGTGGCGAACCATGACTTCCACTTGCAACCCAACTCTCCCTGCATAGATGCTGGTGACCCTGGTACTCCTGCTGGTTACGACCTTGATGGCAGATCCAGGCCTCTGGATGGTGACAAAAAGGGTGTCGCGATAGTTGACATGGGAGCCTATGAGTATCCAGGAGCTAGTCCTCCAGTCAAAGAAGTGGAAGTTCGCAATCGGCCCAATCCGTTCCGTGCAGGCGAAGAGGTAACTTTGATAGAGT
>Ga0315310_10001784_pt1 | contig 13564 bp, 16 predicted proteins | sample TDP5_MG_FD_203630 | JGI IMG/M metagenome (GOLD analysis project Ga0315310, IMG submission 203630) | Freshwater sediment microbial communities from Lake Towuti, South Sulawesi, Indonesia - TDP5 | ecosystem: Environmental > Aquatic > Freshwater > Lake > Sediment | place: Indonesia: South Sulawesi... | reverse complement strand
TGAGCTAATATCTCCAGCATTCGTTCCTCTATAGACCTTCCATAACCAATACATGTTTTGTCCCATCTAACCCTACTGAAAACCGTGTTTCTCTCATCGAAACGCTTGTATCTCAACTCATCTACTATATAAGGAGGTTTTTCAGGCGTTCTTATGGGACAGTGGGTCAACTGAAAAAGGGATCCTATGTTTTCTTTCTCTCCTCTTGGCATATGCAACGCTCCAAACGCACATTTGAAAATTATTTGGTTATATCTTTTTGGAAAACACCGCAAACCTTTTTGATGAAAAGGGAGCGTATAAGTGTCGTGGTGGTTACCCGAATCTTCTTCGCAACCGATGTCCACGGCAGTGAGCACTTTTGGAGAAAGTGGATAAGCGCTGCTAGCATCTACAAGGCAAACATACTTATGCTGTGCGGCGACCTGACTGGAAAAGCCATCGCCCGCTGATATTCCGTAAGGACGGCACGGGGTACTGCCACGTGTTTGGAAAGGATTACCGTTTTCATCATGACGAAAAGGAAATCGAGGAAATGAAGAGCAAGATTCGGTTTAGCGGCTACCATCCCTACGTCTGCGACGAGGAAGAGCTGAAAGAGTTAGAACGCCATCCGGTAAAGGTGGATAGGTTGTTTGACAAGCTGATGGCGGAAGAGCTGGGGAGGATGATCATTCGATGATTTCAATGGCACCATTCGGGCATTGAACTTCACATGCCCTGCAAACGAGGCATTCATCAAGGTTTATAACGACGGACTTCTCCCCTTGAACCTCGAAGACCTCCACCGGACAAGTGTCCACGCAGGTTCCGCATCCGTCGCATTTTTCTGTATCGATCTTGATTTCAACCATGACGTAATCAACCTCCTTTAGATTCTAATGAAGTGAACTTAGAAAAATAAAAGCGTTATGATTTTTAACGGATTTCCTCCCTAAGCCTTAAGAGGACTTCATCGATCGTTGTTTTGGCTCGGTCTCTCCTTCGATGATATTCCTCAAGAAGCTTGCGATAAGCTGATGCGGAAATCTCTCCGCGTCGGTATCGGGCCCTAATCCTTCGAACGTCCGTTTCCGCCCCTTCAAGCTCGGTTTCAGCAACCTCAATCTGCCTCATTATGTTCGCGTATCGCGGACCCGCCTTACGTATCTTCTCCCGAAGATCAGTTAAATCCCGAGAAAGCACGGAAAGGCGGCCCTCCAGTGTTCTTTTCCTCACCTTGTATCTGCGTCTAGGGATCTTCCCCTTCCGAACCTGCTGCTCTATCGATTCAAGCTCTGAGAGAACACTCCTTTTTTCATCATATGAGGCAACGAAGCTCCTCAGATCCTCTGGAGGGATGGGAATTATGGGAACCGGGGGCCTAGGGGCTCTCCAAACAAGGGCTATGGCACACAAAATGGCGACTAGGGTTCCTATCCATAGGGTTGGACGAAAAGAGGCCCAAAATACAAGATATCCGTATGAAAAGGAGAAATTGAGGTCATGGAACGGCGTAACGTCGTAGAGGACAAAGGTCACGGTTTCTTGGAAAACGCTTTTTTGAACGCTGTAAGGGTTTATCGAATAGGATCGAAACTCAGCTCCCTCGGGAAGATTTATGGTCACGGCTAGTTTTCTTATCCTCCAGTCAAGGCGTTCAAAGAGGGTGAAAGTCAGATTAAAGTCGCGCCAACTGCTTTGGTTGACATAGTTTTTCCAAGGGAGCCAATAGGTCACTGTGAATTTTCCCGTTTCACCCTTTTTTAAGGCTACTCTGAAGCTTACCGTCGCATTTGTGTACGTGGTTGCGTTTTCTTCCTCTAAAACCACCGATAGATCACCCAATAAGTCCTGCGCAGAAACACCGTAAGCACCCCGAGGCAATTGGATTTTGATCTCAGAAAACTCCTTTTCTGCCTCGTTGGTTAGGTGGTAAAAGTCGGATAGGAGGAGGCGCCCCCACTCGTCTAAGGTGATCTCTCGCCTTATTTCATCGACATCAATTATGATGAAGGTATCAACTGTGGTAAACGTTAGCCAGGCGGGCTCATATGTGAAATCCTCGAGAGGGCTTCTTGTGTGATTTAAGACTTGACGGGAATCGATTGTGGTTACGTTGAAATAGAGCCCCCTCTCCAGCAAAGAACTCTCTGTGTAATTGGCATCATGCGGAAGGGTAACCGTCACACTGCAAAGAGAAGCCTCTTGAGTCAGGCTGGGATACATGGGAAAATCGAGTTTGAATGAACTCCTGGTTATAGGGGACACGAGGTTTGAGAAGACAAAAACCACCGTGAAGTTGTATGATTTACCATCGCTCACGTCGATTGGCTCATGGAAGATCACGTCTATTCCGTAAAAGCCAACCCTTCCCAACCCAACATCAAGCGCCACCTCAAACCGAAAATCAGGATTCGAGGCATCGTAGGCGAAGCAATAGTCGAGATTCGAGCCGTACTTAAAGGGAAAACCCATGGAAAAATTCTGTAGGGGCTCCACATGGTCGCCTGGTTTTGTTGATAGCCCGATGGTATCGTTAATGAGAACTAGTCCACCTTCTTGAACCTGGATTGAGTGGTCCACGTGAACGTCTGCTGAAGAGGAGGCGGTTATTCCGGTGTAAGTGGTTACTGCGCTGGCACGCAACGGAGCGAGAGCTAGGAGGAGGAGAGAGAAGGAAAACAAGAGCAACAGCAGTTGTGGTTTCTTCAAGTTTAACACCATGCTAGCCGTCGAATTTCCCCATTCTAGCTTCCGTATTTATTTTCGATTACCTTTATTTACTTTTAGGAAACAACATGGAACCGGCTATTTATTATTTAGTTTTTGTCGTTCGCTTTTGTTTGAATCTTGACGGACAGAATGCGAGGATGTGGGATGTCTCTCTAAAACACGGTTAGTTGGAACGCCTATGAGATATAGCCACAAGAAGGGTTATGTTCACTCCGCCGACTTAGCTTACTTAAAAGGCGAACGAGTAAAAAGTCGAAGGAATCGCCCCACAAGAGCCATTTCAAGCGGTAGTAGGTGTGCAGTAATTGTAATCCCTTGTCGCTGGTTCGATAACATGTTTCGCTTTTCTCCTCTACTTTTAGTAGATTCAACTCTGTCAAGGCAAAGAGGTACTTTTCCAAGACAGCATGTTTTAAGCTACACCGGCGCATGATCTCCGTTTTATTTGCTCCTTTTCCCGCTAAACTAAGGATATTGACGACCACGTCGAGTTCGTTTCCTTCCTTCGTTCTGCTGCACCCCTGCACAGAGCATGTCTTAGGTACGACAGCCAAAATTATAATTATTGTTCCAATTCCGACAATATTGCAAAGCGCATAGTAACAAAACATAACTATCAGCGTGAAAACTCTGTCAAACTCTTGTCTTTTAACTCCACATACTGGTTTATCCTACGAGTCAAGTTTGCCCCGAGGATTCGTTCAAGGTCCGCCATAAATTTGACTTTCATGCTTTTTCGGGCTTCCATGATTTTTCTCGCTGTTACTGGGCCGACGTGGGGGATCCGGACGATCTCATAGTAGGTTGCGGTGTTTAAATCGATGGGAAAGACGTCGGGGTTCTTCTCGGCTAATGCCAACTTTGGGTCGATGTTGGGCAGAAAGCCCTCGTCGTCCACGATATGGGCAAAGGATTCGGCTCTGAACCCATAGTCCCTTATGAGGAAGGAGGACTGGTAAAGCCTATACTCTCGAGAAGGCGAACACGCAGCCCGGTTTTTTAGTGGCGTCTGCGGTATGGGCTCAAAGCCACTGTAGTACACCCTCCTTAAGCCATGCTTTTTGTAGAGCCACTCCGTGACCTGAAGGTATTGCCAGTCGTTGTCGTCCACGGCGCCCACGATCATCTGGGTGTCGATGCCAGCCTTGACGAAGCCAAACCTTGACTCGGCGGCCTCAGGTTTTGCTCGTTGAACCTCGTCCACGATCCAGCCCAAGCGTTTGAGGATTGCCTCCTTAAACCCTCCCTTGTCCGGGCAGAGCTCATCAAAGACTTCCTTGCTAGGCGCCTCAAGGTTCACCCCAACCCGGTCTGCCAATTCTACTGCTTCGCGCAGATAGTGTTGACCGACGCCCGGCATAAGCCTCAGATGAACATATCCGAGATACTCCATCTTTCTGAGGGCGCGAAGAACCTCCAGCTGTTGCTCGGTAACGTGGTCAGGGTCCTTGAAAACAGAGGAGCTCAAGAAAAGACCCATGATTTTTCCTTCCCTCCAAAGGTGCATCGTTACTTCCGCCAGCTTTTTGGGCTCCCACATCGTTCGTCGACACTTTCGACCGGCTCGGAAGGCGCAATAAGCACAGTCGTTTCTGCAATGACTCGTGAGGAGAGTTTTTAGGAGAGGAACACATCTTCCGCGCGCAGCAGCCTCATAGACGGGCACCACGCTGCGATCCCAACGGGCGCTAAGCCTCAGAAAATGCCACTTGCCCCTCTTTCGTATGGACCCAGACACTTCTACCGACCATCAGTAACTAATAGCTTGAGAAGGAAATATCTTTCTGAGCAATAATTACAATACAAAATAACTAAGCCAAGACGCGAGCAGAGAATACCGTAAGAGAGAGCGATTAAAGAGGAAGATCCTTGACACAAATCTTTTGTAGTACATAAAATAAAAATAGTAGTACAACCTTCTTCTATGTTTGGTGAAAGTCATGAGTTTTGTAAAGGTTACGAGAAAATATCAAGTTACGATCCCTAAAGAGATCAGGGAAAAGAGAGGTATAGAGATCGGAGATCGTCTGAAAGTGGGTCTGGAGGGAGGTAAAATAGTTCTAGAGAGGGCTGAGGAAAGCGTGATTGATGAGGTAGCGGGTTCATGGGAATTGGACATAGGGGATAGCACGGAGTTCGTGAGAGAGCTCAGAAAGGGGGGAATAGACAGACTTCGGAGGTTGGGTATTGTTGGGGAGGGTTCTCATCGACACGGATGTTATCATTGACGTATTAAGGAAAAAACCCATTGAATTCTCCAAAGAGGCACTCAAGAGGATTGAGAAGGGAGAGTTTGAGGGCTTTGTCAGCGTTTTAACGGTGTTCGAGCTTTATATCGGAGCAAGGATGAACCCTAAACCAGAAAAAGCGAGAGAGCGGTTGGACAGATTATTAGAAAGACTTGGTAAGCTAGATGTTAGTGAGGAAATCGCAGAAAATGCAGGATGGAAACTAGGTGCGCTGTACTTAAAAGGAATACCCGTAGAGAACATCGACATGCTATTAGCCACTACAGCAGAGAAAATTGGGGCAGACTATTTCCTCACCAGAAACATCAAACATTATGAAAAAATAGAAGTCATTAGACCCATTCTGACAACCCCTGAAAAATTTATGGAGATCAAACATACCAACTAGATAAAAAGTTAAATAAAATGGCCGCGCTATGCGAATAACGGAAGTTTATGTTTGAGGTCGGAGTTAAAGGCGAGCTTTTTAACCTTTGTCTGTTCATTAGCTGTTGGTCTTCTCTCAGCCATGTTGTTCCCCGCTCTCAGTGAAGCATTTATGTCATTTCTTGTCGGGAAAATTTTCAGTGATCCGTGGTCATCGCCGCGGGCAACTGCCGTACGCCTTAGAAGTGCATTTTTGGTCGCCTTCTAGATATTTTTACTCAACTTTTTCTTAAGTTCGCTGCTTCGCTTCATGGTGTTAGGAATCCTCTTCTACGCCCTTCCACTATTTTTCGCAGTTACCACAGGGTTTAACTTCGGATTCGTGGTGGGTGCGCCCAGCTACATAAGGCTAATAGAAGGACTTCCCACGGCGGGGCTCGCGTGTTGCGTCCTATATTTAGTGTTTGAATGCGCTGGCTACATTTTAGCCTGCGCAGTGGGCTACAGGGTTGGAAGGGAGTCCCAGAAGGGGTTAACTCGAAAGGAATTCCTCAAAATCGCGTTGATAGCCCCGATTCACCTAAAGGAGAAACAGAGGAGGCTGGCGCTGAAAAGGAGCTAAAAGCCAGTAAATCGTGGATCTTACTATGTGCAATCTTCGTATTACTTAACGCGGTATTTGAAACGGCAACCCTCATATTTTTCAGCTAAGATTTGTTGTCATAAGAGTCAAAGGGACGCAGTTAGAAAAGAACCTAGCCAATCTCCTTCATATTCGTGTTCCGCTGGTATCTTCGATACCTTTTGACTTATGTTCCTACGCCCGAGGGAGGAGTTTTTGAACAGCTTGTTTCAAGTTCATTAGAAATGAGCAAAAATTATTCGTCATAAATTTCTTTCTAAAGTAATAACAAATACAGTTCATTTCATATTGACGGACGCATGCTCGATCAACGCATCATGGGATAGCACAGAGGCTAGATTTCCCCACGTTTAAGGTAATAGTCTTCCTCTTTCTTTGTCCCAAAGCTCCTTACGCCCTTCTCTTTGAGCTGTTTCCTAAGCCTTTGAGCATACTGGCGGCTGATTTCTCCCCTCTTTTCTAGATAGTGGATGATTTCTTCAGCTTGTTGCTCATCGTCGCATCGGCGAAGAAAGTCGATCACGTCTGGCACATATCCGGCAAACTTGTTTGAGGACGCCTTCTCCCCGGTTCGGATATCTGATCGAACCGAGGTTATCGCTGCCCTGTGCTCTCCAGCTTCAAGCTCCTTGGCTAATTGCGGAAACATCTTCTTGAATCTCTCTTTATCGATCTCCATCCCTTGGTTCACACGCTTCCCTGTGGTGCGCACTCAATCTTTTATGAAACAACATCTATTTAAGCCGATGTCTTGGTGTGGGCACTTTTTCTGAAACTTCCTAGCGGCGAGACCTTCGGTGCCCGAGAGCTGGGAACCCTTTATAAGACTTTGGAAGCGCAACATTTTATGGGCTGGAGTATGAGGTTGCCCCTCTTCAACACTTTTGAGGCAGCGTTCTGCACTTGTCTCCCAAAGTATAACCTAAATACCTATCTTGGTAGGTGCGCCCATCAATGTATTTACTGTTGTTCGATTCTCAATATCCGAGTAATTCATATCTTGTTTACTTTCTTGTTTACCTTTTCCCGGTTTTCCTTATTGGTGTAGGGGGATGAGCGGGGGTAAGCAAGTAAACAAATGCCCATTAGCGAATTTCAATAGCTAAGCTTCATCCAAAAGTCCAACACTGCTTTAAAGGCCTCCTAAGATTTTGCGGTGTAACCTTAAAAGAAGCTTGAACCTCGCCTTTTTAACTAAACTTCATTCGGCAGTTGGCGGGCCTTAAGCCTCCAGCCAATAAGAAACATTCCTTTAAGGTCTCCCCTTGAAACGTTTTTTAATTAAAAGCATTTTAATTAAAAGTAATTATCTCTCTAAAGTTAATTAAGGTGAGAAAGAACACGATGTCCTCGACAACTTATGAAAAGGGTTTAAAATTTGAGCTTGCCTTAAAAAAGCTTTTTGAATCACAAAATTACAGGGTTAACCACAACATCAGGGTCCTTGGCAAGTCGGGAACGGAGCATCAAATCGACTTACTATTAGGGTATGAAGCGCCTTTACATATATCAAAAATTATCGTTGAAGCTAAAAATTATGAGCTTCCAGTGAACAAAGACAGAATTATGAGACTCATCCAGATTATAGAAGATGTGGGTGCAGATCGAGGCATAATTATAACTACAAACAAATTTACGCCAGGCGCGTTAACCACGGCGCGAGGAAGAAATATCGATTTATGGGACAGACCATATTTGGCAAAGATAATGGGTGAACTTGAACTTGCTTCTTTGGAAGAAAAAGAAAAAATAACTCCCTCGATTTCGGTTATTGAGCTAGGTTTTCACTGAAAGATGCCCAAAAATATGCGGAGGAAAAAGTCAAGAAACTCGCTAAGGGAGGTTTTCTTGGGATAGGCAAAGTCTTAGAAAGGGTTGAAGGTGTGCAATCGGTCTTATATCCCCTCTACGAAATCGAAGCAAATGTTAGAGTGGTAGAAACCGAGAGACAGGACGTGTAAGTAAAAGGAAAGTAGCGAAAACTAAACAAATTAAAGTTAATTTTGATGCGATAACTGGAGAGCCTATACAACCAACACGTGAGGGATTGACATTTCCTTTTCCGTTTATGCCTAATCTAAATAAAGAAGAAATTCAAGTTCTTAGAAGCCTTCCATCCTTTTTTCCTTAGATAACATTGTAGGTCTCGGCTTCGGTACGTATAAGGCTAGAAGTATCATTAGAAGCCTTTCGGGAAAAGGACTTGTTCAGACTTCAAAATCGGGAAGATACACATACTATAAACTAAATGTAATTTTTCCCTTTAACCCTACTAGAATTTTTAAAGGAGCGCAAACTAACGGCAATATCTTGAATTAACTAATCTGTATCTGGACCAATGCTTTTTTCGATTTTGAGAGTAATGTTAAAACCTATTTTGAAATGATTTTCCTCAATTTCCTCTGCGAATAGATTTAGGTGCATTTTGCAACTGTCAATTTTAATCATTTCTTCCTCAAAAGCGGGCACATAGATTTTTTCTGAAGGAATAATTTTGTCCCGAAACTCTCTTTAAAAGTGGTATAAATTCTCCTTTTAATGATAGATTGTACGTTTTATTCCATTTGTTTTTCTCCAATTGTTCGGATCAAAAGAAAACCAGAAAACATGAACACCATCATCGCTGAGAAAAATTATTCTTCTTCATTGGACACTCTGAGGTAATTAGTGCCTATGACGTACTTTACCACATAAAATAAAAGGAAGAAGCAGAAAGAAGTACAAACACATATACCACAAGACAAGGGGGAAGGTAATGAACAATAATGTTATTGTAAGAACGATAATCCCTATTCTCCTTCTAATCGGAACAGGTCTCCTTTCGAGAAGAATGGGAATTTTAAAATCTGGCGACGAACGGGTACTTAGCGCTTATGTATATTATTTTGCATTACCAGCTCTATTTTTTGTCAATATGGTCGAAATGGATTTTATCGAAGAAACTCTTAGATTTATGTTTGCAGGCATCATCCCTATCTTTGTAGTGCTGACAATTTACACCTTTCTTTACCTTATATTTGGATTCTCAAAGAATACCCTCTATCTATTAATTTTAAGTACTATTTTTGGTAGCTCGGCTTTCTTTGGCATACCCTTCATAATGTTTGCCTTCCCCACAAGGCAAGGGGAACATCTGGCAACGTTATCAGCAGCTTCTATTTCTATCGTAAGCGTTACAATATCAATCACAGTCCTCGAACTCTATAAGCTTAAAAAATCTACAATATGGGAAGGGTTAAAACGCGTTATAAGAAGACTTTCAAAAAACCCGCTGATTATATCAATTTTATCTGGTATTCTGCTATCCCTTATTGGAGTAGAAATTCCCTCTCCTATTTCAGCCCCCTTGCATATGCTGGGAGGCACAACCTCTACTGTAGCTATCTTCATGCTTGGGGTCTTTCTCTACGGGAGAAGATATACAAACATGGTTAAAGCTTTCAAATTAAGCCTACTGAGGATGGTATTCTTACCCGTCGTAGCGATTTTGACCACAATCTTATTTAACCTGCCTAATGTAGAAGGGTCAACGTTAGTACTTATGCACGGTATGCCTATTGCTATTTCTATGATAGTTCTCAGCGAACGTTATGATTTTTATAAAGAGACAATTGCCTCTCTAATTTTAATTTCGTCACTTGGAGCGGGATTATATTTAAATTTATGGCTTTTGTTATTAGAATACCTTTAGTTTACTTAAAATGCGCGCGCATGAAGTGATCTTCTTTTGAAGAATTCTTCATATCATTCTTACAAGTATTGTGCTGCACAAAAGTCCCTAGACATACCCAATCACAAGTTTAATTTAATTCAAGACGTAAGGAGGTGTGGTGCATAGTTATTGGGAATGGTTTAAGGGGATCTTGAAGGAGGCGGGCATAGAGGTAACCGACGAGAATAGGGAGAAGATCGACGAAGTGATTCACGAAGTTCTTAGCCAAACCTCCAAATACGAACGTTGTTCAAGCGACTGGAGGAAAGTAGGCAAACAGATCAAAGCCGACGAGAATGAGAAAAAGAAACTGATTGAAAAGTTGCGATCGGCTCTAGCTTGATTCTCACTCGGTTTATGAAACAAGGCAATGTTCCAAACTAGTCTCAGCTCGGTGAGAATTTAGGAGTTGAAGACCATGGAAAAGGTGTTGCTTTTTGTAGAGAACGGTTTTGAAGATCGAGAATTGATGTATCCTTACTACTGCTTCCAAGAAGCGGGATACAAAGTGGATGTATTGGGACCTAGAGCCAAGGTTACCTACAATGGCGAGCATGGACTCACAATGGACGTGCCCCAGACCGTATGAGAACAAACAATAGGCTGGTCAATTTAGCGAAGGAAGCCTCCCAAAAGGGAAAAGTGATAGCTGCCATCTGCCATGTACACGGATATGAATCTGAAGTTGAGGAAAAGATGACCGTCAAGAAGTTTGTTTATTTAAATGTGATCGGAGACGGAATCCACAACCTCATTGATGGAATGATAATTGCCGCCAGTTTCCTCATAAACATTACAGTGGGACTAGCCGCCACCGTCGCCGTAATCTTTCACGAACTCCCCCAAGAGATAGGAGACTTCGGAGTCTTGGTCTATGGCGGCTTCACACGATACAAAGCTTTATTGTTCAACTTCTTATCTGCGTTAACAGCCGTTGTCGGAGTCCTCATTTCTAATTACTTCTCAATGAAGATAGAGAACTTTGTTGGTTTTCTTATCGCTTTAGCCGCAGGAGGTTTCATTTACCTTGCAGCCTCTGAATTGATTACAGAGATACAAAAGGAAGAGAATATTGGAAAATCCATGATTCAGTTTATCTTGTTCATCCTAGGAATAGTTCTTATTTGGTCTTTGGGAGTTATCTTTTCTGAATAGAGGGAAAGAAAATGAGACTTAAAAACTATTGGAAGAAAAGAGATTTTGAAAAAACAAGGGAACCTAAAGGTAGCGGGGAGGCGCATGGTGGAAATATTTACGTCATTCAAAAACACCAGGCTACGCATCTACATTATGATTTGAGGTTGGAAATGGATGGAGTTTTGAAAAGCTGGGCAGTTCCCAAAACGCCTCCCACAGTAAAGGGCGTAAAAAGACTTGCGGTGCAGGTGGAAGACCACCCGGTTGAATACGCAAATTTTGAAGGAACAATCCCTTAAAGAGCAAAAGAGACCAGTGCCAGACGCCTTAATGTTAACATCGTCCTTCTACTCTTTTCTGTGACCAATCATATAACTAACCCTAACATGAAATCGTGTATGTTATAACTTTATTCTAAATCGTGCCTAAAGAGTTCTTAGACCGGGAAATAGCGAAAAAGAAGTTTTACGCTATATACTCGCGCTTTCCCCCAGCTTTTCTGAGCCACTCGCTTAGGGATCTTATCTCTAACTAAGCTTTTTCAAGGCTTTCTTTTAGAACCGAAACAGTATCTGTGATCCCACTCACATACCTGAAGAGCATTACATTTCACACACATACAAAGCTTACTTTTCAAGGCTGATGACTTTGACTCTAGTGGAGGGGTTGCTAAGCTTCGTCGATGAATCTGTCTGCCTTGGGTATCTCGGGCGATAGCCCCCGTCTCTCTCGTATTTCCTTGATGACTGCCAATGAGACATTCTCCGGCACCCTCTCCCAATGATCGAAGGTGCATTGCCAGAAGGCGCGGCCGGAGGTGGCTGACCGCATCTCGGCGGATAGGCCGAAGGTTTCGGCAACCGGGATATGCCCGTTGATCATGGTTACGGGGCCTTTCTGCTCAGAGGCCACGATTCTGCCCCGTTTACGGGTGATGATGCTAGTAACCTCCCCAACCCATTGTGCAGGAACTGAAACCCCGATCTTGTATATGGGTTCTAAGAGGATGGGATTAGCGGTTAGAAACGAGCCGAGGAAGGCTCTGCGGGTGGCTGGCATGATTTGGGCTGGCCCACGATGCACGGGGTCTTCGTGTAGTTGAGCGTCCATGAGCTTCACCTTCACTCCTCGCATGGGCTCTTCGCAGAGAGGACCGTTTTGACACGCCCACCTGAAGCCTGAGATGATCATATCTCTCGCTTCTCGAAGGTATTGGATGCCCTTTGTTAGGTCGATCAGGACGTTTTTGTGTTCCTCAAGAGCCCAAACGTTTCTCGCTTCCTCGGTTGGCCATTTTGCTTTATCGCGTAATATGGTGCCGATCTGCTTTCGACCCATGTATTCTGTGATCTCGCCGTTTTCGATCATCTCCATGACCGTTTCTTCGAGGGGTTCTACCTGTATCCAGAATCGGTTATGCTTGTTGGGGCTCTTCGCCATGGCTGATACGCCTTGACCAGCAGCGCTCTCCCGATAAACGACGATGGGGCGAGACGTGAGGATTTCGAGTCCCGGCGCGTAATCCTTGAGAAACTTGCAGGCGATTTCGAGATGGAGCTCACCCATTCCACTGAGCAGATACTCGCCCGTTTCCTTGTTTATCGTGCTCACTAGATTGGGGTCCTCAATCGCCAGCCGATGCATGGTGTCCACGAGGCGGGGCAGATCCCTTGGGTGTTTAGGTTCTATCGCGATGGTGACAACTGGTTCGGAAACATACTTTATCCGTTCAAAGGGCATCATCGCATCTCTATGCTCAACATCGACGAGCGTTTCTCCAGCCCTCGCCAGATCCAAGCCGAGCAACGCCGCGATATTTCCAGCGGCTATACGGTCCACCACATCCCTAAAGGCGCCCATGTACATGGAGACCTGCTGAAGCCGATAATCCTTCCTAGCTCCCACCAAGTAGACCTGATCGCCCTCTCGGACTGAACCTGAAAACAGTCGACCCGTGGCGACGAGCCCAGCGTGAGGATCCAACTGCGCCAAGGTGATGCACATAACGGTGGGTCCGTCGTCATCGCAGTTGACCATGGCTTCCCCCATTTCAGAGTCTATGTCCCCTCTCCATATTTTGGGAATCCTATACTTCTGAGCCTCGATGGGGTTCGGGAGATTTTCGACGACCATGTCTAGGATGGCGTTGTGAAGCGGAATCGTTTTTTGGAGCTCTTGCCAGCGCTCCTCATGGTAAGCCTCCACAACGTCACTGAACTTGACCCCCTTCTCTTGGGCGATCTCGACCGTAAAGCCCCAACGATGAAGGGCGGAGCCGAAGGCCACAGTTCCCTGAGAAGGGTCCACCCTCCACTTATGCTTAAACTCCGGCTCTCCGTATAAATCGATGAGGTTGTTGAAGTCGCGAATGATTCGCTCAAGTTTCCTTTGAACCTCGTCTGAGCTGAGCCTCAACTCCCTAATCAACCGGTCAATCTTGTTGATGAATAAAACCGGTTTAACCCTCTCTGCCAGCGCTTGCCTCGTTACGGTTTCCGTTTGAACCATCACTTCCTCAACCGCATCCACGACCACGACGACGCCATCGATGGCCCTCAACGCGCGCGTGACCTTACCCGTGAAGTCCACGTGCCCAGGCGTGTCGATCAGATTGATAACGTAGGGCTTGTCCTTCATTTCGTGCAGTAGGGAGATGTTAGCCGTTTTAATGGTGATGCCCCGCTTCTGCTCCTCCTCAAGGTAGTCCAAGGCTCGAGCCTCCCCCGCAATCTTTGGAGACAG
>Ga0315310_10001782_pt1 | contig 13573 bp, 12 predicted proteins | sample TDP5_MG_FD_203630 | JGI IMG/M metagenome (GOLD analysis project Ga0315310, IMG submission 203630) | Freshwater sediment microbial communities from Lake Towuti, South Sulawesi, Indonesia - TDP5 | ecosystem: Environmental > Aquatic > Freshwater > Lake > Sediment | place: Indonesia: South Sulawesi... | reverse complement strand
TTTTCAACCGCCTTCTGGACGCCCATTCCTCCCCAACGTGGACCCTCATCGTAGATGAACTGGACCTCATGTTTTCCAACTGAAATACCGGCCGTGGCTATTGCGACTCCGGATGCACCGTCCTCAGTGATCACCGTTGTCTCCACTCCTGGGTGTCCCCGCTCAGAGAATACTTCCCGAGCATACACCGACTTTATTTTCGAACCCACTTTCTAATGCTCTCCTAACTCTGCTAGTTTCTTAGATACGACCCATTATTAAAGTTACGCTGAGGTCGCCTAAACTTATGCCTTGTGTTGCTACTATCCCGCTTTTTAGCTTCCACAAGGCTGCAGTAGCATTATGCCTCCTGAGCTCTTCCAAAACATTGACGCCGAGCTCCTCCGCCCTCTTCACAGTTTCACCGTCGACGATTCCTCCGGTTAGGCAAGGGATATCGTCGTATCCTTTCACGAATTGAGTGCCTGGTCCATCTGTTCCATCCGAGTCAACAGCCCCCATCACGATATTTTTACTTCCAGATATCCTTTGAGCCGCTGAGAGGACAAACTCCTGGTTTCGGCCACCTACCCCCTCCTCTTTGCCAACGGTCACGAGGAGTTCGCCGCTTGTGAACAGTGCACAAGGCGGCTCAAACGGTTGACCCGTCTGCTCAATGGTTCTAGCGATGGATGCCACAACCAGACCGGCTTGGCTGGCTTCAGCCTGCAATCTCTCAGCAAGAATTATGGGCCTAAAGCCTAGTTCTTCAGCTTTCTTTTTTGCAGCCGGCACCATTCCTATATGGTTGGGCATAACTCCGAAGATGCGGAAGGACATCTTCTCAAAATCTTTCGCCTTCAAGGTTTCATAGCGAGGATTCGCCGCCTCAAGGTGCCTTCTAACCGAGAGTGGCACCTCATTCCAAGCGTTCCACTTTTTAAGTATAACAACAGCATCTCGAAAGGTTGTGCAGTCGGGAAGTGTATGGAGCCAGAGGTTACGGTTCATAAGTTGGTCATATTCACCCGGGTCGAACGCTATAATGTGGATCATCCTTGCCGGATAGATATAACTGGATATTCTGCCGCCCTTCATCATGTCCAGGTGGTTCCTAATCGGGTTGAGGTCTTGGGTTGGAGCACCACGTTCTATCTGCATTATGTACGTAACGGTCCTCACGTCTTCTATACTCACCCCGGGTACGGGCATGGTTAACAGCGATGAGACGCCGTTGGCCGCTACTGTGAAAACCAAGTCATTCTCTCTGATACTTTTAGTCATTTCTAGGATTTTCTCGCATCCTCTGACACAGTCCTCGTCGGGTACCGGGTGCCCCCCCAAGGTAACTCCTACTCTTTTGAGGATAATGTCGTTACCCTTCTTGTCAATCACATGTCCGCCTGTAAGCCTATCTCCCAGGGTATCCTCGATGGCTTTAGATACCCTCTGACATCCCTTTCCCGCTCCGAAGACGTAGATGTTCCCTACCTTTGAAAGGTCGTAGACTTCATCACCAGTCTTAAATGACCCGCGGGGTTCAAAGCCTTTGTTGCCAACGATCAGTTTTCCTTTATCTAAACGGAGCAGCCTTCTGGTGTTGTTGTATGGATCCGCTGCCTCCAGTCCAGCCTCAAGTATTTCTAGAACAGCTTTCCTTCCACTAACATTCCCGTGGGAAACCAGAACATCCTCATTCTCAATTCTCATGCCTATCTTACACCGTTCTTGTTTACTTTAAGCCTTCTATCGCTTTCTCTCTGATTTTAGATGCGCGTTCAAAGTAGTCTTCTCTGGTTTCTAACTGGAAATCGTGAATTACTTCTTCAACTGTTACGTCTTCGATATTCGACGTCATCATGAAGACTGCTTCTGGTTTTAGAACGTCCAACTCTACATTTCACGTGATTATAGTCTACGTGGAAGACTCCGTAGTCAAGGTTTATGTTTTTGCATATCACTGGAGAGTAAGAACTGGATTTTGCCAAGACCCTTCCAAGCGGATCAACGATCATGCTGTCCTCTCCAGTATAGGCTGAGACCATATAGACGCCGTAGTTGAACGCCCAGATCTTTAACTGTAAACCGCCTGGATACATGGAAGGGATTTTCTTCAGCTGCTTCCACAAACTCCTTGTTAGGCAATCCCAGCATTGGAGAACCCTCAGGGAAACAGACGATGTCAGGCTCATGCGCAGCGGCTTTCTCTAAGAGTTTAACCATCTCCTTGAGGTTCCTCTCAACGGTCTCTTGAACTGTGCCTGCCTTACCCATGCCACTGAAAGATACAGATGCAACACGAACATATCTTACCAAGATTAATCCTCCAGAAAAGGCATTAATAATGTAAGCGAATTTGTTAAAAAGCTTTACAACGATAAGAGGCATCAGAGCGAAAGTGCCCGACGGACACGATGACTATTAAGACTCTTCGTTTCACAAAAACCGGTGATGCTCATCCAAGCCTTAAGGAGGTATCAATCCTTTCAACAGCTTCTTCCGATAAAGGGTAAGATGCCCCCTCTATAACCTCCGTGATCGCCCTAAGAACCTCAACAGGAACATAGTTCTCTGTTGAAGCAGCCAAGATAATCCGATCTCCCGGGATGACGGATTTGAGGAGATCGAATAGATGCCTCCTAACTGCGTCAGGACCGCCGGCGACGTAGACTGAGGAAGGGTAGTTTATCCAAAGAACCTTTTCTTTCCAGAGGGAAAGGGCTTCGCTAACTGGCAGGTCGCCCATAGGCGGCGGTGTGAAGGCTTCGATGACATCAAGCTCGGTCTTCGCGATGGACTCGGCGAGGCTCCTCAGCCTACCGTCCATATGGCTTCCTAAGACTTTGCCCGAAGGATGGAGCACACGTGCAGCTTCGTTGTAGTTTGGAGTGCAGTACCTCTCGAAGAAGCGGGGGCTGACGAGCACGCCGTCGATGTTGTCGCCGTAGTTCACGTAATCTACGGGCGCGTCTATTGCTAAGGGATAGAGTTCTCTGTACTTCTCAACCAAGGTTTGGTATAGGCTCTCAACCTTTTTGCGATGTTTTGTATAGTCAATGTAAAGCCTCGCCTGCCCGACGAAATCGATGGCTATCTTCTGGAAGGGCGAGTACGGAAGGTTCGTTGTCACGATGCCGTCTTCCCCGAGGTAGCCTTGGAAGTCCTTCAGGGCTTCGTAGTAGGGCTTGTAGCGTGTATCCTCAATCATGAACTCCACAATGTCGTAGTCCTCGGGCTTCTTTATCATGCGCCCTTCCTCCTCAGGGCTGATCCTCCAAGGTGTAATACCCCTGAAGTCTCTTCCCATGATTCCCGAGCCCCAGCCCACCCCGACCCTTAAAAGCTCTGATACGCTTCCAAGGGGCGTATGGTAAGTGAATCTAACGACCCTTCTTCCGCCCGTGTATTCCGAGCGTTGGACAACCTCAACGTTTGGTCGCGATTCGATGTAGAAGGGAAGGGAGACGCAGAGGCCCATGCCCCTGTTTCTCACCTCCCGCTCCACGGTTCCTCTAGGAAAGTGTCTCCACCAGTGCATGAATGGTATCTTGTCAACGGGTTCTCGACGAAGTGCCGCTAAAATCCTCTCCCTATTCGACATGCCTTTCAACATCATCATCTCCTCTTACTCGTAGTTAGGGTTTTATAAGAAAAAGCCTTTCGTAAAAGGTTTATATGAATCTTGCGTTCCTTGACCAAGTCAGCTTACTTCTTTGGCTTTCATAAAGATTAAGAGTTGTGTTCGCCTAACTTGTAAAACTTTCCAAGCATCGGTTAACGTCAACTTTCATCTTCCTAGCTGTCTGAACGATTTCATCCCACGTGGCTTGCGGAACCTCTATTCCCTTCTCCAGTCGGATCTCCTTTGTTCTGAGCTCCAGCTCACCTGGAACTAGAACTCCCTTAAAACCTGGAGATGGTTTGGAGTTCCGAACTGCCCTGATAAGGTTACCCATCTCCTCCTTGAACTCGGCAACATCCCGAAAGGCAGATATCTTGATCGCCATCTGGAAGACCCCTTGGCCCCGGTTGCCACCTAGATAGGCTGCTCCCCTGCCTGAGAGGATGCCGGCAGTTATGTCCACAACCATGGCTAGGCCGGTCCCCTTGTATCCAACTGGACCACCGAGAGGCAAGCATGCTCCTCCTCGGAAGTAGTCCTCTGAGTCCGTGGTGGGTTTTCCATCCTTGTCTATGAGGTAGCCTAAGGGCAGTTTTTCGCCCTTGGCGCGGGCGACGGCTATCTTTCCGCCAGCACAGACAGATGTGGATATGTCTAGGACAAAGGGAGGCTCCTTGCCCGCGGGCACAGCCCATCCTATTGGGCTTTGGTTGAAAATGCGTTGTATTCCTCCGAAGGGGGCGACTCCGGGGCCTGCGTTGACTGCGCAGTGGCCTATCATGTCGTGGTCTACAGCCATTAATGCATAGTCGGCCATCCTACCTATGTGGCTGCAGTTAAAGGTTGCGACGATGCCTATGTCGTGTTTATCAGCCTTTGCTATGGCTATGTTCATGGTCTGCTTAGCCACTACTTGACCTAGACCCCAGTTCCCGTTAACGAGGGCGGTCGTCGGCGTCTCCTTCACAACCTCGATTCTGGCTTCAGGTTTAATTTTTCCCTTAAGTATACCATCCACGTAGCCAGGTATTCTGAGCACCCCATGGGAGTCGTGTCCAACAAGGTTCGACTCAACTAAAAGATCCATTACTTGTTCAGCCTCGGAGCGGGGCACTCCGGCACCCTCAAAGACAGCGACACCCAAACGGTACAGTTGTTGTGCCGTGAAGATTGGCATATTGATTCCTTCCTTTTCCCGTGTCATTAAGTATGTGAAAGTATTTAAAGAGTTGTTTAGTAATTGAAGGAACTTGGTTGGTGTTCCACGTTGAATAAGAGGTCCAGAGTTGTCATAACTACAAAGATTCACGAGGACGGTATAAAGTTGCTGGAACAAGAAGCCGAGATCGTTTTTCCTGGTAAGCCTTTGAATCTTCTCACAACTAAAGATTTCATTGAGATTGGGAAAAACTCAGACGGCATGATAGTCGTCACCAATGTGGAGAAGATCACTAGAGAGGTCATCGAAGGTCTACCTAAGCTCAGAATTATTGCTAGACATGGCGTAGGCTATGATAATGTAGATGTAAAAGCGGCTTCGGAAATGGGGATTTATGTTACTACGGCGCCTGTTCTAGACGAAACCGTCGCAGACCAAGCACTTGCCCTACTGCTTTGTTTGGCTAGAAACATATGTAAAGGACACAATTATGTGATGTCCAAGGAGTGGAAGGTTAGAGATCCATACAAATTCATGGGCACCGACGTCTGGGGCAAGACTGCCGGCATCATCGGCCTGGGAAGAATAGGAACCAGAATTGCTGAAAGAGCAAGAGGATTTAAAATGAAGATACTTTACTACGATATAATGAGAAAGACAGATCTAGAAAGCCAATTAGGGGTCGAACACAAGCCATTGAGTGAGCTGTTCAAGGAATCTGACATCATTTTCATCGCGTCTCCGTTGACGAATGAGACTCGTGGCATGATTGGTGAAAAAGAGTTCGCACTGATGAAACGCTCAGCACTTCTAATAAACGTTGCAAGGGGGCCGATAGTCAATCACGATGCCTTGGTTAGAGCCCTCCGTGAAAGGCAGATAGCCGGTGCAGGTCTAGACGTATTTGACCGAGAGCCTGTTCCACTTGACGAACCATTATTAATTTTAGATAACGTCGTATTAACACCCCATTTAGCCGGAAACACAATTGAATGCCGTAGACGTATGGCTATAGCGGTTGGTGAAGAAGTCCTAAGAGTGCTCCATGGAGAAAAGCCGAAATACGCTGTCAATCCAGAGATTAAAGTTATAAGAAGTTGACATCTAAACTATTTATTCCAATATGCAATCTTTCGTTGAGGTGTGCTGATTGAAGAACAGATTGAAGGAGATGTTGAGACATGGCGAAGTTGCCTTGGGAATCACAGTAACCATCGGTCATCCCGATATCACGGATATACTCGGAAAGGTTGGTTTTGATTTTATAAACTTTGATACGCAGCATACGCCAATGAGTATAGAAACTGTGCAAAACATGATGCAGGCTATGAGCTACTCTCAGACAACTCCCATCGTACGTGTCCAATGGAATGACTTCGCAATGATTAACCGGGCTCTAGACATAGGGGCTCACGGCATAATCGTCCCCTTCGTCAACGCCAAAGAAGACGCAGTTAAAGCGCTCCAGTACGCTACCTTTCCGCCTAAAGGCATGAGGAGCTATGGACCTCGCAGGGCCGCCATGAGGGATCCGGAGTACATGGCTACAGCGGATGAGGAGATTCTCGTCATCCCCCAAATAGAGACGAAAGAGGCATTAAATAGCATAGAGAGCATCCTCTCCGTCGACGGAATCAAAGCCTTCTTTGTAGGTCCATACGACCTATCTCGGTCGCTCGGAGTCTTCACCCAATGGAAGCACCCAACCTTCGAGAAGGCTTTAGGGAAGGTTCTTGAGGCTGCGGAGAGGAGCGACACGGTGCCTGGAATGCTCGCACCTATAGAAGACGCTGAGAAGACCATAGAACGTGGCTTCAGACTGGTCAACCTCGGTGGAGATGTTGGCTTCCTAACGCAGGCTGTTACTTCAGTGCTTCAAAAGGCAAGAACCGCCAAGGCTAGGCAATAAAGATAAACTTTTACAACCCCCACTTTTTTCTGCTATCTCTTTGTTGGTTATATAATTTCTTGAGACATGGCAACTCAAGGTGGAATTATTGACCAGTCAATCCGGGGTCGTCGTGTTCGGGGACAATTTATCAGTGAGGTATGTTACACCTTGCTTCCTTCTCATCTTTAATGCCGCAAAACTTTGGCATGCACTTGAGGTTGAAAGTTAGAGCTCAGTCAGCAGCTTTTCAACTTTTTCAATGAATTGTTTAACCGCGTCAGCGCTCGCTTTTACGGCTTCGGGTGTCATAGCGTTTTCGTAGAAGTTTTGGTGCAAGTAATTTGCTGTGGCGAAGAGTTTGAGGATTTCGGAGTCTCTCAGCTCAGAGCTCAGCTTTGTTGTAAAGCTCCATAAGTCAGCGTGGGTTTTTAATTCTAGTCCTCTATGGGCTGCTACGGCTTTGAGGATTTCCGCCGAGGCTCCCCAAAGCTTCTCACTGGCTTGCGTTGAATCGCCTTTAACTAGAAGGGTCTCTCCATCTTCGAGGTATTTGTGGCTCGAATTCAAGTAATGCTTAGCCCTTTCCACGATCATTCACTGCTTTTCTCATCTCTAAACTTTCATATAAATGGAAGCTGCGTGGTTTTTCAGAGAATTAGAGGGGATCGAACTGATTCTAGCATACGAAAGGACTTGTTGTGCGAGGTCGCTTTAGAAAGATTGAAACTAGGATGATTATTTTTTAGGAAAAACATATTCTGCATTGAAAAGTATGCTATGAGTTAGCTAAAATAAGTTTTGATGGCTGTTCTTATGGTGCCAGTTATGTTCTTTCTGAGGAAAAACGGATAAGCAAATCTTCTCTTCACGTTTTCTATCTCTTCACCTAGGATTTCAATTTTGTTAACATCGATCTCGCCTGAGCCGCTTTTGTAGGCTTTCCAAAGTACCTCGAGGGCGTAGGGATTGATCCCCATGACGTTACAGCAGACAGCATCCACAGTGATGGGGTTGAATCCTGAGACGACTAGGTTGAGTTGGACGGGCGTACCCCAAACTGGTCCAAGCCCCTCCATGGCAACAATTCCATCCACGATGATCATGTCCTGAGGCAGAGTTTTATTGATATAGAGGAGCACGTCGACAAGCCTTTCGTGGAACCTTATCTTCTTCTTGTCAGCCAAGACTCCGAACATGTTCTTCATGGCGATGCTGATAACAGTGTTCTCGGTATTGCAGGTTTTCATCTTAGGTACGTTAATTAGGTAGTCGGCTTCGAGAACAGCCTTAGGAATCCTCACGGTTAGGTCTGAGACTCTGTGCTCCTCATACTCCTCTATGCTGAGGTTTAGGAACTCGGCTCCGCAATCCTCGATCACATCTAGTATGCCAGTTTTTTTCACTCTTTCGTCGGCGGTGCCTGAAATGTTATCCGACTCTACCACAAGAATGCTCTTCGTCTTCTGGTTCATCATCTTTAATACGGATTCGAGAACTCTGGGATCGGTAATCATCATATTCTGAGTATTCTTAGTAAAACAGACATTCGGCTTAACAACAACCCTAGCATCCTCCTTGATCTTCAAGCCGCCGAGAAGCGACACAGACTTTCTAACAGCTTCCTCAACATTATCTCCTACACGAACCAGGGAAACCTTGCATCTTTCGGTTGGTAATTCGGGTCTCTCATCGAATACGCTCAAAACATCCCCAAGAGCTCTAACGAGGTCGAAACCGCTCTCAACAGTGACCCTCGGCTCCACGGTTCCGTTAACCAGATCGATAAAATGTTTATGCTCATTAAGGTAGGATGGGTGACGACCCCTAAAAACATCGAGATACTGACGTACCTGTCTACCCATCTGAATCGACTCCTTTTCACCGTCTTTAACAACCATAGCATTATATGGCCTCCTAAGAAGATCCATGGAAATACAGCCGTATTCGCCGATCAGATCGAACTTTAAAGTTGGGACGAATCCAGACCATGCCGCAGAAAGATCCGCTTTAACTCCGCCTTGTAGCTCAGTTTGAACATTCACGTCTTGAACTATTGTGCGATGTCTTGAACGTGGCTTAACCGAGACAATCTTAACGGAGGGACCAACCATGTCTTGGGAAAGATATATGAGATGTGGGAGCAGGTCCTCGATTACACCTCCCTTAGCCTGGGTGCGAAAGTCCGTTTTAGCCTTATAAAAGTAGAGGTTTGAAATAGAACATCCGATTATCCCCTTTATTTTCCCTATCCTTCCATCTCTCATTATCTCGAGGGCGCGGTTGAAACAAGGCGTAAAGACGAAGTTATGAGCCGGCATCAAGATCGGAGAATGCGAAACCTTTTTTTGCCTCTGTAGAACCTTTCTGATCGCTTCTACCTCTCCAAGCGACGTGGCAAGCGGTTTCTCGCACAATGCATGTTTTTCGTATTCAAGAGAATTTACAACCATTTCGGCGTGAAGGCTTGGAGGCGACAGAATCCAGACAGCGTCGATATCGGATTCTTTCAGCAAACTATTGTATTCAGTATGGATTGAGGCGTCCTCTAGGTTGAATCTTTCGGCTAACGTTTCTGCCCGTTCCCTGTTGATGTCGGCTAAAGCCTTAATCCTGAGGTTGGAGAGCGACTTCACGGCTGGAAGGTGACAGGTCTCCGCTACGGTTCCGCAGCCGATGATGCCGACGTTCACTTCGTCCAAATTAGACGCCTTTCAGACGTTTATGCGACGATCTAATCTTTAACGTTATCTATGAGTAAGCCTTATTTATCAGCCTTAGGAAAGCAATAGACTCCTAAATAACGCGTTTATCATGCGATGTGTTGTTCTTCATTATCTTAGCCTAGGAGAACTGGTATCCCCGAGAATCCTCGTCCATGAAATGAAGGCGATATGCAAAGAGGAGAGTGGTTCTTATCCGCACAGGGAAGACGGATAAGGGTGCGCCATTACCTCGTCATACGTGCTTATATACATTATGCCAATTATATTTTTTGGTAGGCAATGTGGTGTGAGTCGTGGCAGAGCGCTACTTGAACCTTCACACGAAGTACTTGGAGGAGGCTGATGCCCTCATCCTTAAGGGTGACTATGTTCAGGCGAGTGAGAATCTCTGGGGTGCGGCGGCTGAAATCGTTAAGGCTGTCGGAGCTTTAAGGGGGATTGAACTGAAAACCTACGGTGACCTCTTCCAATACGTTGCAAAGTTGAGAGACGAGTTAAAGGATCCTGAGCTCAGCAGATTGTTCCACGTTGTCAATAGCCTACACCAAAACTTTTATGAAGGCAATCAGCCCCCAAGCTTTGTCACAGATGGCGCGAAAAGAGAGACGAGGCTTCACACATCACTTATCACAAGACAAAATAGTCAAATGATCGAACGCATAAAGTTTAAGAAGTTTCAACTTCTTAATTACATCAGTTGTGGTGTTAGATTTTTATTGCTACCTTTTTGACCAAGGATTTTTATCCACTCGTTGATGCTGGAACTGGCTTTTGCATTTTGGCTTTTTCTTGTTCTGCTATTTGTAGGGAGAGTTGTCTTTCGTACTCAATGAGCATTCTGACGATTGGGTTGTCCATATTGACCTTGTACAGGGTGGCACGCCCAATTTTTCTTGATGCAGTAACTAAGCCGAGCTCCTCTAAATCCTTGACAAAAGGATTACCAGCGAGCTCTTCTCAAATAATTGTTTATTTTGCAGTTTGTGTTTATTACACAGTGGGATGATACATGGGCGTTGTGTACAAGCCTGAGGATATTCTGAAGGGAAGGAAAGGAATTATTGAGAAGGGACTCCGAGATGTGAGCCCGGGCGTAAGAGATAACGTTCTAAGAATCCTCGAAGCGTGGGAAGGTAAGCCTTCCGAGGACAGACTTGCAGAATTGATAGGGAAAGAGAGAACGAAACGCATCATAAAATCGTTAAAGCAATAGCCACTGTTCACGTTGGACGGAAGAACAAAAAACATCGCGGCCAGAGTATTCCGCAAACTTGAACCTGAAGACTTCCGAGTACCGCGGGTCATCGAGGCAGACATGGGACGCCACAGATATGTCCCAGAAAAAGAATTACCAAAACTAGCCAAGCTGAACTCTAGAGAACTAGACTTCCGTCTGCCTTGAATAAGCAAATTTGGGTTTGGTAGAACGATTGGGAGATCTTTATACTGGATACGTCCTTCTACGCATCTGGCTACGACTGTTGCGCAATTAACACCTTAGTGAAGACTGGCGTGCTCGAAGCTTTTGGCAAACCTCTCGGAGTCGGGAAAGAATCAGGTATTTACGACGCTCTCACATCCAAAGGCAAACAGCTCCCCGTCAAGTTTCATCGTTTAGGTGGGTTCTCGAAACTGTTCAGTGACAAGCTTAAATATCACTGTTGATATTGTTCTTGATCTCAATGGTGATAAGACTTGCATCATAGGCGACATTGGATCAAGCATACGGCTATGGTTCCGAAGGGATTCATAAGGTACCATGTTCTTGAGTTTCTAGGTGAGAAACCCATGTCAGGCTCAGAAATAATGAGTGAGATTGAAAATAGAACGAATGGTCGTTGGAAACCAAGCCCGGGCTCAATATATCCACTCTTAGCATGGCTGCAGGACGAGGGCTATGTGAAGGAATCGCTAACCGAGGAAACTGGAATCAAACGCTACGAGCTTACAGACACTGGCAAAGCTCTTCTAGAAGAGCAAAGGAAGATAGGGATGAACTTTAGAAAAGAAGCGAAATTTTTTCCCCCACCATTCTTGGGAGCATTGTGGTTCCGCATTCCGCCTGAAAAAACTGCTGAGATCCGAGAATCCGTAAGAAGATTTATCACGGCATTTTTCGAACTGGGAAGCAGCCTAGAAGAAAAGTTTTCGGACCAAGCCATAGAAGAGACACGGAAAATTCTGAATGAGACCGCGGAGAAACTTGAAGAAATAAATAGAAAGATGAAGAGAGAGGATGATGAATAAAAGTCACAGAATGAGTTGCTTGGCGAACATAGCTACTTGCTTCATGATCGTTCTAGCATTCTTTATCTCAGTCTTCTCTGTGTACTTGTCTGATCAACTTACGGCTACCGTTTCTGGTAGGGTAGGGCTGCAAGTTTAATACACACGAATGCAAAATGTGAGCTTCAATAAAGATCGTGAAAATGGGCAAGCAGAAGGACGATGATTGAGACGAACCCCATTACAAGACTAATATCTTATGCAAGACCTTACTTGCGGAAGAGCATTTTGGCAGTCCTGATGCTTTTCCTAGTTGTTATTATGGAGCTCTTCATCCCACAGTTAATACAACGCATCATAGACCAAGGAATTGCGCAAAAGGACATGACTGTGATCGTCAACACCTCCATACTGCTCATTGGGGTGGCCATCATAGAAGCTTTGTTTTCAATTGGGAATACATTGCTGTCGCTGAGGGTGGCGCAGAGTTACGCTGCGGACATACGAAGCGCCCTGTTTCACAAAGTTCAGAGTTTCTCCTTTAGCAACATGGATCAGTTCACGACGGGTCAGCTTATGGTGCGCCTGACGAGCGATGTGAACATGATGCAGATGCTTGTCATTCTCTCCCTGCGACTTCTCATACGCGCCCCGCTAACTATGGCTGGAAGCGTCTTCTTCATGATCATGAGCAGCAGGGAGTTGGCCATGATAATGTTAGTAATGCTTCCGGCCACATCGATCGTGGTGGGGGTCTTTGCGGCAAAAGCGCTGCCCCTTTTTAGTCTGGTGCAGAAAAAGCTTGACAAGTTGAACCAAGTCCTGCAGGAGAACTTGGCTGGTGTGCGCATAGTCAAAGCCTTTGTACGCGCCGAACATGAGAGCAAGCGGTTTGACTTGGCCAACACAGACCTTATGAGTAACAACATCAAAGTCATGCAACTCCTCTCTATCTTGGCGCCTGCAACATTTCTGGTCCTCAACATCGGAACGGTCAGCATCCTCTGGTTCGGCGGTTTACAGGTCATCGCAGGCACCTTCACAGTCGGAGAGGTTCTGGCCTTCATAAACTACATGCTCATGACCATGTTCCCATTGATGATGCTGACGATGATGGCAGGCCAGATCTCTGCAGCAGAGGCCTCAGCGCAGCGCATCGTCGAAGTTCTCGATACAGAGATCGAAGTAAAGAACAATTCTGAGGCGGCACCCCTGCCAAGTAAGTCTGGCAGAGTAGCCTTTGAGAACGTCTCCTTCAGCTACAATAGGAATATCTCAGAGTCGGTTCTTAAAAACATCAATCTAGTGACAGAAGCCGGACAGACGGTGGCGATTCTAGGCGCTACGGGCTCCGGCAAATCCAGTCTCATTCATCTTATCTCTCGATTCTACGATGTGACGGAGGGAAGAGTGACATTTGACGGCGTGGACGTACGCGACATACTTCTGGAGTCACTTCGGGCTCAGGTTGGTATCGCACTGCAGGAGTCTGTACTTTTCAGCGGCACCATAAGGGACAACATCCGTTACGGGCGGCCTGATGCAAAAAAGGAAGAAGTTATATCTGCGGCCAAGATTGCACAAGCTCACGACTTCATCATGGCTCTTCCCGACGGATATGACACGCTTGTCGGGCAGAGGGGTGTCAACCTCTCCGGCGGCGAGAAGCAGAGGATCGCTATAGCACGAGCCCTTCTGGTTCAGCCGCGTGTCCTCATCTTGGATGACAGTACCAGCTCAGTAGATGTGGAGACCGAGATCAAGTTACAGAACGCGCTTGATGACTTCATGAGGGGCAGGACAACCTTCATCGTGGCACAGCGGATTAGCACGGTGCTGAAGGCAGATAAAATCATCGTGCTGGAGAAAGGGCAGATCGTTGCAGAAGGCACTCATACAGAGCTAGTGGCTTCCAGCCCCATCTACAGAGAGATATACGACTCGCAGCTCGGGAACGGAGGTGCAACAGAATG
>Ga0315310_10001778_pt1 | contig 13591 bp, 29 predicted proteins | sample TDP5_MG_FD_203630 | JGI IMG/M metagenome (GOLD analysis project Ga0315310, IMG submission 203630) | Freshwater sediment microbial communities from Lake Towuti, South Sulawesi, Indonesia - TDP5 | ecosystem: Environmental > Aquatic > Freshwater > Lake > Sediment | place: Indonesia: South Sulawesi... | reverse complement strand
AATTTCAATGGGGGGAGTCACCTCTTCGGCGATCTTCTCAGCCTTTATAGGTGGAAGAGGTCCCTCTTTCTTTAGTCGTTTGATGTAGTCGACGGCGATCCCGTAGCAGCCGACGCATATGTTGACTCCGACCACTTTTCTGATCGGGAATTCCTCTTCGCAGATGTGACATTGAACTGTGGGGACCGGCTTCGGCGGTGGCGGTTCTCTTCCAGGCTTCGCCTCTTCTCTCTTCTGGAGGATCTCCAGAGTGTCGTCGACGACGTCCTTCAGATCTTTCGCGCTCAGGCGATAGGTGAACACCTGGCCGAGTAGCCTCAACTGTACGTCTTTGTTCTGGACTCTTGCGATCTCGTAGGCGTGGCTCACGGAGATCTCTTCCCTGTCGAGGGCTTCCAGGACCTCTCGGGTGGCCGTGGCAGTCTGTAACAGCCTTTCGATGTAGTCTCTTTTCATGCCTGTCTTTGTCTCGATCTCCTCGATCGTGGCGTTGAACTTCTTTTCGAGGAACCCGACGACTTTGACCATCTCAGAGGCTTTGGTGGTCCCGCGGAGTCGGTTGAGGTACAGGTTCTTAAACATGACATCTTTTAGATCTCCCTCCCTCATGGCGCACCGGATCTTCGGGATGTTCTGGAGTTTAGCCTCTCCCAGGCGGTGCAGCCCGTCGACGAGCCAATGGACCTTACCGTCGAAAACGACTATGATGTCCTCCTGGATCCCGTCTGCTGCAATCGAAGCCCTAAACATCTCGAGGAGTTCCGGATCCCACACAGACGTTATTCTGACGTCTGGGATCTGGATCTCTGAGGGCTTCAACCAGATGGTCTTAGCCTTTGCCGACACGGTGCTCCCTCCTCCATTCTTTGATCGCGGCAGCCATGATCTCTTTTTTGTTGTGGGCTATGTAGTAGTTCCAGGCGGTTTCTTTGTCGATCGCACAGTCGGCCGAGCATGTATCTGAGGGCGCTCGGTCCCGTGGGATCTCCCTGTCACACATGACACACTTACTCATCTGGCTCAGGCTCCACCGTTATCTCTACGCACTCCTCATCTAAATCTGGCGTCTCTTTTAGGACCTTTATTTCCAGGATCTTGACAAACTCTATGAGTAGGTTGTCTCGGATGTCGTGGCGTGTGATCCTATATGTGATTTTCGCTGTTCTCATTCGCTCTCCTCCATTCTTCTGATTAGTTTCTTTCGTCTCTCTCTCTCGCGGACCGCTTCAGGGGTCCAATACTTATCTCGGTCCTCCCAGGCTTCCCCTATGAAGTCTGGGGCTTCTACGACGATTCTAACCCCGCTCTTCTTAGCTGCTTCCTCGACCCAGTCGACTTTAGCCGGTATCAGCAGGATCATATTGACAGAAAGGTGTCGAAACTCCGTGAGTTCCGGCGTGGTCGGGATCAGGTCGCGGTACACCGGCAGCTTAGAAAGCCCGTCCATGTACTTCTGAATCTTCGCCTCAACCAAAATGATTTTTGTTTCATCTATGACTAGGGCGTCGACTTCTGGTCTCCATGGGCGATACACCTGTGCGGCTTTGCCTGGCCCATGCAGATCTTTCAGGGCCTCGGGTACGGGGCCGAGAGGACACCGGAGTCGAACCTGAGCCCGTGGATACGTCTTTGCGACGTACCAACTCACCCAGCGGGGCTCGAGTTCTCTTCTCAAGCGTGTGTACACGCTCCATAACCTCTTGAGATAGTTCGTACTTAACGCTTATAGCGTTTACTTACCCTTCATATCTCGGAGGAAAAATCTTGCCGAAACCAACTGTTCCAACGTCTGACGAAGTCGCCAAGAAATGGAAGGAAGAGACCCCTAGACGTGCCAGTTACTACGAGAAGAACACTCCGCCAGCCGCCGACGCGTGGGAGACTAACGCTTCCGCCGCCGCCTCAACCTTCAAGTCCGCCGTTCAAGCCGCCGACATCGACAAGCGGTTCAAGGGCGGGATCAAGAAGGTCGGTGCGGCCAAGTTCCAGAGAAAGGTCAAAGACGTGGGTGTCGCTCGCTTCGGTCCAGGAGTCGAGGCTGCTGAGGCTGATATGAAGTCGGGTGTCGAGCCCATGCTGTCTGTGATCGCCGCGACCGAGATCTCTGAGAGAAAGCCTCGAGGAGATCCTAGCAACTACGCCCGTGTCAAGGAGATCGGCGACGCTCTTCATAAGAAACGATTAGCCCTGCTCGCCGCCTCGCCCGCTGCATAGCCCTCCTCTCTCTGAGGTGTTCATGTGCATTTCAGACAAGATCGTAAATGGAAAGCCGAAACCATAACTCAGTCTGCAACATTTAGCGAGGCCCTACCCTCCGACGGGATCCTAGACTCTATCCTCGTGACGGTGAGGATCTACAACAACTCAGCCGCGTACGACGTCATTAAACAGCACATCTGGGACCACATCACCAAGATCGTAGTCAAAGCCGACGGTGTACAATCCTTCAAAGACATCTGGGGCCAGACGTGTCTCGCTGAGTACGGGGTTGAGTACGGGCGCCTACCGCCTGGCTATATCGACGTGATGTCAAGCAACTATCAAACCCTCGTCTTCCCAATTCTCTTCGGGAGAAGGTGGAAAGACGGAGCCCTCGGCCTAGATCTCAGTCAGTACGGTGAGACCAGGCTCGAGATCACCAACGACTGGGTCACCGCCGAACTCCAGGCTGCTAACAACATCTGGTACGACATAGACCTCTGGTTCCTCGAAGACGCTCCCAAACCGACTCACTTCATCGGAACAAGCCAGATCAGCACCCACACGTGGACCGGAAACAGCCAGGAAAAGACCTTCAAGGTCCCGACTAAGTATCCGGTGCGAAGGATCTTCTTGGGGTGTGAGTCGTTCAGATCTGCAGCGACCGACGTTCAATCTAACAAGGCCTGGCGAAACCTCGAGACTCTGAAGTACACTTACAAGAGCGGCAGCATCGTGCTCATTGACAGGGATGATCTCTACAGGACCGACCAAGACGCTCTCTGGGGCTTCCCAGACATGGTTGAGGTGTTGCTTAACGCTGAACCGAGAACCGGCTACACACTCGACCTGGGCTTGTGTAGGCCCCTAGTGTTCATAGCCACTCCCTCATACAGTGGAGATCCTGGATCCGACATACCCCTCGTGGTCGACCAACGCATGGAAAGGGTCCTCAAATGGAGACGAGCATCCTCTGGGTACCAGGCCAGAGTATTCGCTAAGGGCTGCGGAGTCATGGATCACTTCTGCCTACACGAAGACAAGCCTGACGATCCCTCGGGATACTTAGATCCCAGCGCCAAAGCCGACGTCGAGGTCCTGGTCGGAAACGCCGCGAGCGGAGGATCCAGCGGGATCATCCGATTCATAACTCAGCACCTGCGGGCTAACGCTACATAGGCGACTTCTAAAGGTGAGTGAACTCTTGCCGAGAGGAAGGCAAAGCCGACAGCGACTACGTCTCAAATCCCCCATTTTTTTAACTAGAACAAACTTGTAGGAGTTGATGTTATGGGTAAGAGAAAATTATACGACGAGACTCTGAGAAAGGATGTAACTAACACCACAGCCGAGTACGTCGAGGGCAGAGTCGTTGAACCCGGCTGGATCCTCTACGTCACTCATGCAGCCCTGGAAGACGCAAACACAGCCCCAACTACAATCTCCTTTGGGAAAAAGGTTGGCGATCGCTTTGAGGCCCTAGAAGAGAAGCCTTCACCTGCGGTTGGGATCAGGTATCACACCGAGAAGACGCATCACTTCATAGCCGGTGAAAGGCCCTGCTGGAGAGTGGAAGGGGCCACAGCCGCCGACGTCCTTCGCGGTCACATGGAAGGCTACTACGAGGAGGTTTAGCCAAGGATGCCACATCTAGGAGAGTTCACGAAAGAGGCTGCTATCGCTGAACAATTCGCCCGAATCAAAACCGGGGAGTACACTGGTGACGGAACCACGAGCCACGCCATAACCGGCATCGGGTTTAGACCCAAGTACGTGCGAATCTGGCCTTTCCTCAGCGACGGTGAAGCCATAGCGATCCATGAGACCACCGACAATTTTGAGGGCGGAATTTCGAGAGCGGTGGAGATCATTTCTATAGGCGGGGTCATTGTTCGCCACAACCGGATCATATCCCTAGATGCTGACGGGTTCACGGTGAGCGACGCCGGCGCCAACATCTGGCCCAACGCCAACGGAGTGCTCTACAGTTACTTGGCGTTGGGATGATCGGGGCCTAATCAATGGGCTACACTTGGGACATCACGATCCCGGCTGACACCGAAGAGTCGGATCCTGTAGTACAGAGGCTCGAGCTGCACCCTGGAATAGTGACTCGGATCGGTGTCAAGTTTCCCGCTGGCTGCCACGGGCTCGTGAAGGTCCGGCTCACCCGAGGCGGAGTCTTCCAGGTCTTCCCTCTCAGCGCCGATGAGTGGGTGACCGGAGACGACGAGGAAGTGGTGTACACCTACTTCTACGATCTAACAGACAGGCCTATCTCCCTCGAGTTCGTCGGAATCTCTCCAGGCACCACCTACGCCCACACGGTCACGGTGAGGATCACGGTTCTCCCGAAAGCCGTGGCCAGCATGATGCCTTTGATCGAGATCTTGACGAAGGCCCTTCAACGCATGGGGTTGGTGAGATAAGGTGGGTGGAGATCTCCCAGACTACACTCGGATGATCGCGGTGAACGTCGACATCCCAGAGGTTGAGGTTGGCCCTGTCAACGTCGGGATCTACTACTCTGCTCCGGCTGATCTTCCAGACGAAACCAGGACCCCTGTTCTCACAGACGTCAAGGGCCGCCTAGTTGTGGTTCAACTTGAAAAGGATCGTACTGTTGAGACAGCAGCCGGAAAGTTTGTCAGAGTGAAGGGCTACGCCACCGACGTGGTTCCGGTTTCACTCACCGACCAGGAGATCATTCCCCGGCCTAAAGGTGGGATCCTGGAGAAAGGGAGCGCGACGACGACCGACACATACGCAACGGTGGCCAGCGTCACGGTGACAATCGGAAAACAGTTTCAACTCGCCAAGATTATAGTGAGCTGCCCTGAAGACGTGATGTATCAACTGGTCTGGGATGGATCCGCGATAAGCGCCGAGGTGTATGTGAGTGGGAAGATCCCTTTTACTGACTGGTTCCCATGGGACTACTACGAAATGATCGGTGACGGCACTAAAACGTTTGAGATCCAGGTTAAATATCCTTCCGGCGGCACCGCCGGGACCTGTCACGCTGAGATCGTAGGTGAAGAAGAATGAGTAAACGTATCGGGCTCCGACACATAAGTACCGTGTTCAGAAAGGGAGTGGTCCCTCCAGAGACCGAGTTAACCCTGCTCCATACAGAAGAGTGGAACTTTGGTCCCCCCTCAGTTATTCCTCTCCAACACAGCGAAGAGTGGAACTATCCTGACCCGCCGACTTTGACTCTTCAGCATTCGGAGGCCTGGAGTAGTTGATATATGGCAACCCGTTTCAAGAGAAACTCAGAGAGTTAGATTTAGCCCTGAGAAAGAGCATGGTAGGCATGCTCCCGCCTCACCACAGTAGCGGCGACTGGGATTTTGAGACTACATCCTGGGAGTTAAACTCCACCTACTACGTCAGCTCTCCCTCCAGCATGCACTTTTTATCGACTACAAACAACACGAAAGTTAAGACAACCGTGGTCCCTATCGCAAACGTGAAGGAGGGCCGAGTCATAACACAGGTACGCTGTACTATTCTGAACGCTCGGACCTTTATTGTTTTCAGGTGGCAGGACGCCGACAACTTCTACGCCTGGGAAGTCTGTTCTGGGAACACCTATGCGAACCAGATTTGGAGACGAAAGGCCGCCGTGAACACATCAATTAAGAGTACAAAAACTGCTTACCTTCCCGCCGCCACATGGACCAATCTGAGGTTAACCTGGTGGAACGACTATGTTGGGCTTGTTGTTAGGACCGAGTATTGGAACGGCAGCGCCTGGGCGAATGTGATAGGTGACGCCTACGACTCTGAGAACAATTGGAAAGCCATCGGTGGCCGAATCGGATTGGGCTATTTTGGCATTACCCCCTCCCACGGGACCTACTGGTACTATGACGACACGCTGATCTATGGGATTCCTCCCTAACCTGCCGACAAGCCCGAAAAGTCTTATTTGCGACGTGCTCTCTTATCATACAAAGTGATGAAAGTATGAAGTTGAACATCAACCCGTTCAACATGGGGAATCCCATGACTATGAAGGACGCCGCCGTCGTCGCCACAGTCGCCGCCCTCTGCATCTGGATCCTAAACTTCTTCGCCGGCGCCGAGTGGGTGATCATAGTCGCTGATCCCGCAGCCTGGATCTTCGTAGCCGTGAAGACGTACATAGTCTCCTGGGCTGGGACCTTCGTCACGTTGGCTGGGCTCGAGCAGTTAGTAAGCCGAGGGAAAGAACATGAGTGAGAAACGGGCGCCGACCATTCCTCAGTTGCCAGGTCGAGAAGAGAGTCAAGCAGTCCTCGCCGCGATCTTAGCCGCCCAGAAAGGAGACGACAAACTCGCCGGTGACATCCTCAGGCACCTCGCCGACACAGTTCTCAAAGACTTCCTTCCAAAGGAGCTGAAGCCAGGTGGCCAAGAAACCTGAGGAGTTAGAAGTCAAGATCCTCGAAGTGCGGCCTGTACCCATACCCACCGCCGAGGGTAAAGAAGCCGTCGAGATGTGGATCACCTACACCCATGGTGATCTCCCGCCGCGACTCATCCGGATCCCGAAAGAGAAGGACACTCCTGAGGAGCGAAAGAAGCGAATTCGAGAGGACCTGGAAAAAGCCGCGAAGTTCAAGCCGGAGATCCTGAAGGTCTAACCTTTGGCTGGTTGGCCCTGGCCTCTCGACGGTGTTCAAGCCTGGTTTGAGAGTCTCTGGGATCACATCACCGACGCCGCGTCTGCTGCTGTTAGTGTAGTCTCTACATGGATCAATAACGCGGTCGACCTGCTCCACGGAATCTTTAGCGGAATCGCCGACTGGCTTATGAGAGAAACCCGTGGTATGGGAAATTGGCTCCGAGACGTGATCCTGAACTCGGCTACGACTCTCACGTCGACACTCACGTCGATAGGATCCTCTCTGCAAACCGGCATCTCAAATCTAGGCTCAGCGATCGCCTCGGGTCTTTCAGATCTGAAGGTGTCAATATCCTCGATCGCCACCGACGTCGGAGCCTTCGTTCAGACCAGCATCACTAACGGCCTGAATTTTCTCGGCGAGAAGATCTCAGAGATAGGATCCTCTCTGCAAGCCAGGATCTCTGAGGGTGTGACCGGCCTTAAAGAGGTCCTAACGTCTGGAGTGGAAACGATCGGATCACAGCTCTCTATCACAGGGACCTGGATCGTCGAGAGTGTCGGTCATGCCTTCGACGGTGCAGCCACAGCGATCGGTGACACTCTGGGATCCATCTTTAAAGGGCCTCTCGAGGCTCTGAGTACCGGCTTCGGTAAGTTCCTGGGCGTCTTTGGATTTCTTGACATCACCGACGTAGCCTCTAGGACCCTCGTGATCTTAGCCGAGGTCCAATCGACTCATACAACTTTTCTAGGGCTACACAGTCCTATGGAACCCGCAGAAGGCGCCGCCCTGGCTATGGAGTACGCTTCTAAGCAGAGAGATTATTGGTATCAGATGTACTTGACAAACCTCTTTGTCGAGGGTGCCTCCCTCGGCCAGATCGACGGTCCGACGACTATGTTGTTCCAGGAGCCCCAGGTCGCGGCTGCTCTGGGCTTGGCCAAAGAGTGGTACTCTCTCCCGTATGAGGTAGGGGTTACGATTCGAGCCCGACAGCATTGGCTCAGGATCCACACGCCCATGATCCCGCCGGCTCAGGACCTCATTCAAATGGTGGTTCGAGAAGCCTTTGATCCTACACAGGTTGTTAAGGCGCCCGACAAATTCGCGGAGTACATGGAGTACACCGGCTTCTCTAGGGAGTGGAGTGACCGTTATTGGACCGCTCACTTTCTCAGGGCTCCTCTCGGGGCCATGGAAGAGAACTATCGACGTGGCTTCTTAACGGAGGCTGAACTCCGAGCCTGGTTCATAATCGCCGACATACACCCAGGTGATCACGACGCTATTATGAATCAGATCTACGGAGCCCCAACCAGGTTAGATCTCAGACAGGGCTACGCCGCCAGGGTGTACAGCAGAGAGGATCTGGTCCGGTACCTCCGGATGCGTCGACTCAGCCCAGAAGACGCTGAACTCGCGGCCGAGGCGATCATCATGTATCTCCTCCGTGACGAGATCACCAAACTCGCCTCTGGAAGCGAGGACGACTACGTCGACGATCTCATAGGTTTAGATCAACACGGGGCCAACCTGGAAGCCCTACAGTTCGCCCCGGAAGAGATCGAGTACCGGCTCGTGGCTGCACAACACCGACGCACCACCATGTTAAGACGACAGGCCCTCAGCACATCAAAATCTCAGTTTCTCAAGGACAGGATCACCGAGGAGCAGTACCGACAGGATCTCTTAAAGTGGGGTGTGAGCGCCGAAAGAGCCAAGTTCATAATCAAGGACGCGGCAGCCCTGAAAACACAGCAAGCGAGAGAGACCACGGCCGAGAAGAAGAAGAAACTCACCGTTGCCACAGTCGACAAGGCCCGGGAACTCGGACTGATCTCAGATCAAGAGTATGTACGTCGCCTAGTCGATTCCGACTACGACGAGGAAGACGCCAGGCTCATGTTAGCCATAGAGTTGACTCCCAGGCCCGTGAGCCTGGAAGAGTTAGAGCGACGTCGACGATCTATAATCAGCCGTCGAAACCGTGCTCTTCGACGCTTCGAGGCCCAACTACTCCGGATCTCTCAGCAGATCGAGAACACAGAGGCCCAGCGTGACAACCTGGAAAAGGTGAAGGCCGAGAGCCTAGACGTCTACACAGAGGAGATCGAGTACATCACCTCGATCCTTCCCATGTTACCGGAGGACCAGGCTGAGACGAGACGTCGCCGACGTGCAACCCTCACCGCTCGTATGGAAGCCGCGGAAGCCAGGTTCAACTCCCAACTCGAGGCCCTGATCCGACAGATCTCAGACCTCACCGAGACCAAGATCCTCGTGGAACAGCAGCAGGCCGAGGAACTCGAGGAGTACGACAACGAGTTAAGGCTGCTGGGAGTGGCTGCCGCGTGAGTGAGAAAAAAGGCAAGGTTAAACCCGAGAAGCCCTATGAACTTCTGGGTGACATGGTCAAGGTCAAGAAGCCGGCGAAAGAAGAAAAGAAGGAATGATGAGACCTAGCCGCGTTCTTTAGCCTGTATTTCCTTTCCTACGGTGTCTGAAAAGCGGCTTCTGACTTCGCCGGCACCCCTCTATTTCCTCTGGAGATCAGCATCAAACCGTTGTTTCCAGGCTTTCGAGCACTTCTCTAGGCACCGGTACGGGTCTGGAACACACGGCTCTGGATCGTACTTCCGACGTGGCCTCTCGACCACATGGTTCATGGTCATGTTAATGACGACGGGCTTGATCACCGTAGCCGTTGCCTTCTGGCCCTCGATCCAGGCTTCCATGAGTGCAGCCAAGATATGACACGTGGCGGTGCCTCTTAGTTTGCACTCGGTCTTAAATCTGCTCCATAACTCAGGGTCAATTCTTATGGAGACGGTGTCTGTGAATTTAGAGTGTGACAATTGTATACGGGTTTCTTGTGTCGTATGGTTTGAGATAGAATCCTTCATCGCCCTCACCAATTGGCGAGGACTTTTTTTGAGGGCTCTGGCGATATAAGGTCCGTTATCTAAGAAGTTAAAGTTGTGGGTACAGAAAAGTTGAGGTTGTGGTCGCGGCCTGTTGATAGGACCGAGAGAGGAGAAAGGAACCAACGTCGCTCAAGGAGTGAGCGTCGGTAGGCCAGACGTCGGCTCTCTAGGTCTTTCTACTCAAGCCGCGACTCTCAGATCGTCGATTTTTCGCCACACGTGTGACAGATCACCAGGATTCCGAGTTTGCGAGGTACATCCTTCGAGATCTTGACCTTGGCCTTTCCTCGTTTCAGGACCACGGTCACGGCGTAGACGTCTTTTGATCCACACTTTGGGCAGGCGGTTCCCATGGGCGCTCACCGGATCTGGCGGGCTTCGTAGAGGTGGGCTCTTCCAATAGATACAGCTGTATCGTACACGAACTCGGCGAACTCCCAGTCCTTAGTAATCACGACGCTGAAGGTGCTCCATTCGGCCGTCGCTGATCCACGGTCTCGGAGCCACTTCTTAACGGCCCGGTAGAACCTGAGCCGGCGATAGTCGTCTGGGAGATCATAGTCTACTACGTACCAGATGTCATGGCGCCCGTGAGATACAGGTGTATCCTCCGCCACCCCACTCCCTCACTTCACCTTTCGTATACTCAGGAAGTCACTCTTCTCAAGGGCGTCATAGATTATGTTTCCAATGTCAAAATCGCATGTACCCGCCTCAACGGTTTTGTTGTATGTTGGTCTTGCGACGCCGACTTTGAAGCCGATGATTTTTATTCGCATCTTACTTCCCCGTGGATCTCTTCTTTTGTGGTTGACCGTAGAGGCTGATCTTCGCTCCGCACTCTGGACAGGTGACCGCGATCATTTTGACTCTTCGGAACCAGGCTGCGGCGACTCCTGGGATCACTAGGCCACACCTCCAGCAGGGTCGATCCTTAGAAGTCATAATCTCGCCTCCCTAACAAACTTGAACCCGCCAGCCCTCTCCCTAGAGATCTCCTCTTTCAATCGCTGCATTTCTTCGAGGGTAACTTGTCGGGTACAGGTGTAGTCTCTCCACCAGCCGCATTTGTCATGGTCAAAGCTGCAGAATCGCTGATTGGCTTCACCGACACAGAACCAGCAGAGAGGATACCGATGATCGGCGTCAGCGTGGAAGTGCCACTCACCCTTTTTAGGCCGTCCACAGATCCAACAGGGCGGCGCCTTCCATTCTTTCATGTCACTTATCCCTCGATCGGCTCACAGCCCTCATAACTGTCTTGATCAATGTTTAGGCGTGAGGCTGCCGCGAGTCGGCACTCTCTACAAAGTGTGATCTTCCCGTGGTGATGTGAGATGATCGCCTTTGACGCCGCCGGAACAGTAGATCCGCAGAGTACACACACTCGATCCCTGGTTAAGAGTTCCCACTTCCACCGTCGTTTCATATCTTCTTCACCTTCACCCCTTCTGGTCGGTCGGCTACTCCGAGAAGGTACCTCATCTCGGCGAATTCCTGGTTAAAGGCTCGTAGCATCCATTTCCTGGCTGCTAGCGGAACCTTCTCAGATACTACGAGGCTCGCCAGGTTGACCGCGATCTTGAAGCGTCGAAAGTGTCTCAAGGGTGGGATCACTCCTAAAATGGGTCCATGGCGTAGTCAAGGCAGACGTGGATCATGGCCATGACGTCGGCCCTACTCTTAGCCTTCCCTTTCAGATCTGAGAGTTTCTCTATGCAAGGCCTCATGTACTCCAGGTACCCGTCTTTGTCTGGGTTCAGCAGCCAGACGCTCGCCGCCGTGTTCTGAACGAAGTCGAGGATGTACGTCGCAAGTTTGTGGGCGAAGTCGGGCCTGGTCTCCCGCGTAGACTCTTCAAAAAACTCGGCAATGTCCTCCCTGGAGAGGGCGCCAGAATAGACCCAATAGCAATTCTCGTACCAGGTCTCGGGCCAGAAGATCTTAGGGATCGCTCCGACCGGGATCCTCACCGGCTGCCCTGTCTTCCGGCTTCTCATAATGACGTAGGCCGGTCCTTTGGAAGATCTCACGCCCTCATTCATTTCTGTCGTAGCCTCCTGATCCTTTCCCTGCAGCGAACGACCATTCCAGGGATCCGACAGCCCTCGTCTTCCAGGGCACACTTTCCAGCGTACTCACAGGGGGATGTCATGTACGTCGCCTCTTCTCCTGAATCCACGCTTGAATATTGGCCTTGGCGACTAAGTCAAAGTTATCAAGTTCTTCCGGGGGAATCCCCTTCATGAGGGCTGCGGCTGTGTCCATCTCCAGAGCCCAAATGAGTGCTTGCCTTATGGCCCATGGATCTACGCTGTTATTGACGGCCCAGAGACGCATCTGCTTTATGAATCTCGTGGCTCCGACGACCTCTTTCTCATTGACTCTAAAGTCACGCTGCATTAGTCTCCCTCCAGGTATATGTCCATGATGCGACGTGCTCTCTCCGGTTCTACGCCTTTGGCGACCAGCCTAAGAAACACCTGTACTCTCGCCTCGAAGAGTGCACGGTTCACCGGCTGGCCCTCACAGATCTTCTTAATCGACTCTGTCAGGTACTCCTCAAACTTCACGGTCTCACCTCCTTCGCTTTCTCGTAGGCTTCCCTGGCTGTTTGTACCGCTTTCTCGTAGGTTTCCTCGGCTGGTTGTGTCGCTTTCTCGTAGGTTTCCTCGGCTGTTTGTGTCGCTTTCTTGTAGGCTTCCCTGGCTGTTTGTCTCGCTTTCTTGTAGGTTTCCCTGGCTGGTTGTGTCGCTTTCTTGTAGGCTTCCCAGGCTGTTTGTGTCGCTTTCTCGTAGGTTTCCCTGGCTGGTTGTGTCGCTTTCTTGTAGGTTTCCCAGGCTGTTTGTGTCGCTTTCTCGTAGGCTTCCCTAGCACTCATGCTCTCACCCCCCTTAGATTGTCGAGAAGAGGGTCACGTAGTAGATTCCGATTGCAGCGATCAGCCCTAGAAGGGCGGCGTAGCCGATCGCTACTTTCACTTTGTTGTAGGACATGGGTCCTTTCCCCTCTGCTCTTTTAGTACGGCTCTTTTCACGGTGTTGAGGTCGACGTGGATCTCGTCGCCTGGTTCTAACTCGTAGGACCTCACGATCTTCGGTGGGATCTTAAAGTGGTGGCCGCCTCCACACTTGGCCACCGTTAAGATCGTTGAAAGCCCTAATTTTTCCCTAAGTTCTGTCATATACGAACCACATATAAATGATATACGAATGACACTTATATAGATTGTTGTACAACTGTGAAACGACAATTTTGGGCTTAAGTTACTACTTTTGTATCGTGTACCCTAGGTGGTTTCAGACTTTTTTTCGAGAACTCACAAAACCCTGATCTTCTGGGCTCGGCTCGGTAGCCTCACTCCGGAGATCCTCGGTAACCACACTCAGGACAGACAAATACCGAGGATGTCCCCTACCTCGGTACAACTCTGGCGATCCTGGGCGGCACGGTTCCCGGCGCGTCTTTGATCACGACGAAGACGTATCCCCGGTACCGCTTCCCTTCCAGGTACCCAGAGAACTCAGCCGCGTGCTTCTGGCTCACTATCGAATAGGTCTTGTCGACGGCTCGCCCGTTCTCTTCGTCGACGTAAAACAGCAGACTCTCTACAGTCCTCCTCTCCTTCAACACCGGATCCGTGATCACTCTGGGTACGAGTGCATGGTCTCGAAAGTGTAGGCTCCTCTCTACTCCTGGCGCCAAAACTATGAAGTTTTCGATTGGTCCAGCCAACTCAAACACCTCCAAATTGTAGATGTGTTCTACAGTTCCTTTTTGTTTTTCCCCGACTTTTCCGAGCCAGGGATCTCAAACCCTTTTCCTTCGCTCCCAGTGGTCTCGGATGACACT
>Ga0315310_10001777_pt1 | contig 13598 bp, 9 predicted proteins | sample TDP5_MG_FD_203630 | JGI IMG/M metagenome (GOLD analysis project Ga0315310, IMG submission 203630) | Freshwater sediment microbial communities from Lake Towuti, South Sulawesi, Indonesia - TDP5 | ecosystem: Environmental > Aquatic > Freshwater > Lake > Sediment | place: Indonesia: South Sulawesi... | reverse complement strand
CGCCGTCTTTACCAACCGGGAGGCTCTTATTTCTTTACCATCGTGACACACCAGAGAATTAAAATTCTTTCCCCGCCAGATCATATCGCTCGCCTCAAGTCTGTTTTTGACAAGGTCATGAAAAGACACCCCTTTACCATGGAAGCCTTTGTGATTCTTCCGGATCACATTCACTCTATATGGCAGATGCCAGCCTGGGATTCAAATTATTCCCTCCGGTGGAGATTGATTAAGAGTTATTTTTCGGGTGGGTTCAATCATCCGGTGAATAAACGGGGCGAGAAGGAGATCTGGCAGAGGCGGTTCTGGGAACATCTTCTCAGGGATGATGAGGATTGGAGAAGGCACATCGATTACATTCATTATAATCCAGTAAAGCATGGTTACGTTAAGAGGCCGGGAGATTGGCTTCATAGCTCCTTTCAGCGGGCCCTCCGGGATGGGTTATATGCTCCGGATTGGGGGACGGAGGAACCCCTCAGCATTTCGAGAATGGATTTGGAATAGAAGAGGTGGATCCGCTTCGCTTGATCCACCCTACAGCTAGAACGACCTTTTCGTTTATTTCCCTCGGTAATCATCGACTCCCAGATTATCCTGCTATTGAAGATAGGTAGGTGAAGCCGTTAGATTGGCCTTTCGGTCGGCAGGATTTGGAGTGAACGAGGGTCTCTTCCTCCTTATTCAAAGTTTTTGTCCCGATACTGCAGCTTTGATCCCGTAATCAACAGCGTAACCATCGGCCTAAGTTGTTTCAGGCATCAGCATCTAACATCATTTTGGTCGATTTCTTACCACTCCTTTTGACAATCTTGTCCCCTCTATGTGCTTGATTCTGAAAAACCTATTGAAAAACAAAGGATTATAATTCCCTAGTTCTTGGCATACTTCATGCGCCAAACGAATTCCAAAATATACACCAAACTTAGAATCTAGAAAGGAGACAGTATGAAAAAACAGATCTTAATTCTCATGGTGATGGTTCTCTTTGTTTCAGGATCAAACACATTCGCAGCATCGGTTCTAACTGAGATTGCTTACACAAAAACGACTACTCTCTCCTATCCGGCCAAATACACTATCCTATTCAGCCTTTGGGATGATGAGAGCGCAGGCAGCGAGGTCTGGTCAGAGGAAAAGACGATCTCACTCACGGGTACGAAGATAAAGACAAGCCTTGGTGATACGATCCCGTTAACCGATGTTGACTTTTCACAGCAGTTGTGGGTGCAGGTTGAAAGGAAGAAGGCGGACGGAACTTACAAGGTGCTGGGCCTGAGAGATAGGCTTGGTGTCGTGCCTTACGCTCTCTGGAGTGAAAAGAGCAGTTCCTCCGCACAAGGGGGATCTGTCACATCAGTAACCGCAGGGACAGGACTTACCGGAGGAGGGATTGGCGATGTGACCATCAGTGCAGACATAGGCACAGCCGCGGGAACGGTTGCGGCCGGTAATCATAACCATGATTCGGCCTATGTGAACGTTGCGGAGCCAGACAGCATCACTTCGGGCATGATAGTTGATGGGACTGTTTCCTCAGGTGATGTCGGCTTTACCTATGCCGGTAGTGCCACAAAAGGAGGTCCTGCGACAGTGGCCCTGGCTCTTGCTGCAAACGGGATAAACTGTCCATCGGGCCAGTACCCACTTGGTGTCGATGCGCTGGGCAATGCGGAATCATGCACAGCCGCAGGGACGATCACCCAAGTCGTGGCAGGATCGGGTTTGACAGGAGGAGGCACAAGCGGAAGCATTACGGTGAGTGCAAACCTGACTGCCTCCGGAGGGGATAACGGCACCGCAACAACCGTGGCAAGAGGGGATCATCTCCATAGTGCAACCTACGTAGACGTGACGGGCGATACGATGACAGGAGCGCTGAATGTTCCAAGTATAATTGTTCCTCAAATAGCTACCAATTCCCCCGGGACGAACCTCTCCATCAGCGCAGCCAATGGAACAGGAGATGGTGGGGATATAAGCATCACCGCCGGCGCGGCGGGGAGCTCATCAGGAGGTGGCGGGGGTGACATAAACATAACGGCAGGCTGGAATATGCCTGCTGGAGGCATGGGCTATTCTGGTCTCGGTCCCCCGGGGGTTGTCAGTATCACTGCTGGAGGCGGGTACAACACCGTTGGCGGAAACGTTACCATTAAATCAGGTCCCACGAGCAGCTGGGCTATACCGAGCAACTCATTTTCAAAAGTATCCATCCAAGGCGGCACCATGGATGGAGTCAATAGTGGCGGTTCAATTGAAGTTGAAGGGGGACATAGCGTCAGTGGAGGAACCCTTAACTCTCAAGGTGGTAACGTCTTGCTTAACGGAGGCAACGCGAACGGAAGCTATCCCGGAGGCAGCATCATCTTAGCGGGTGGTACTGGCTCAACCGGTGGCGGTATCATCATAAGGACCAATGGTTCAAAAGCCGGATGCAATGCTGCGAACCGGGGAATGCTTTGGTATACCCAGGGTGGAGCAGGGGTCAAGGATTCGTTAGAGATATGCGCCAAGGATGCAACAGACACCTACGCGTGGCGCGCACTGTGGTAACTAGAGACTCCCGGGATCGTTTGAGGTGAGGAAGTATTCCTGGTTATATAGCCTTCTTCAACGGCGGGTTGTATTCGGCTGACCCTGGAAGACTTTGTAAAGAATGCGTTTTGCATGCAATGAGTGTGCATGCTTTGGAGTGGTTTTGCATCGAAGTTCCTTCCAGGCGGACGAGGACATCCAACTACAAGATCAGAAGCAGGGTCAGAATTGGTTCTGCTTTTCTACGAACATTTCAATTCGTAATTCTCAGGTCCAGAAGCGGCATCATCTCACTCTTTGTAGGTGCTACGTTCAACGGACTAGCTTAGTTTTAGTTGTTTCTTAGTTCTACGCCGAGTTCGAGTTACCGTGGAGTGATCAATTCAGGGTGGGTTCTTCTCTTCCAGGCCTTTTTGAAGCCAACGTTCATGGGGCCGAAGAAAGGCAGGAATTTGTGATTTGGGATTTTTGACTTTATGCCCATTCCTCTATGCTCTATTCAATTGTTTGAGGATGGCTTGGGCGGCAAAGAGGCCGGAAAGGCTGGTACCTACAATACCATGAGCGGGCCGGGTATAGTGACCAACTTGAAAAAGACCCGGGACAGAAGTCCAATAAGGAGGTCTTAAATCTCCGATCTGTTGGGGAGTGCAAGCCAGCCCATACATCGCACCCATCTCATTCCCTGTATACCGCTCTAAAGTCAATGGTGTAGCTGCTTCATAAAAAAGAAGATGGTTTCTTAGACCAGGGATCAACCTGGATTCCAATTGTTGAAGAATTCTTTGTGAAATCTCCTCTTTGATCTGACGATAGGATTCTGGATCATCCCTCCCCCACCTTTCTCGATAATCATAAGGAGCAGTGACGAGAACCTTTATGAGGTGTTTGCCATCCGGGGCCAGGGAAGGATCCAACAGGGTGGGGATGGATAGGATCATGGTTGGATTCTGAGGAATCTCACCTCTTCTCAACATTCGACCTTCTTCCTCTAAATCGTAAATGGACCGGAGATAGGTAATATAAGAAAGATCCCTATTTTTCAAATCCAAATCGGTGGCGATATAGAGGATGAAGCAGGAAAGGGAATATTCGAACCGTTTCATCTTTTTCACGAATGGTTTCTGAAATTCGTAAGGAAGCATTTTTCTCAGAAGGTTTGGGTTGACATTGGAGACGACGATGGTAGTTTGAAATATCTTCCCATCCTTTGTCAGGATGCCTTCAACCCTTCCGTCCTTAACGAGAATTTGGTCCGCCTCCAGTTCGAGTTTGATCTCTCCCCCTGAACGGAGAAGCGATTTAGCTATAGCCTGGGAAATCCTCCCCATGCCATACTTAGGATAATAAAAGCCTTCCATCAAAACCTTGTTGATCAAGATTGCCACAAAGAGGAAGGAGAGCCTTGAAGGAGGTTCAGTCACTGGAAGGGTGTGAAGGGCCATTTTGATCTCTCCTCCCCCGAAGAGATGATCCAAAATCGCTTTGTGAGCTGATCGATGAAAACGGATGAGATTCCAGAAATAAAATGGGAAAAGAATCTTTTTCATCAAACCCATCTCAGAATAGGACTTCACTTCTTCCCCAATCCGTTTGATCAGAAAAAGATAAGTCCTCAATTCTTTTTCTTCTTCGGGAAAGAGATTTAAGAGGGCTTCCATATATGATCTATATCCCCCTTCCCTGAGATGGACCTCGAATCCAGGATAGATGTTTCGGATGTGATGGATCGGGATGAATTCGATATCTTCCTGTGCCCCCATCTCCCTAAGAATCTGATAAAACTCTCCTCCCTCATGGCATCCACCGACAAAAACACCCGTCGCATCGAAGGTGAAACCATTCCTTTTAAAGGAGACGACATAACCTCCCACCTGCTTCTCTTTCTCAATGAGAAGGGTCTTCAACCCCTTCCTGGCAAGAATGGCTGCAGCGGTCAATCCTCCTATCCCACCACCAATAACAATAATATCATATGTCTTAGCGCTCATGTCCCTTCCGCTCCCGTAGAGTTAAAAGTGAGGAGGATGATCCTATAACAATGGATACAGAGATGGGCAGATCGATCATTTTGAGAGGTTCTTATTCAATGGTCGAAATCTCATTAAGCACCATTGCCTTCATTTTTAGTTCTCCCCAAATTCGTTTATTCTTTTCCATGCCTTGCGGAATCCGATGTTCATAGGTCCAAAAATCTGTAAGGATCGATGGATCTTGAAGAGCCTCCGAAATATGGAGCCCCAAGAGAGAAAGGAAGAATTCAGCCATTCAAAACCCTCTTGAAGTTGTTCTGGACTCATCCTTCTTGGAATAAATGTGACATGCTCCATATCGTAGAGATCCCATTGGTCTGTCAGAATCCTTCCCTCCCGCTTTAGCCTTTCCCGAAGATGTGTTCCTGGATATGGTGTGAGTATGGGAAAGAGGGCACCATCAATTTTGGCCTTGTGGCAAAATTCCAGGATTCTTTGAAAGGTATCTGGAGTGTCGTGATCATATCCCAAAATGAAAGAGGCTAGGATACCAATTCCATGGTCATGAAATTTCTTTACTGCTTCAATCGGAGAAATACCAAGGTTCGCTGATTTTTCCATCAGAGAAAGATTTTCAGGGCTGAGGGATTCGAATCCTATAAAGAGAGCAACACAACCACTTTGGGATGCAAGTTTTAATAACTCCGCATCATTGACAAAACTTAAGGGTGCATGACTGGCCCACTTAAATTGAAGAGGTGCCATCTCTTGAAAAAGGGTTCTTGCATAGGGCCGGTTGCCGACGAGATTGTCATCCACGATAAACAGGAAGATACTCTCCCGTCTCAATTCTTTCAGCTCTTCAAGCACGAGGTGGATGGGCCTATTCCGATAACTTCTTCCAAAAAATGAAGAGACAGAACAGAATTCACATTGAAAAGGACAACCCCGGGTCGTCTGAATCGTATTGGTGAAGAGGTAACCTTTTCCCTTCACCAGGTCTCTTCTCGGAACCTTAATCTCTGAAAGGGATACAGGCTGATCATCCTGATAGACCCTCTTTAATCTGGACTCTCTAAAATCTTTGATCACCTCTTTATAAATCCGATCTCCTTCTCCCAACACGACTGCATTAGCATGGTCCAATGCCTCCTCAGGAAGAAAGGAGACATGAAACCCACCGAGGACGACCTTCTTTCCTTTTTTCCGAAATTCATCAGCGATCTGATACGCCCTGATCGCGTGCGGTGTCATTACTGTAATTCCAATTAAATCCGTCTCAATCTCATAATTAATCCCCTCCAGATTCTCATCAATGATGGAAATCTCCACATCTTCAGGGGTTGAGGAGGCCAGAGTAAGGACGCTCAATGGAGGAAATTTGAATTTAATTTGACCCCACAGGTTCGATGGAGACCAACCTGGGACAATAAAGAGGACCCTCATGACGAAGTTCTTTCAAGAATAAATTTAAGACGATAGAGAGCTAACTCGGTCAATTCGTTGTGTTTCCTCTCTCCACCCAGAAAATACCATCCTATCTTGTAAATCCATCGATTGACTTGATAAAGGAGGGAATGGATCACCTCTGCTAACTATCTTCTGCCCTCTGTTTTCTACTATCAGCTACGAACCATCCGCTATCCGCCACTTTTTCCCCAATACGGAAAGAAATTGAACCACTGATCCGGGTAGCGACTGATCATCTCCTCAAACCTTCTCGCGATCTCCTGAACGCCTTGCTTCACTATATCTTCCTTATCTCCATCCCCCTTTATCGGAATTGGTTCTCCAATGATTCCCCAATATTTCATCCTCCTTCCGAGGATGACGAAGACCGGAACAATCGTTGCCCCGGTTTCCAGGGCGAGGTGGACAGCCCCCGATGGAAAGGGTGTTTTCTGACCAAAGAAGTTGATCCATGTGTTCTGCCCTCCGAAGGTCCGATCTGCCACTAGGGCTACAATTTCGTTCCCCCTCAATTTTCTTGCCATCTCGATAATAGACAGATTTGGTCTCTTTTTGGGATCAAAATAGATGGTCTGAATCCCCACTTTTTTCCGGAGTCGTTCTTCATAACGGGAGAGATATTGGCTCTCTTCCTGGAGGGTGAGGATATTGATCGTGTAGCCTTTTGAGGCCAAGACATAACCTCCCAATTCCCAGTGACTCAGATGGGGTGTAATACAGATGACACCCTTCCCTTTGGCAAGAGCCTTCCTCAAGTTCTCCTCACCCACCTCCTCCTCAATCCACTTTCCTTTATTGGAGGAGTTCAGTCGGTGCATGGCCATGTAATCCAGAAGTTTATGACAGTAATTTTGCAAGCATTGTTTTGCGAGCCGGGATATTTCTTTTTCGGAATATCTCCCTCTTCCAATCACCCTGATATTCTGTTTCAGGTCCTCTCTGGCCTTCTTGACAATCGGAAAAACAACATGATTCCCGAGGGACGCAAAGAAGCGATGCATAGGTCTTGGAACGAGAGAAGCGAAGAGGTGAAAAAGGGGGAGGAAGAAACTGATGTGGGCGCCAGACATCTTAGCGACGTCTCCTTCTTCTCTCCAGAAGGTCAATAAAGGCCTCGAGCCGTGTCTCCACGCCGCCGGCTGCTGTATGCTCATCGATGATCAGGGTCAAAATAGGAATATCGAGATCCTTCTGGACTTTTGCCAGAATCGTCTGGGCAACTAGTTCAGGCATACAGGTAAATGGGAAAATGTGAATCACCCCATCGGCCTCTTTCTTTTTAAAGAGAATCGTCTTCCCGACAGACTCAATGCTCTCACCCCCGGAGTGGAATCGGAGGTAGGGCTGGGCATATTTGGATGAAAGTTTCAGCTGATTTCTACGAAAAGGTTTGAACCGAAATCGGTCATTGAGCCAATCGCTCAGCCAGACCGACTTAAGAACCTCGATGCCTCGTCGTGCCAGCTTCATATCAATTTCCATGTTCGCCGATGGATCCAAAACCGTGAAGAGCTCTCCGACGATGGCCACCCTGAGAGGATGGACGCCGTTTCTCTTCTCCATCCTCCTAAACCAAAAAGAGATGAGAGAAGCCGATTTGAGGAGTTGGGGAATGGAGAGACTCTTTTCAATCAAAGAAACTCCCTTTTCAAAAATCTGATCTGCCTTCCCCTGAATCGATTCATAAGGTTTGTATTTGAAATATTTTTTCAGTGCCCAATCGAAAAAGGACATCCTAATGAGAACAAAGAAGAAGAGCTTGTAGAGGCCTATCTTCGATCTCAGGCCAGCGATCCTCTGCATCATATCGAGCATGTCTCGGAGGTCGTCAGGATTCTTGGCGCTTCCCATAGTGAATTGATAACCCAAATCTTTCAGAATCTGCTCCTGGATTACATCGTAATAGCCAAAGCGGCAGGGGCCCCATCCCCCTGGCATGAAAATTGAGTCCGCTCCCAGGCCGAGTGCTTCTATCATACTACCCAGTGTAATCTTAAAGGGAAGGCAGGCAAATTCAGGAGCATGTTTTGTCCCAAGATCAAGAGTTCTCTTCGTTGGCCTGGGTGGTAGGATAATTTCCACTCCTGCATTTTCGAGGACAGGGCCATAGGCCTTGTGGAGCATTCCTAAGTAGGGAACAGAGAGCTTCACCTTCGATCCTTCCCCTGTGTGATCATCTCCAGAAACGCTTCGACCCTGGTCGAGAAACCTCCGAGTGAAAGGTGCTCATCGAAGATCAAGGAGAGAATGGGAATCTTTCCCTTCGTGTAATGGTGGACCAATTCGATGTTAAAAGAATCTTGGCCGCACCCAAAGGAGGCAAGGTTGATAATTCCTTTAATCGATCCATTCTCAGCAAACCGGATTGCAGACCCCACCATCTCCTTGCCAAATGACCAATAGACCCGCTTTCTGAGTTTCTCAACCCCTTTTTCGATTTCCTGATAGCTCAGAACCTCAGTTGTGAGGAGGCGATATCCTCTTGCTTCAACCTGTTCAATAATCGATCTCCTGAGAAAAGAATCGTGTACATAATAAGGCCTTCCGATGATTCCCAATTTCCCTCTTCCATCCTCTTTCAGTTTCTCTGGAATAGCTGGGGATTTACTCATATCAAGGGCTTCTTCGAATGACAAGCCAAACTGAAGGAGCGTGAGAAAGCGACTTTGCCTTTCCATCCCCATGGAATAGGCCTTTTCTGCCCTCTCCTTATTCTTTGAGAAGATCCTTCCCACTTTTAGATAGAAGACCTTCTCTGCTTTCATACCATGGGCTTTGCAATGGATGGGAAAGTCGATCAGCGGTGGGAGGGAGTCGATGGCGCAGAGGACCATATCCGGAAGACCGATGAGTTTTGGGCACATATAGGCATCGAGTTCCGTGCTGATATAACGAGGAATGAAGAGAAAATCGACTTTTTCCCTGAGCGATTCAATATGACCGAAATAAATCTTAACCGGAAGGCAAAGGTCACTGGGTAAAAGCCTCGAGCCCTGTCTGATCGTCACCTCTGTCGTGGGACTCGAGACGATCACTTCTGTTCCCAATTCTTCGAAGAATGTGTCCCAGAACGGAAAGTAGCGATAAAAGAGGAGCCCTCTTGGGACGCCGACTTTTATCATGCCTTCCTCCGATCGACTTTCCTCCGTTCCACGGTCTCGAGGAATGCCTCAAGCCTCGTCAGAACCCCAGCAGGGCCTGTATGTTCATCAATCATCAGGCAGAGATACGGCTTATCTCCATATTCCTTTACTTTATGTCTGATCAAAGGTTCGATCATGGAATCGACACCGCAGGCAAAACAGGTAAGGTAGATAAGACCATCCACCTGATCCGAATGAAGATAGTGAAGGCTAGCCCCCAAGATTTCTCTCCCAAAGGTCCAGTAGATATCTTTTCCCAACCTTTGAATCTCGAAATCGATATCCTCCTTATTCACCATCTCTTGGATATAGATGGAGACATGAACGTTCTCAAGGATCTTGACGAGGTTGAAATTGAAATAAGGATCGTAAAGGCAATAAGGATGCCCGACGATAGCAATGTTCTTCATCAGATCATCTTTTTGAAGAGGAAAGCTTTCCCTTTTAGATTCTGAGAAAAGCTCTGGAATCTTTTCCCCTCTCTTCAGCCTCTCTCTAAAGAGCTGGTAGGCCACCTCCCCTTTTTGATAGGCCTGTTTGATTTCTTTTGAGCCCTTCCCCAATGTGGAGGCCACCTTTGAAAGGGCATGGGAAAAACGTGAATCTCGATATCGTTCATCCACATAGGGATCTAAAATGGCTGGCATGTTTGGAATGGAATATTTGAGCATCTCTGGAAGTCCTGCTAATCTCGGACAGAAACAGGTTCCTGGCTCAAGACTGAGGAGGCGCGGGATGAACAAATAATCAACCTGGTCTTTGAGATAGAAAGTATGGGAATAGGCCATCTTAATGGGAAGGCAGGTATCATCATCAGCGAACTTAAACCCTTCCTCAATGAGACTCCGGTGGCTTGGCCTTGACACGACAACTTCGAACCCCAGTTCCCTGAAGAAGGTATGCCAGAGCGAAAAGTATCGATAATATAATAAGGCCCGTGGGATTCCAATCCGGATGCTCATCCATTCTTCTTCCTCTCTCTTCGTTCTTGTAGAAGATCGACAAAGGCACTCAATCGAGTGGCGATCATTGTCTCTGCGAGATTCTCGTTTAGAGAAAAGGTGAGGATGGGGATGTCATGTTCTTGACTCACTCGGAACAGAATATTTTTGGCGACTGCCTCCAGCATACATACCAATGGGAGGACCTGAATGGCCCCTTCATACCCATCCTTTTTATAGAGAATAGGATAACCTATCGAGGCACTGCATTCCCCACCAATATTATGTTTCAAGTAAGGTCTGGAGGCCTTGATCGCATTCCGTTTTGATCTTGGGTTTAAAAAATCTAAGTGTAAGGCATAAGTGATCTGTGAGGTGAACCACATGGTACGGGTCACCTCCACTCCCATCTCCCCGAGCCTCCGCTCTATCTCTTGATTGGCATGGGGGTTGATCACCATGTACCCTTCCCCTGTAATCAGAACCTTGAGTAGATTTCTGGAATCGTCTTTCTCTATGCGATTGAACTTCTCCAGACATTGCTGATGAGATAGCACTAACTCTCTGAAATCCGAGGCCTCATCAATTAATTTAAAACAATCGGTTTGGACTCGCGTTGTCTCCCCACGTTTTACCTCTAATGGTCTGATCTTGTGAACCGACTTTTCGATGGCTTCACAGAGCCTCACTTTCTTCCAACTGAACCGAAGGGCTTGAAGGGTATCCCAGACGGAAACCCCTCTTTTCTTCCTCTCCCGATTGAATCGGATAAGATAATCACTCCATAAACGGGTGTCATCCATAGTGATCCAGTCGAATTGAAATCCAAGGTCCTTTAGGATCTGTTGCATGACCACATCATACATCCCAAGGCGACAGGGACCTCGATCGCTGATCATCGCAATGGTATCAGCACCCTTCTCTAAAGCTTCAATGAAGTTTCCGAGGATGAATTTGAATGGAAGGCAGGTTGATTCAGGAGAGTATTTCGTTCCTAAAAGGAGTGTCCGTGGACTGGTCTTCGGAGGAAAGATAAATTCCGGACCGATCCTTCTCGACATGGCCCTGAGAAAGATATCCATATGGCCGAGATGGGGAACAGTAAGCTTCATATCTCAAAGAGAGTTTCCACCCTTATCTTTATCCAATCCAAAATCTAAGATCTCCTTGCCTGGGCTTCCCATTTCCCACATCGATCTCCCCAGTAAGAGACCGGGTTATCCTCGATGATAAACTCGACGACTTCACATGTGTTTTCACAATCTTTGCAAATGACATTTCGGGTACGACAATTCAGATTCACAATTCCGAAACCTTTAAATTGCGATGGGCCTGATCCATCCACCTTTTCTCTGGCTAAAATGGCTGAGCCAATGGCACCCATCACAGAATAATATTTGGGCACATGGATCTCCCTCCCCAATTCTCTTTCCAACGCCTGCTTAATCCCTAAATTCGCTGCTACCCCTCCCTGAAAGAGGATCGGTTTCTGGATGTCTTTCCCTTTTGCCACATTATTGAGATAATTTCGAACCAATGCTTCACACAAACCAGCGATGATGTCATCGAGATGGCAACCCATCTGCTGTTTATGGACCATGTCAGACTCGGCAAAGACCGTACACCTTCCTGCGATCCTCACCGCGGATTCGGATCGAACGGCAAACTCTCCGAACTTCTCAATGGGGATATTCAACCTGAGGGACTGCTGGTCAAGGAAGGAACCGGTTCCGGCAGCACAGACTGTGTTCATTCCGAAGTCAACGACTAGCCCGTCCCGGATGATGATAATCTTTGAATCCTGGCCCCCGATCTCGATGACCGTTCGGACATCTGGAAAGAAATGGATCGCCGCTATGGCATGGGCCGTGATCTCATTTTTGACGACATCCGCGCCCACCAGAACACCAGTCAGTTGCCTGGCACTTCCGGTTGTCCCCACTCCTCTGATCTCAAGACCCTCCGGAAGTGCAGAACAAACCTCTTGCAATCCCTTTTGCACCGCCTGGATGGGTTTGCCATGAGTGAGAAGATACTGAAAGCAAATCACCTCGCCTTCCTGGTCGAGAATGGCAAGATTGGTGCTAACTGAACCGACGTCAATTCCAAGATACCCTTTCATCAAATCTATCTTTCTTCTTTGGGTTTCTTATCCGGTTCATCAACTCTCCTCTGCCCTTTCTGCAACAACTCCTCCCAAACTTGATCGGCAATGGACCCATATTCTCTGGCATACTGATCAATAGATCCAGAGAGACGATTGAAGAAAGTCTCTACACCCGGATGAGTGAAGTAAACACCTGGCCAGGAAACCATCTCCCTCCCTATTTCAGGACGATCAATCAGCATGCAAGGCCTGAGGAGATTTTCCAGGTAAGGCTGACGGGAACGGATTTCTCTGAAGAAGGGGGAGTCGAGGACTTCAAGAAGAGATTTCCCTCTTATGTTGTCAGAAGCAAAGTGGCAGAAGACGCAAGGTTCCACATCCCCCTGAGCATTGATATGAAAATACATCTTTCCTCCAGCCATGCAGCCATTGGTCAACCTGCCATCATTCCAAAAATCGACAAATAGAATCGGCTTTGTGGCGCGGAAGCGGACGATTGCCTGCCTTAATCGGTCTCTCTGCCAAGGAGTCGGCATCCATCGAATATCCAGATTCCTACCTACAGGGAGGCACATGAAGTACCAGATGAGGATGGCACCCTGTTCAGTTAAAAAGTCAATAAACCTATCGCTTGCAAGAATGTCTGTATTCTCTTTGGTCTGAGTGAGAGAGCAGGCAAAGAGAATTTTTGCCTTCCGAAGCAGAGCCATCCCTCTCATCACCTTTTGGAAGTGTCCTTTACCTCGCCTTTGGTCCGTCTCATCTCCGTATCCTTCCAGGCTGATGGCTGGAGAGACATTTCCTAAACTGGCCATCTTTTCAACGGTCGTCTCATCCAAAAACCCTCCATGGGTAAAGACATGGAATAACATCTGAGGATGTTTTTCATAGATATCGAAGAGGTCCTTTCGAAGAAATGGCTCTCCTCCGAGCACGACGACCAGATGGATTCCCATCTCCTCAGCCTCTTTCAGAATGCGATGAATCTCTTCAGCTTCTAATTCTTCCTCTCTTGAATAATCTCCTGCATAACAACCATAACAGTGAAGATTACACTTCATGGTGGGACTGGTGAGCATGGCTCGGGGAGGATAGAATCCTGTCCGCAGTGAAAAATCCTTTCTTCGATTGGTCCCTTCCAAGAATTGATTGACGAGGAAATGGATGATCCTTTCTCTTTGCTTGAGATTGCCCTCCCTGAGGATACGTCGAGCAATTTCGAGTGAAGGATGATCTCTCTTAAAGAGTTCTCGAATCCATGCGATCTTTTCAAGGTAAGAGGTCTTTTGTGGAACCTTCTCAGCAAGGAATGTCAGGCGGATGAGATTTTCCTTTGAACTGCTGGAAAGCAATGAAAGTGCAAGAGTAGTAAATTTGATAAGAGAGATTCTCTTCAAGTGAGATGCATACTTCATCATTCTATCTC